>ENA-UOTZ01001878-UOTZ01001878.1-compost-metagenome-genome-assembly--contig:-NODE-1878-length-12594-cov-9.562275_pt1 | contig 12594 bp, 11 predicted proteins | sample MGYA00238144_ERZ746983 | MGnify/ENA primary metagenome ERZ746983 (study PRJEB28759, sample SAMN06268863) | compost metagenome | isolation source: single cell | place: USA: California, Emeryville, Joint...
TACATCACTCGCGCAATTTAGGACTCAATGCCTCTGAGATTAGAAATATCACATTTCGAATTCATTATTTTAACAGACTCATTGTTAAGAGATATGCTAAGTTATTCACACATCAATTTGGTATTTTCTACTCTTAAATATGTTACGGTTCAGACTTTGAACTTCGAGCAAGATGGATTGCATTAACCCAAAATAATTACCGATTTTATCTCATTATACAAAATCTTTTTCCCAAGTTAGATTATCTATCTAATAACACTTGGCGTGTTGGTTGCTTTTAAATAAATTCAATTAGACAGTAGCATAGCTATATTTCATTGTCCTTTATAAACAAACCGATTTGTTGTCTGTAAAACAAACTCATAGACCTCATTAATTCTCAAAACGATAGTTAATTCATAGACCTTAAAAGCAATGTTATTTGAATTACAATACCCAGTTATTACAAACATGTACAATAATTTACCGTAAACTTTTGCGAGGAAATCTAACAGAAAAAAATGAGTGACCACAATACCTTTTTTCGAATAATAGATGTATATTGCTCAAGACCATGACCTACTGCTTTCGTTGAAAACCCCTACTCAAATAGCATATTCAGACTGTATCACCTTATCCACGCTGGCTGCGATGCTCTGGCTTTCGTTGACAGAAGATTCTATTAGTTTAGCAAGTTGCGAGGACTACAAAGGCGCAATTGTTCTTGCTATCAGTGATAGATCTTTACCAAATCGAAAACGAGCGCTTGGATGATTCAAAAAATGAATGATTCAGCGTTTGAGAAGCAGTAGAGACAGAAGCACGTCTTTGGACTACTCTTTGAGTAATTGCTCTGTCTAAAAGCTGTATGAAGGAAATAATACGAGTCCTTTGAATCCAAATGAAATTTTATCAATTGAATTATTAAAATCTATACCAAAATGATTAATTACAATTTGATTATTGTAGTAAGTTATATTTACTTTGTATATCAGATACTCCTTCTACTAGTATATTGTAAAGAGTTATATTAGTAATTTAGTTGCAAATGATGAACTGTCAAGCTTCCAGGCAATACATCGTTACTTGTCTGTGCTATAGCCATTAATGAGATACTTACTTTGTTGATGGGATAAATACTATTAACCCTTTCTAGTTGAGTGCAGTAGATCTGAAACATTGTACTTGAATAGCCTTCTAGAGTTGACATTCACTCAGGAAAAATACAATTGCCAAGTAAATTAAGATACTTATCCTGAGCTTGCAAAATTACTACTGCTAAGAAGCTTATGGAGGATGCCTAACCCATTCTTTCAGGAATATTGTACATAAGATAAACCTCATTTTCAGTCATAAAGTCCTCAAAACTCTGCTTTAGCGAAAATTGCAATTCATAGTCACTATAATTACAGAAATGAACAACCCACAGCATTTTATGAATTAACCTAAGATTCCTAAGCCTCTCTCCAAAAGATGCTCAAGATGATGGCAAATTTACCTTTTTGACAATAGTATATCCATTCAGATATAAGAATTTCTTATCATAATGGCTTGCGATTGTCTCGTTCACATTATTACCTTTAAAACAAATCAAACACCCACCAAATGAATTTTGCATTACCTTTGTTATTTCTATTCAAAATGACAGGAAGTAATTCCTCCTTTTCCTTCGATTGAAAAACCGCTTCAACCTCCTTGTTCAAAACATTCTCACCGGCCAACTTAGAACGGAAAGCAGTTCAGTACGACAACATTGAGAAAAAATTACCATAAAATCTGACACATCTGCAGTCGGCGTTTTGAATTGCTCCAGAAACTCCGGGCGGCTATTCAATTTACGATTCATATATTCTATCATGCTTCTATCGCTGATTCTATTCGATCGATTCACAGACCTCACACTCTCATCAGGGGCTTGTACAGGCCGCCGAGGTTTCCGAATTATTTCCACAGAGACATCTACTGACAGAGGCCCAGCTCCGCTTCTCTGAGCCCCGCTCCGATCATCTTTTGCGACGGACGTACTACGATCAGTCTCTCCTGGAGGCATCCTCAGTGTTCGATACCAAAGATTAGTCCCAAAGCGCTCCTCTTCATTCTTCATCGAATCAAACATTGCTGCTTTTTCTTTTTTCTCGCGATAAGCATCTGCTCCAAGCATAACCGACTGATGCGGTGACCTTCCTAACTTGCTACTAGTATGCTCGAATGACTTATCCCAGTGCTCCTCAACTTTCTGGAAGTTTTCTAAGCATCGCTTTTCCTTAGTAAAGTACAACATATCGCTTTTCTTCATGCTTTGAGCCATTCTATCAATCCGTTGGTAGAACTCATCTTGCCTTGTTTTTATATTATCGATTTCAGCCAAAACCTGCTCTTTTGGGACTCTCGTGTCCTTTTTCTTAGACTCGCCTATCCGTCTGAGCCCGGAGCTCGAACTCCTTGGATGATCTCGAATAATCGATGGTGGACGAGTGTGAGTTCTGGAAACATTGACCATAGAGTCGTTAATTAGCATGGAAGATGTGTCGGTGTCTTGCTTCGAGGCTTTTAGCTTCTTTCGGTGATATTTTTCAAAGAGCTCCACGGTCCCAACGATAGAGTGTCGAACGACCTTCCCATCGATATAAATTGGGCCTTTCGAATGCTCTTGAAACCTAGATGCGTCCAGTTGTTCCGCTTGAAAAATATTCGATTTGTTCAGGGGAAAATCTGAAGAATGCGACCCGAGGTCGATGGAGTATTCTTGTACTTTTTCGACAGGCTCTTGCAAATGCCCTTCAATGGGTTCCTCTGAGATGTACTGGAGTCTGTCATTAAGGATCAACGATTTTTCGGCTCGAGTGTCGTAGACTTGTTCAGCAGGAATTGCTCTCGATACATATGAGGGAGGTCTGGAGTAGAATTTAGTTGTATTTCGTTTGGCGGATGATTCTGTTGTGAACTCGACTGCTGTGTGCTCGAAAGCGGTTGTTTTAGGCAACGAAACTGGTCGCTTTTTCTTGTTGGTTGAAGTGGTCCTCATTTTTATTGGTCAGGTAGGAGATATAAAAATAAGTTATTTTTAAGGAAATCCATGAAGGAAATCTAACAGCACTCTTTTGAGGATTTTACAGCATACTTTTGAGTATTTACGCATAAATAATTCTGAAATTAGAAGAGGAGACCAATAGATGCAATTCCTAAATATACCTACACTTAAAGAGTGGCTGAGACTTCTAGTTTGAATTGCTTTTAATCGAATAAAGGTTTCGACTAGCAAGTTCCAGCTCAAAATGATTAACAACGAGTTATTATCACACGCAAAATTTTGGAAATTCGATGAATATTTCGCTGTAGGGCTAGCACAGCTGACCAAAATTGTATTTCATATTGAATTACACATATCCTAATTATTTGAGAAGGGAGTTATGACAATTATCTTATAAGAATAGACATACAAATTTCAGAACTCTTTATTTTTCCAAAAATGCCATATCACGACAAAATCAGTAAACGCTTAACTTCATAGCCTCTCCACTCAAGGAGCTTGTCCATAATTGCTGGGTATTCCAACGAAATACCGCTGTATCGAAAGCAAAAACCTCTTCATATACGTAACAGGATCAACAATCGTAGGAGCAGCTTTTTTCACAATCGTTTTTCCAATGCTCTCTAACTTCCTATCGATCGTATACCCCACCAGGTAATCAATGATGCTCACCCTAAATCTCATATTTTTATCATCAAGCACAAGAATCAGCGAATAATCGATTCTTCTATGTCCTGACAGAAACCTCGCATCATTTGAGATTATATTCATCAACGAATTCATTCGGTTAGCGTCAATTTCTATCGGTTCCCCATTCTGATCGATCTTGAAATTACTATCCAGTCGTACTTGCCCTTCCTTTGGGTCTTGTATATAGCGATTTGCTTCAGAGCCTTTCAGATCGTAGATTCGACTCGGTTCCAGGCCAAACAGCACGTTCTCCATTCCGAGATAATACACGTATTTCCCGGATTCTTTGAAATATATCTTATACACTCCCAAGATTTTCGCAATCATTGTGGTGTGAATGTTCAAACTAGCTATATGGTTCAGGTAATCTGGTATCAGCTCTTCCAAAGCGTTGAATTCGGCTTGAGAGATAGTTTTGAACACATACATGTTATCGAATGACCTTACAAACTTCGCTTTAGACTTGCCACCGGTGTTGTCCTCCCACACTTCACTGAGGGCAAGCGATTGTATGAATTCTTGATGTTTCACGCCGTACAAGCTACGTAGGATATGAAATTGCAGAGGGTAGAGGACCGAAACGTCGAATTTTACGCCAGAGATTACTGTCAGACATAAATCTTGGAGTTCGAGATTCCGTTTATTCATTGAAGATTTCTGCGGAGTTAGCAGCTCTGCGATTTGCTTTAAGACTTGGTTGAAGCCGGGGTAATAAATGTTTGAAGGATTCGATTGCAGCACGATTTGAGCAAGATGCTCGCCTTCGACAAAGAACAGTTTCTCTCTGATTTGAGGGGATAGGCTCTGGCTATTCGCGAATTTTTCAAATTCATCACCTATAATGGGGTTTATTTCAAATTGTATTGAGAGAGAGAGAAAAGTTACCAGTGATCAGCCCTAATTCGTCAAGGTACTGAGGATGGTTGAGAGCGAACGCTATCGGTGAGAGCGGGTACTTATTGCTAATTGGAAAAAAGCTCTAATAGGTATAATAGTTTAGAGTTTTTATGACAAAAGGCGATGGAGATATACCAATGAAGGTTTCATCAAATTTTCCTCTGGCCCGGAAATCCCTTGAATTATATTTTCAAAAACGGTTTTCTCCAGGTCACTATTCGGGTCTTTAATCCTCAATTTTATAAGCGAGCTCTTCTTCGGCTTCATACTTGCTGGCTGCACAAATAAACTCATAAATGAGCTCATAACTCGACCTTTCTCGTGGTTGAACACGAATGATTTGACTTCCTCATCTTCTTTCTGTCGGGATTCCGAATGTTGCTTTTTGAGCATCACTGCGTCACTGGATTGCATCATTTGAGAGCTAGTGCTCTTGTAAATGCTTTCCTCTAAATATTCAGATTTTTCTGAAGGGCTCCCACCTTTGAAAAAGCTCCTCATCGAGTCAAAGCTATCTGGACTTGAATCCTTGGTTCGCAGCAATCTCTTGAATTCTATGAGGATTCCGTATAGTTTCTCACAACATGCGATGGTTTCATCAAAAATCTTTCTTCTAATTTTTTCCACTTGCAGAAAATACGAGAATTCCTTCGCGAATTCAACGTCGCAAGCTATCTTTAACGCCTGGAGCTTGCTCTTTATTAGAGCCAACTGCATCAGCAAAGACGTGATATTCGGATTATCAAACACTGAAGCTTTGTTCTCAAGTATCTCTTCAAATTCAAGATTGCATAGATTCTCTTTGGCCTGAGGTTCCAATTCTAATATGAACTTGTCAAAGAAACCCGTGATTTCATTCAAATAGGATTTGAAGCCCGAGCTATACGCGAAAAGCAGCCAATTGACTCTTTTCTTGTTCAATTTCTCTGTAATTTTGCGTATTTGAGGGTCTCGGATATCCGGAGACGCCCACTGGTACATCCTCGCGGGCACGCAAGTAAATTTGATTAGGACCTCGTCATCGCAATTAAACACTCGGGATTTACAAGACAACAAGCAGCATTTGTTAAATCTCAATACTCTTGGATCCATTGAAACTAACGTCGAACTATAACTGCCACGTGGACCAGCTGGCTCTACCGTGTCTTTCATGCGGCTCTGCCCCATCGATTTGGGGTCAACAACATTAAACTTATCGCAGATGGTGAAAAGCTCCTCAAGGTACTTGCAGAAGGAATATTCTGTGTAGCTACCTCTGAGTTCTACCTCGTCAGTTATTTTTGAGTGGCAGTCATTGCATTCGATATACATTTTAATAGGTCCTTTCGGCGCTTTTTTGGAGACAGCTCCACCGAGAGCAGACAAAATTTTATCTTTATCCTTTATCTGCAATGAAGGCGCAGTGCCTTTCCTGCTTGTAGAACCCTCATTTAACTCAGGTATCAAGTTTTGCTGAGCACTTAATTTATTTTCCTCAGGGAACGCAGTATATTTCAAATCGTCTACCTGACCGTCAGGCCTAAGGTCATATTTTTTTAGCGTTTCCTTGATGCGCGCCTCCTTAATCGATCCGATCACCTGTGTCGAAATCTTCACACAGACTCGATTGCTATAGCAGAACGATGTATGGTAGTATCTCGGCCGACCGCACTCTGTGCATTCTTCAATGACCATCTCGGATTTTTTCCTCAGAAAATTCTCGAGACTGATATCGCCTTCTCCATAAAACTCACTCGATTTGATCGTAGGTCTTCCGCAGATCTGTGCTATTGCGTCTAGCTTTTTGCTCTTATGCTTTTGCAGCGATTTGCTAAAATTTAGATAGTCTTCGGCACGAATACGATCGAAGTCAAAGTGATTAACATTAACAAGGTTCAGTTTCGCATACTGCATCGACCGGTTTTCTAGAGATACCATGGGTTTTAGCTCATTAAGAAAGAAACCGCAGAGGTAACCAACCGATTGGATGGATATCTTATTCGGGAATTCACTCTCACTTGAAGTGGCTGCCTTTATAAGGTTATCGCCAAAGAATTCTTTACACCTGATCATTAAGGCTGCAGTGTCGAATTCAATGACACCCGCGCTAACGGCTTTTATCGCTTCTTGAGTTCGTTTCGTGCCGAAATAGAGGTAAATTTCATGGAGAGTTAATTCTTTTTCAAGGAGCATCTCTACCCACCTGTTCAAACAGTTTGTTACGTATTCTTTTGCTTTCTTGAGTTCGTTGTAGTCAGGACCGCTCACAATAATAGTCCGCGCCAAACAAGTAGAATCCTTATGGGCAAAATGAATTAACGTTGAGAATTTAGCATCATCCTTTGCTGCGTCTTTATAATAATTTTCGTTGTTGAATTGAATGAGCTTGACCTTCGAACATGTTCCAATAATCGAAGAGTCTTGCTCTTCAAGCTGGCTGAGCTTCTTAATAACCTTTGCCTCAAAAAAACGCACGATTCGATCGAATTGTTTTTGTCTTGGCTGGCAAATCACGTAAATGTTGTCCTTGAGAAGCATGCTTTGGATTTTTTGTTTAATTGGATGCTGCGAGATAATGAGATTCGGTCGAAGTGCTAGGATATTTTTGATGAAACGGTTTTCACTATCCTGCTGGAGGTCGATCATCAAGCTCACGACACCAGCAACTTCATAATCGCTCTCAAAAACGGTAGAAAAGATCAAGACGCGAGGATTTTCCATCTCTTCTGCTTGAATGTTACAAGAAATCGGCTTCCTTATCATCAATCCTTTCCAACTTCGGCTTTCCGATGTGTCTTCATAAGGAATTTTTTTCACTTTGACTGCCTTTATAGCTTGAATAGGTCGACTTCGGCTACTCTCTTCAGTTTTGAATTGGCTCAGGTAGTCAAAAATCAAGTCGTTGAGGATCTGCTGCCAAAACTCTGGAAGCTCTGATATAATAAATGAAGTTTTCAAAGTTTCGTTGAATAAAGCGTCGATGAATGAGGACATAATCTGACTGAGAGAGATCTCAGCCAATTCTTTTGTTTCGCTTGAATGTGGCCGGATTTTCAAGCCATTACGGTCGATTTCGGACACTTTTGCCAATGCATTCCTGATCGTTGTCTCAAAACAATGCTTACAGACGCGAATAGCTGTTTCGTTTTCAAATTTGAATTCTTGGGAGTTGAGAAAATGGTCTGAACATCTAATATGAAAGAGGGCTCACATAGGAATCAGGAGAGGTGGGTATTATTACTTTGAGCAAAAAATATTCCCGCAAACCCTGCAATGATGCCTTCTGGTAAACAGAATACCGAAAGCCGCTTTGCAGCTAAAGCAAGCTGTTACATTGTCATTGGGGACCCATAGGTTTCGTGGAAGGAAAAGGTCACTCATATTAGTATTAGAAGAAAAAGTTTTATTCATGATCCTGAAAATTAATTTAAATAGTGCAATTGATTGAAGGAGAGGTTCTCTTTAGGGAATAAAGAAGGTGGTATAAGCTTTGATGGTCCAACCTTTTGTAATTATTTAGAGGTTGGAGTGCTTCCGATTGAAGTTAGAAGGTGGAATAGGATCAGCAATTGATGGTCGTGTGGAAAATTAAAGAGAATTGTGGCTGCCTTTATGTTCCTAGAATATGTGGTTGAAAGGATTTTGGATATGCCCAAGGGAGTACATTCGTAGAGGTGAGTTGGCAGCTATCATTTACCGGGATCACATTGGAAACTAGTGCTTTTAGGTGAACAAAATCCTTGAGCACTATTGATTTCTAAGAGAAATAGTTGATTTCTTGTTGGAATGTTGGGAGGGGTTAAGAATGAGCAGCTTGTCTAAGCTAAAGGTAAGTTTTTCAGGAATTACTTATTATAAAAATTTTACCCTCTGACTCATAAATTGCAATGAATATTATTTTGTCTGTCTTACTTTTTTTGTCAATTATTATTTCTTTGGATTATTTTTTGTCAAATGATATATCACTAAATAATACTGTGAAAAGAGAGTTACAAAAGTTATTTCCGATTCCTGACTCCTGGAAAACTGAATAAAATTATTCACCGGATATGATTGTTTGTTTAGCTTGTAAGAGTAATATAAAGTAAGGTTGCTTCCAAACATTAATATAAATATCCTTTGCAACTCTTTAATTTATTATTTTTATACTCACTCAGACATATATATTTTGGTGTGGTAACCTAGAGTTTCGGTTTCTTCAAGCTCATCAACCTCTTCATTCCCTAATCAATCAATCCAGGTTAATTTTCAATTTTCATTTAGTTTTTACAGCTTTCGCTCCTCTCAACCCAACGTTTGTTAACAAATCAAATTCTTGATAATAAACTTCCGATTTCATCTGTCCATAAGCATCTCTGACCTCTCCCTTGGGCGCAAGTTCCTCTCCCATCTTTTTTCCTTCTGCAATGAGATCCTTCATCGGAACAATCTTGTCAACCAATCCAGCTTCCAGTGCTTCTTTCGGCGAAAATTTTTTTCCAAAGTGATATAAATCCCTATGCACTTTCGGTGAGATCTTCGTCCTATTATCCAGTGATCGCTTACAAACGCAGAGTTAATGTTTATTACTGAACGACTGCTATCAACCCCGGAGGTAATTGCACTCCAATCTCAATTTCATTGACTGCGAGATGCCCGAAATCGTCTCTCATGATTCTATAATCATGGGCCATTGCCAACATACATCCTCCTGCGACAGCGTAACCGTTGATGAGTGCGATCTGTAAATACATAGCTTAAGTTTTCTATTTCCGAACGCGCAATTTACTGTGGGAATAGGAAAAGTGAGAAGTCTTCCTAAAAGCCTCATGGTTTCCAAGAGTAAATTCTGGGGTTCATCTTCTACTTTGCAGTTAGCGAAAAAACTTCAGGTTCCGGTTGTTAGAAGAGATGTGATGAAAAGGAAACTTCTCACTTGAGGTCATGGCCACTGGAGAAGACTCTCGGATGAGTAGAAGTGGTTATGAGGCACGCAGCGCCTGTTGACTCTAAGACTTCGTCGAGTTTTTCGTTGATTTTTCGATGGAAAGTTGGAGTGAAATTGTTCATCCCTTTGTTGAGGATTAGCCAATAAATATTGCCTGTTTCATGCTTAAAACTTTGCATTCAGTATTGCATTACCTTCTTTTTTTAAGATAACATCTTCCTTCAGGTCAGATTTCGATCCTACCATTATTTCTTCCAAATGTTTTGAGTCTTTCGAATATGTGAGCCAAAATAAATATTTGATTTTCTTTAAATAAGAGAGATCATAAGTCATTATTGTAGCGCTTGAGAGCTTTTTTAGATCTATTATTCAAAAGGTTAAATATATCGATATTAATCAAAGATGAGAGCTCATGTTCAGTTGATGAATTTGTTTGGTTAGATATAGTATGCTAAGCTTTCAAACTATCTTAATTGTGTAATTGGCATATCAGGAGAATTTATTATTCATCATTCAATTGAATCTCTATGAATTAAAGTTTTGGTTTCGGTTTTCCCAAGCTCATCAATCTCGGTGTTCCCTATATTTCCAATCATTATCAATATCTGTTATATCTAAAATATTACTTTTGATGCTCCTCTCAAGCCAATATTCGTCAATAAGTCATATTCCCGATAATAAATTTCGCTTTTCATTTGCCCATAAGCATCTCTGACATCTCCCTTGGGAGCGAGTTCCTCCGCAAGTTTTTTGCCTTCAGCTATGAGATCTTTCTGAGGAACAATCTTGTCCACCAATCCAGCCTTCAGAGCCTCTGCAGGAGAATATTTCTTGCCAGTAAGGAGTAAATCTCTATGCACTTTCGGCGAGATTTTGCCTCTAAAATGTTCCAAAACATTTAAGAAAACAAAATTGTCTGATCATTACTGAACAACTGCGTTCATTCCGGGAGGGATCGGAAGCCCGACATCAATTTCGTTCATAGAGACAAATCCAAAGTCGTCACGCATGATCCTAAAATCATGTGCCATCGCCAGCATGCATCCTCCGGCAATGGTATAGCCATTAAGTAGAGCGATCTATAAATACATGGTTAGAGTTGTTATTTGAATAGGTAATTGACTGTGGGGATTGGGAAGGTGAGGATTCTGGCTAAAAGTCTCATCATCTCCTTTAACAGATTCTGAACTTCTTCTTTAGATCCGCAGTTTGCGAGGTATCTTGAATTGGTAAATATTTTTGAAGAAAATGGGAAGTTTGTGTGTTACTTTATGTCAATACCACTAGAGAAGACTTTGGGATTTGCGGAAGTGGTTACAAGGCACGCAGCTCCTGTTGATTCTAAGACTTCGTCGAGCTTGGCGTCAATTTTCCGTAAGAAATCAGGATTGAAGTTGTTTGTCTTATTGTTGAGAATCAGCCAATAGATATCGCCTGAGAAATTCGCTTAGCCATTGTTGCTTTCATGAGATTCCTACCTTCCTTTTTCAAGATAACGTCTCCTTTAAGGTCCTTCAGGTTTTCCATGTTGTTACTTATTTTTTTTTGGATATTTGAATTAATTAATTTTTTCGACTATGCATAATAATTGGTAAGATCAGAAAACAGCGTGAATAATTCAAAATCGTTTATTTATTTGCCGCTTTCTTCTCTCATTTTTATCGTTAGCCTGAGTATTAGCAAATTCGATGGTACTTCTATTCTATTGCTCTATTAGTAATACAAAGATGTGGCGTTTAAATACAGATTGAATGCGAGTATAAAACATGAACCCCATTATTCTCATTTTTCTGAAGATGAAGAGAGGAAGACAAACGAAAGTTTGTTAAAATTTCGCCAAATTATAGCTGAATGCGGCTATAACGTGATTGAATGTGCTATTTACTAAAAGAATAGTTTTCATTTTTCAAAGTTTGAGGTTAATCTTATCTAGAATTACCAGGGCTTTTTCTCACAGAAAATAGCCTCGAGGCGGGATGATAGATCTGCGAAATTAAACAATTCCTTCATACCAATTTTTTAAAAAGTTTTTCTCGCTTTTTGGTCCCATTCATTTTTGATTCTGCATTATTTTGTAACAGTTATCTTTATCTATACTTATTTCTCTTTCACCGACCCACAGACCCTTCTTTGGCTGTGTGGTGGTTTCAAATTAGCCTCAGTTGGCCTTCTTTGTTGAAAAATGCTCGCCGCTTTTATGTAGTGATTCGATTAAAAATATACCATTCTTAAACGCGTAATCTCTCGAGTGAAAATTTTTTCTTCAGCGTCTTCCTCTTCCAAATAGACTTACTTCAAAGATTCAGTAGTTACTTTCAAATGAAAGTTCGAAGGACTCGGCAAGAAGGATTTTAGTAGTTGAACAGCCTTCGGTCTGTTATTTTATGATGATGATAATATCATTTGCTGTTATTTTACCTTTTTTTTGGCAAATTTTGATACTGTTGCACCTCCTCCTCCTGCGGCTGATGTAACTCCATTGCGGTAGTAGTTCTGCCACCCATTACCTCGAAATGGAAAACATAATTCTTCAATAAATTGAAAAATTTTCATTAATGATAGATAAACGAAAGCCTGCTTCTCAGAAGAAGTTTAACGGTACCATTCCTGAATGTGGAGATAGTTATTTGTAGGTTGTTGAAAGAGTCTTTCTGATACGTTCATTATAATAGCATTTCTCAAACTTTAGTGCGTTACTCACAAAAACAATCAGAATACTGCAAAATACATGCAAAGACCTCTCAAAACTCAAACCTGACTTCAGAACGGTATCTATTATCACCTTACATCGAATACATCAGTTAATTCAATCTTCAAGAATTTAATCGCATCACTCTTCCTTTCAAGAGATCAAGAGAAAATTGCAAAAATTAGTATGAAACCTCACCAGAATATGCCTGTAACAACAGATTCTACTCAATTGACGGAATCATTGATACTTATGGCGAAAGGCTGTCTAGCCTGCAGAATGACGTCATTGAAACTACCTCAAGGAAAAAAGAAGAAAAGCAGTCGATGGCTGAGAGAAAAATTTTAATTTCGAATTCAAAATTTCCGATCTCTTTGAAATTCTTCTGATTGAAACGGTTAT
>ENA-UOTZ01001879-UOTZ01001879.1-compost-metagenome-genome-assembly--contig:-NODE-1879-length-12593-cov-7.645254_pt1 | contig 12593 bp, 5 predicted proteins | sample MGYA00238144_ERZ746983 | MGnify/ENA primary metagenome ERZ746983 (study PRJEB28759, sample SAMN06268863) | compost metagenome | isolation source: single cell | place: USA: California, Emeryville, Joint...
CTGCTTATCAGGCCTAAGAGGATAAGCAAAAACAGCATCTTTAAATTCAATGGTTCCTTTGATTTCAGGTTTTTCTCCTGATTCATCTTCAATGTCAATCTGAGATTCCCTGTCAATAACCTCCATAGCTCGTGCGCCAGCTTTCTTGGCAAGAGCAAAAGATTTTAATGGAGACGTTAATCCAGAAATGGAAAAGGAAGCCATCATATTCACCATGAGGATCGAGAGCACATCAGCAAACGAGTAAGGTCTGTCTTCAACAGGATTCCAGCGTTTCCATTCGATAAGGTATGATCCATAGAACAATCCAAGCGCGAAGCAACCCATAATCGCAAACACGAGAACTCCAACAAAGAATCCTCCCATAAAGCCATATCTCACTACCACTGGCTTTGATTCATCAAGGGAAGCCTTATATCGTGCAACTTCCTTTTCTTCACCGCCAAGAGCAACAACCGTTTTGATTGCATTCAAAGCTTGCTCAGCAATTCCTCCCGACTTTTCGTAGGCTTCCAAATTCCTCTTCGTCGACCTCTGAAGAGACCACATGTACATTGAGCCTCCAATAAAGATGAGTGGAATATTCAAAAGCATGATCAATGAAAGCTCCCATCCTTTAGAAAATCCGATCGTGAATCCGGTAATGATCATCACAAAATTGAAAATGAAGGTTTGTACTTTTTCACCAATTCCTTGCCAAATCATTTGACAATCATTTGCAACCTTCGTCGAGAGTTCATTAGGGTTGATCTTGTCGAAATATCCGATTTCTTGTCTAAGAAGGGCACGGAAATATTCTCGTCGAATATTGATCGTTTGTCGCTCTCCTACTAGCATCCAGCAAGTCATTGAAAGTTGGGCAACCACAAATGCTCCTATTCCCGCATATAAGAAATACAATGCTTGTTTCCTTCCTTCGGCAACTATTGTATCGGGATCATTCCTTGGATCGAAACTTGAAGTTGCCGATCCAAGAATCAAGGCAAGCAGAGGCATGAGAACTCCATTGATTATTGCACTAATTGTGCCAATCGCCATAATGACATAATCAGTCTTGTTGCAGAATCGATAGAGTTTCCAGAATTTTATTGGTGGAGAATCATTCTCAATAACTTTCTTTTTACTTTTCTTTTCTGGAATTTTAACAATTGCATCCGAGGTGAGTGGTTCCTCGGTCGGTAACGGTTGCTGGGACTTTTTTGCCATGTCCTATTATTATTTTTCTTGATAGAATAATCTTCTTTTTCCACCTAATATATATATAGCAACGCCTGGATAAACGTAGCTACGTCATGAGCGAATTATTAATTGAGCGGTGAGATGTTAACTTCCATGATTCACTTCTCTTGTTCTGAAAATATTTTAAGGAATACCATTTCGAAATACATTAATAAAAAATTCTTAAATTAGTGATCTCGAGCACAGAATTTCCATCTTAAAGACTAACTATATTCCAAAGATAAGAGAAATTACTGATAGTGTGACTAAATTTCGATCAAAAAAGCACTAAAAGGAAAGAAATCATTTCAAAGATCCAACAATTTTGTCATAATTAGTACGGATGAATTGTTCATATTAGATATTGGACTTTGACTCAACAAAATTCGCTTTGATAATTGTCAGATTTTATGATTTTCGGTCAGAAAAGGGTTTTGAGAGGTAAAATTTCTCATTGCTCAAATTATTTTTAATCGAAGCAAAGTTCCAACATTTTATTAGAAGATTCCTCTTGATTTTTTACAACAATTGTCATTATTCTTCAAGGTGGTTTTAACTTATCCGATAGGATATTGGCATTTGTAAGAAGAAAAGTTGTTCGAAGAGTTTACTCACTATTCAAAGAGAGTGCATCCCATCGACCTCTTTAATAAATTTTATTGGATCTATTTTAAGCATTATTCTAATTAAACATGAGAACATTTGCTCTGAAATGTGAAAACCTACCCATCTAATAGCTCTTGGTTTCCAAGCTCCGCTCTCTGGGTGTGTTAAGCTTAGAGATTTGATTCATTAAGATTACAGATCAACGAAAAATTTGAGAAAAATGAAATACGTCTTGAGATTTTCTTTAGACAGTACTAAACTCGCTAGAATACGAAAACGATGCATAAAACTATCATGCGCTCCAATTTAGGGATTGGTTTTTTGTTTCAAACCACCATCCCATGCTTCGGATAAATTACGAATTGGAAATATATAAAATGAATTTACTAAACGTGTGCCTGTGATTCCTGATTGGCGAATTCCAGGTTAGATTTGTAAAATACCTTTCCTGATTATGTTATGCCATCTTAACTACGAGGGTTCTGAAAAAATAATGCACAGAGAAGCCAGTTTCATTCAATTTGAAATTGATAACTCTTTGCTTCCAGAAAGAGTAAATAGCCTCGGTTGTGGAGTTTTCAAAATGAAAATCCCTATTCATTTTTAAAAATGAAATTCCACAATCATTAGCCTCAACAATTTGTCTTCAATCTTTCTAAAGCTTCGTTAAAGGCTATTATTGCTAGCGCTGTACAGTTAACCACAGGAGTGTGTAATTTGTGCATTTGAGGGAGGAACTTTTTAGATGAGATCAGTTATAAATACCTCTTCTGTTCTCCGACTAAGTTTTCGACTTCTTTGCTAATAGTTTCGCTAACAATAGATACAATTAAAGATGGGTGGCTCTTCGTTCCCACCAATTCGGATTTCAATTTATAGAGGCCAAACATTCAATTTCAACGCATCGAAATTTATCAACATAAATTAGCAACTTTTTTTTTGAGTTCGTATCTACATGTTCACAAGAGAAGTGTTATATTTTATTGAATTTCTAAAGAGAAAGAGGGGTTTTTTGTGACATGAAATAAAAAGTTTTGATATCATTAAGTTGCTATGAATTGCATCGTATTGATCAAGAAATGAGTCTGATTATGATCCGATTGGATGATATAATAGCTCACTCCAAGGACAGACGCTAGTTCGAAAGAATGATTAATATGTTTAAAGATAGCGATTATTCCGAAGAGCATAAGATAATTCTTACTGCCAAAAAATAATTACGATTTTGCTTGCAAGTTGCAATATGACAGAAAAATTTCCAGCACAATTAGAAGTGAGAATTCTTAAGCTAAAGAAACAGCTGAATTGCTCATTTGATCTACACAGGTAAAAAAATATTTTAGCTACATTCCAACACACAGTACAATTATTTCAAATACTATATATCTGTCTCGTCTGTTACATATCTCTAAGCGATGATCTTTGTGTCAAGAGAGACAAATAATTATCTCTTTGAAACATCCAGTTTGCCTTCTTGAGAATAAAAGCATTGTTTATGAATTTTCAAGTGATTGGATGACTATTTGATTTTTCAAAGACAGAGTGATTTAAAATAATTACAATTCCAGTCTTATTAGGTCCTTTAATTGATTCAAGTCAGGGAATGTGGTTGAAAACGGTTTATTTTGGATTTTATAATGGAAGAAAAATAAACAGTATGTGTTTCAAACAAATCGTGACTAAACAAAATGAATGAACAGAATACCTATAGTGAGTTGACAAAAAACTAATTGTTATATAGAAATTTTAGAGTCCTTTCTCAAGCTTATAGAATCTTCCTTGCATTTCTATAAGTTCTTTGTATGTTCCTCTCTCTGCTATCTTTCCAGCATCAAACAATAGAATTTCGTTTGCATCTTTGATTGTAGAAATTCTATGGGCAACTGCAACGGTTGTTTTTCCCAGCATGATCTTATCAAGGGATTCTTGAACAACAGCTTCACTCTGAGTGTCAAGAGCGCTAGTCGCCTCATCAAGCAAGAGAATCTTAGGTGTTCTTAGAAGTGCTCTTGCAATTGCAATTCTTTGTTTTTGTCCTCCAGAAATCTGACTTCCTTTTGGTCCTACTCTTCTATGGAATCCTTGACCAAAGTCCTTCTTCTTATCAGCTGGTGCTTCATCTGTTGAAAAAAATTAATATTTTGTAATTTTCATCAATATATTTTACCAAATTCGTTCTTCTCAATGAAGTGGAGTGCATTAGCTTGTCTTGCAACTTCTCTCATTTCTTCATCAGAGGCATCTGGCCGAGTATACCTTAAGAAAGATGAGGGATTAGAGATATTCAATTTAAAGTTAATAAATACTTGATATTATCTTCGATTGTTCCATTGAACAGAACAGGCTCTTGGGAAACAATTCCCAATGATTGTCTCAGGTGTTTCAGGTTGTATTTTCTAATGTCAACACCATCAAGAAAGATTTCTCCACTAGTTGCGTCATAGAATCGTTGAATGAGCTGAATGACTGTTGATTTTCCACATCCACTTGGTCCAACCAAAGCAATTTTGTTTGAAGCATTAATCTTTAGGTTCAGATTTTTGAGGATATATTGAGAGCGAGTTGGATATTTGAAGCTCACATTTCTGAATTCAACGTTGCCGACGATCTCTTTAGTAATTTTGCCTTCTTCATCTTTGATATCGATCTCACTCTTCATGTCGACGAGTTCGAACAGCTCAACCGCAGCTTGGCGTGCTGTCCCGGCTTCAGGAATGGCGTTGGTAGCATTGCCTGCTCCCAAGGCTCCAAACATTATTCCGAACATTGCCAAGAAGAGATCTTGAATGTCTAGACCGATATCTCTGGTGAAGTAGGCACCTGAGATGAAAATTACAAAGTACATCAAAAACCTTGCAAATTCGGAAAACCCAAAGGCTAACCCAGAGATAACACTCTTCTTCTCCATGTCTTTGAGTGGTCCTTCAAGTTTCTTAGCGTACACTCTTAAGCAAACTTCTTCTCTGGCAAATGAAGCAACAGTTCGCATGTTGTTGAGGGTTTCACTAAGGTAACCGTTAGCCTCAGCATAAGCTTGCTCTTGTTTTGCTGAAAATCCTTGATTTCTCTGAGCATTCACTTTGGATGCAAACATCATAATAGGAAGCATTCCAAGGCCAATCAAGGCAAGTTGCCAAGAACCAGAGAATGCAATTGCAACACCAGTAATGAGAGCACCAAGGCCACCAATCAATAGTCCATAGACAGTTGTAACAAGTGAATTAACTTGGGTGGCATCAGAAGCAAGTTTAGAAGTTAGGGCTCCAGCAGAATTCAAGGGATTGTCATAGTATCCCATCTGCATTCGCAATAATTTATCGAATACAGCGGTTCTTACTCCGGTTGTCACTTGCTCCCCAACGAGCGCGTAGATACCTTTTTCAATGGGTTGGAGAATGAAACTTGCACATCCTAGCATAAGTAGGCAGAGAGAAAGAACATTTGCGTCATATCTGAAATCTGGTGAATCAGGGAGAGCTAAGACTTGCATCATACGGGCCATCAATACAGAAGAAGCAGGTAAAATCGAACCGTTAGCCATAGCTGCCAAAAAGGCAAAGTAGAGCAAGAATCGCTTCTGTGTAACATAACTCATAAGTCGTTTTTGTATTTGAGTCTCTTTAGAATGGACAACTTGGGGTTGTTCGGCCTGAGGCACTTTCAGCGTTGGACTTCCTGGTTCTGAGCCAGGATCGACAAAGTTGTTGACAGGAATTTGAACATCCCCATTTCTTTGGCCGAAAGGAGCCCTATCAGGATTTACCTCTTGAATTAGTCTCGTATCCTTTGCTTCTTCAACTTTGTTTAGGTATTCATCGTTCTTGACTGCAAGCTCTTTCCTTTGGACTGTGATAATCTCAGACCCTCCTGCTTCTGCTAATATCTTTTGTTGTTCATCATGAGGAAGTTGTTGGAAAGCCAACTCAAAATATCTTCCTCTCTTCTTTATCAATTCGTCATGAGTTCCTTGCTCAACAATGTGACCGCTGTCAAATACAATAATCACATCGGAGTTCCTAACGGTTGACAATCTGTGAGCAATGCAGATTGTCGTACGGTTTTGAGAGATCTCATCGAGAGTCTTTTGGATCTCAATCTCATTCTTTCTATCAAGAGCTGAAGTAGCTTCATCTAATAGAAGAATGTTGGGATTTTTCAGAATGGCTCTCGCAATAGCAATACGCTGCTTTTGGCCACCTGATAACTGCGCTCCTCCTGATCCCACGAAGGTATTGAGACCATCTTTTAGTCCTCTCACGAATACATCCATGTTGGCAGCCTTCAAAGCAGTCCAAATCTCTTCTTCGGTGGCATCAGGTTTCGCAAATTTCAAATTTTCTTCAATAGAAGTGGCAAAGAGAGCAGGCTCTTGTCCCACATAACCAATATTGTCTCTGAGCCATTTGAGGTTGATTTTTGATAGACACTCCATCGAAGAGGATATCTCCAGAGTCGAGTTCATAGAATCTTTCAATGAGTTGCATGGCAGTTGTTTTTCCACACCCACTCTCACCAACAAAGGCGACTTTTTGTTTTGGACGAGCAATCAGATTAATACCTTTAAGAATTTGTTTTTCAGGTTTGAGAGGGTAAGCAAAAACAGCATCTTTGAATTCGATTGTTCCCTTGATCTCAGGCTTTTCTCCAGATTCATCTTCAATGTCAATCTGAGATACTCTGTCGATGACTTCCATAGCTCGAGCACCAGCCTTTTTTGCAAGAGCAAAAGACTTTAATGGGGATGTTAATCCAGAAATCGAAAAAGCAGCCATCATGTTAACGAAGAGGATTGATAATACGTCAGCGAATGTATACTCTCTATTTTCGATAGGATTCCATCGTTTCCACTCAATAAGGTACGATCCATAGAACAATCCCAGAGCGTAGCAGGCCATGATGGCAAACAAGAGGACACCAATGAAGAATCCTCCCATTATGCCATATCGGACCACAACTGACTTCGACTCGTCAAGCGACTTTTTGTACCTAGCCACCTCTTGTTCTTCACCACACAAGGCAACCACTGTTTTAATAGCACCAAGTGCTTGTTCTGCGATTCCTCCTGACTTTTCGTATGCTTCGAGATTCTTCTTAGTCGATTTCTGAACAGACCACATGTACATTGAGCCCCCAATAAAAATGAGCGGAATATTCAAGAGCATGATTCCTGAAAGCTCGGCTCCTTTAGAAAATCCGATCGTGAATCCTGCGATAATCATCACAAAGCTGTAGATAAATGTCTGGACTTTCTCACCGATTCCTTGCCAAATCATTTGGCAATCATTTGCAACCTTCGTCGAGAGTTCATTGGGGTTGATTTTGTCGAAATACCCAATTTCTTGTCTTAGAAGAGCACGGAAATATTCTCGTCGAATATTGATCGTTTGTCGCTCTCCTACCAGCATCCAGCAGGTCATCGAAAGTTGTGAAACAAAGAATGCTGCAATGCCAACGTATAAGAAAATAAGAGCATATTTTCTTCCTTCACTTACGATTGTATCTGGTCCATTCCTAGGATCAAAGCTCGAGGTTGCTCCACCAAGAATTAAGGCCAGAAGAGGCATAAGGACCCCATTAGCGATAGCGCTGACCGTACCAAAAAAAATGAGAAGGTAATCGGTTTTATTGCAGAATCGGTAGAGTTTTATGAATTTTATTGGTGGAGCATCATGTTTGACAACCTTCTTTTTGCTTTGGTTTAAGGGGCTCTTAAGTGCATCCTCATCCGATTTGAGAGGCGATTCAGTAGCTGTGATATTATTTTGTGCTGCTGTCATTCTGATAGAAATAGTGATTTTAACTTTATAACTTCACTTTTGTTTCAGTATAAATAGACGTAAGTAATTCAGGATTCACACTTTTGACAAATATTCGCAATAAGAATTTTAACTTAAAGTAAAAACCCTCAAATTAACATATGAAATATTCATCAATATTCGACATGTGAAATAAATTTGATCATTCTCTTGTTATATGTTCCCGTCCTAGGGATTTCAAATATCATTGAAGCCAAAATCCGTCGACTTTTACCTTCTACTATCAGGGGTAGTTAGTTACTCGCTATACTCGAAAATAAAATAAAATTAATTCTTTCAATAATTGCATTAAATCTGGTTTAAGGATTTTCTGAAATACGTTTTACAAATAGAAGGAATAAATAAGTGTTGATCCTCTCAAATATATGGAGGCTCTTATCATTCAGATGAGTAAAATCAGTGAGCGATAGAATCCCTCTGACCTGAATGACTATAAACATGAAAAGAGATTGGGAAAAATAAAATGAGCTTTTGTGCGTTTAAAGTTCTTAACTAGTTCATAAAATTCCACTGGAAAATTCTGTAGAATGCTCCAAGGGACAATCTGCAACGCAAATAAATTTGTACTGGAAAAAATTTAATACCTAAGTTTTTCTAATTAATTTCAATGTACCCATATTTAATAACGACACAGAAACTAAAACAACAATTGATTAAGCAGTAAGACTGGTGATTCCTGAACAAAGAAGCAATCCACTAAGGACCGTCTATTCTAAATGAGATTATCTGTGATTCATAAACTTAATACATCGTGTTAGGCTCGTTAAGGCTTGCTTTTCGGTGGCCACTCTGCAATTATTTTAAAATACTGTAAAGAGAGAAATTGCTTGATATGTGAAAAAACAATACTAATTTCGACAACTTGAGCAAGTTTATGTCTTAGCAGCGAATTTCTCAGCTGAACTGATGGGGTAATTTGTAATTCAAAAGACGGTAATTCCTGACAACAGAGTATCACTCGATTGATGAGACCCTCCTGCAAGAATAACTTAACTAATCAAGAATCAATAATTCACCATAGTTATCAAGGTATGAATATTGCTGAGCCAAGCAGGGTTCATGAGTTATAACGTGGGACAATGAATTTCATAAGTACCAGAGAAGGCAAATTTATTTTGATGAGTAGAAAGAATTTTGAACCCCCCAACCCCTTGCTGTCTTGGATGAAGATTTTTTGAACTAGAATGTATGATACAATGGATTTAATAGAACTTATGCAAATTCAATTAAGTCATTGTTCATGTTAATCAAGCTCAGAAAAGGATGTGGTCATTCTGCGAGTTCGTTCAAGTTTAACTGATGTATTTGTCTCTTACAATTGGCTTTCAGTGCTGTCGGATACTCATTTATGAGAGAATAGTTCTGGAGTGTTATCCGACGACCATAAAAACTGTAAAAGCAACTTCCCTTTTGTTTTCAGTCATTATAGAAGCAAATCATTCAAATTTATCAATATAAATGAACAACAGTCTTTCGCAATAAAAAATCTATTAGAGGGAATTCTTGTATAATTCTAATTTTTGTTGTACAACAGATGACAATACTTCAACCCATTTTTAACAGTTCTTTACTTCTCTTTCGGTTCTGAAAAACGATAGTGCTAGCCCCGAAATAGTGTTTAGCGAGTGTTCAATATTGCTATGAAGAGTTTGAAGTGAAATACCTTCATTTTTGACCGAAGATTGATCTCAACGGCGGAGTTAAACACTGCTGATGTCATAATTTTGATAATTTTGACGTTTTTTTGTTTAACTTTTTATTTTGAGAGTTGCAGTGAATAACCGGTGATCTTAATCTTTTTCGAATTTGACTTCATAAAACGAAGGCAAAGTATTGGTAGAGAAAAAAAGATAAAAATCACTCAAGAGAATCACAAATTTCAAATTATCATTTTTTCTGTTTAACTTTTTGATAAAGTATTCTAAACAGAAGAAGCTTGGACAAAATTAGTTTATCCTTTTCATTTGGATGTGATGGAAAAAGGTAATTTCCACATGAAATAATATACGTGTGATGAGAGAGAGAAAAAAAACGAAAAATGAATTCATTTACTTTATGCACGATCGTTAATCATTCCCTAAGATATTGAATATTTACTTTTAAACAAACCTGCACGGAAACTTATTTCACATTTTTTCCTCTCAGGATGATTAAGAGTCAGTTTTATTATATTCCTTTCTCCAGCTTATAGAACCGCCCTTTCATTTCGATAAGTTCTTGATAAGTCCCTCTCTCAGCGATGTTTCCAGTATCAAACAATAGAATTTCATTTGCATCTTTGATAGTTGAGATTCTATGTGCAATTGCTATAGTTGTTCTCCCTTGCATGATTTTATCTAATGATTCTTGCACAATCTGCTCATTCTGTGAGTCAAGCGCACTAGTCGCCTCATCGAGCAAGAGAATCTTAGGTGTTTTCATAAGTGCTCTTGCAATTGCAATTCTTTGTTTTTGTCCTCCAGAAATTTGGCTTCCTTTTGGTCCTACTCTTCTATGGAATCCTTGGCCGAAATCCTTCTTCTTCTCATCATCTACGAGCTCGTCTAGTGAAATAAATTAATATTTTGTAGACTCGTAGAGATATGTGACCAAATTCATTATTCTCAATAAACTGGAGTGCGTTAGCTTGTCTTGCAGCTTCTCTCATATCCTCATCAGCAGCATCTGGTCGAGTATACCTTAAAAAAGATGAGATTAGAGATATTTAACTAAGATCAAAGAGCACTTGATATTATCTTCGATTGTTCCATTGAACAGAACGGGTTCTTGAGAAACTATTCCCAATGATTGTCTCAGGTGTTTCAGGTTGTATTTTCTAATGTCAACACCATCAAGCAAGATTTCTCCACTAGTTGCGTCATAGAATCTTTGAATAAGCTGGATAATTGTCGATTTTCCGCATCCACTTGGTCCAACCAGAGCAATCTTGTTTGAAGCGTTCATTTTTAAGTTCAAATTTTGGAGAATATATTGAGAGCGGGTAGGATATTTGAAGCTCACATTTTTGAACTCAATATCACCAACGATCTCTTTTGTAATTTTGCCTTCTTCATCTTTGATATCTATCTCACTTTCCATGTCTATTAATCCAAACAACCCAATCGCAGCTTGAAGTGCCGCTCCAGTTTGAGGAAGGGCGTTGATGGCATTTCCGGCTGCTGAGGTTCCATACATTATTCCGAACATTGCTAGGAAGAGATCTTGGATACTGAGACCAATGTCTCTTGTGAAATAAGACCCTGCTAAAAACATAACGAAGTAGAGCAAGAACCTGGCAAATTCCGAAAATCCAAAGGCTAGGCCTGAAATAATACTCTTTTTTTCCATTTCTTGGAGGGGTCCATCAAGTTTCTTGGTATATTTTTTCAGACACAGGTCTTCTCTGGCAAAAGAAGCAACAGTTCGCATATTGTTAAGGGACTCACTAAGGTAACCGTTAGCTTCAGCATAAGCACCTTCTTGCTTTGCTGAGAACCCTTTGGCTTTCTGGGTATTGACTTTGGATGCAAACATCATAATGGGAAGCATTCCAAGGCCAATCAAGGCAAGTTGCCAAGAACCTGAGAATGCGATCACAATACCAGTAATAAGGGCTCCGGCGCCTCCTAACAATTGTCCATAGACAGTTGTAACAAGTGAATTAATTTGGGTGGCATCAGAAGCAAGTTTAGAAGTTAGGGCTCCAGCAGAATTCAGAGGATTGTCATAGAATCCCATGTGCATTCGCAGTAATTTATCAAATACATCGGTTCTCACTCCAGTTGTCACTTGCTCTCCAATGAGCGCGTAGATGCCTTTCTCAATGGGTTGGAGAATGAAACTTGCACATCCTAACATTAATAGGCAGAGAGAAAGGACGTTCGCGTCATATCTGAAAGTTGGTGAATCAGGAAGAGCTAAAACTTGTAACATATGGGCCATCAAGACAGACGAAGCTGGGAAAATTGATCCGTTTGCCATGGCAGCTAAAGAAGCAGCAATTAATAAGTATCGACGATGTGCGACGTATTTCAGGAGTCTTTTTTGCATTTCATAAGTATTTATCGATGATTTTGGAGTTTTTGATTGTTTTAGAAATTGCCCTTCGTTGATCGAGATTGAATCACTATTTGAATTGCAATTATTTTGGTTGCTGTTAGCGTTTGGGCTAGTAGTGATAGGCAAACAGTTCGCATCAACGATCGGTAAAGGTCCATTGTTGTATTCCATCTGAGGCAATTTATAAATGATTTTTTCAGCGAGTAGTGTAGGAGAAATTTCCGGTTCGTCATCTCCAGGATGTTGGAAATATTGTAGTTCAGCATGCTCTGTGGACAATGGATTTCTTTTGCAGTCGTTTCCTCCCTCCAGAATAGAAACTTGCAGAGAAATCTCATCTGGAAAGGGGTTGCTTTCGTTTTTCATTGTAGTAGTACTCGAGGTGATAATCTCATTAGTTCCCGCTTCTGCTAATATCTTTTGTTGCTCATCATGAGGAAGCTGTTGGAAAGCCAACTCAAAATATCTTCCTCTCTTCTTTATCAATTCGTCATGAGTTCCTTGCTCAACAATGTGGCCACCGTCAAATACGATGATCAAATCAGAGTTCCTAATCGTTGACAACCTGTGTGCAATGACGATTGTCGTTCTATTTTGAGAGATCTCGTCCAGAGTCTTTTGAATCTCAATCTCATTCTTTCTATCAAGAGCTGAAGTAGCTTCATCCAATAGAAGAATGTTGGGATTTTTCAGAATGGCTCTCGCAATTGCAATACGTTGTTTTTGACCTCCTGATAGCTGCGCTCCTCCTGATCCCACAAAAGTGTTGAGACCATCTTTTAGTCCTCTCACGAACACATCCATGTTGGCAGCCTTCAAAGCAGTCCAAATCTCTTCCTCGGTGGCATCAGGTTTCGCAAATTTCAAATTTTCTTCAATAGAAGTGGCAAAGAGAGCAGGCTCTTGTCCCACATA
>ENA-UOTZ01001880-UOTZ01001880.1-compost-metagenome-genome-assembly--contig:-NODE-1880-length-12581-cov-11.503359_pt1 | contig 12581 bp, 12 predicted proteins | sample MGYA00238144_ERZ746983 | MGnify/ENA primary metagenome ERZ746983 (study PRJEB28759, sample SAMN06268863) | compost metagenome | isolation source: single cell | place: USA: California, Emeryville, Joint...
CAAACCAAATCAAATCAAATTTGTATTCACAAGCTCAAAAAGCGTAAAATTCAAATTTATCTAGACTCGCAAGATCTACATGAGTACTCTTCAACTCGAAAAAAGATACATTGAACAGAGCTCCAGTCTCTTAAAGCTATTAAAACACCTCCAGGACCAGGAATTCATCGATCTAGATATCGACCAATCCGGCAATCTCATTTCGGTCAAAATTCTTGCCCCTGAAGCTGAAAAAATCCAACAGGCCTTATCAAAAATCCATCAAACGCAACTCCAACGATCTTTGTTCCTCAACATCATTTACAACGCTCAACACGAAATCTCCAAAGCAGGCTTTGCTAGCTACCTCGAGAAAATAAACCTACAGTCTGCTATGATCGATTTAGGTCTTCCTTTCAAAGGAAATACCTTGATGGGCCCTAATCTACAGAACGAAAAGCCAAAAGACTCAAATTTCTATGACACCATTGAGAACCTTCTCCTCAAAGAATTTGAAAAGATCACCACCGTCGTGGACGCTGTCTGTGATTCGGAAACTCAAACTTCGAAGGAACAGGAAGCCTGGCTTATTGAGCCGAGGAAACTCAATACGAAGGCGTTGCTACGCGCTGTGCAGCAAATTAAAGGCCAAATTGCGATCGCAAAATATAAGAGTTTGATGGAAGAGAAAGCGCTAACAAAGGTCTATGAAAAGAACAAGCAATTACTCAACGGCATAGCATCGACGCTTGAAAGCATTCAGAAGTTTAAATGTGAGGACGAGATAAAAATGCTTGAACAGCAGCTGTTTTACCAGGAGTTGTTGACGAAAAACCTGCATTTGTTTAGACAATATCTTGAGAGTAAAATGCGAGCAGATATTTACAGTGAAGAGAAGGTCAAGGCGTTGAGGTTCATCCATGACGCGCTGGAGCAGAGGATAAATACGATGAAGAGCAGCAGGAGTTTTTTGACTGAAAGAACGAAGATATTGAAAGAGAAGGTCGAAAATAATGACAAGTTCAAGAGTAAGGTAAAGCAAATCCAAATCCTGACTCAACAGATTGAGCAAGCGAAGTATATGACGAATCTCAGTGAGCAATTACAATGTAAGGGAGTTTATTAAATATCAATGTAAAATATATGATACGCTTTGCTGATGATCCAGAGGGACTTTACCTTTACCTTTGTGTTTGTATTTTTCTTTTGGTTTTAGCCTATCCTGTGTTCATATTTATCTTAAAAAACTATTTCTTATGGGAATAGGAAGCTTAGTTGTAGCTCTGCCTTTTAATACTCTAATTATTGGTGAAGGTCAAAGAAACGTTTAGTAGAATCTTTCGTTCAAGTCGTAAAATCGGGTTAGATTGTTAATTATTAGCTTACTCTCTCCCATAATACGTTGTTTTTTCAATCGCTTATCCATGTGAGAAGAAGCACGAGTAAGTTTTGAGAAATACAATTGAGTTTTTTCTCATTACCCAAAAAGCAAACAGATAAAAGACTAAGCAGAATAAATAAGGATTAGCCTTATAAGTACCATTAAAATAGATATCCCAAACTTAATTCAACGCTGTGTTAGTTACTCCACTCACCCTTAGCATACAGTACGTTATGCTTTATATATATAATAATCAAATTTACGAGGACAGCGTCCAACCGCCACCCTCATCTAAGGAATCTAGCTTGCTTCTTGGTACATTTTGGTTATTTAGTTTAATTACAAGTATGACGCTATATTTTTTCAAGAACCTGTTCGAATTCCTCGCTTCCGTCCCAAGGATTGCTCCTTCTCAGCAAGCTTGGATCCCAGCTCGTTCGGCGGTCTCCTGCCTTCCTCGGGTCAGTCGCCAGTTGAAATTCTTCATTCAGCACGTTGTTTCTCCTGAGAATCAGGCTTTGTAGAAAACTGCTGCTGTCAGTGTAATGCTCCTTCTGCAGTATCTCCTCCTTCGTCTTCAAATCAGGTAAAGTCTCATATTTCACCGTCCTGGAGGGTAGAGTGCCAATGTCAGACTTGCTCGTTCCTGTTGATAGAGTATCCTGGCTGCCTATGATTCTTTTATCTCCAAATTCCTGGAAGATACATTCTCTGAGACTGTTTGCACGCTCTTGTTTCGTCCGTTTTTTCACTTGAGGGTCCTCCTTCTCTTCTTCCTCCTCATCGCTGGAACTGCTCGTTTCGCTCTCCTCCATGTCAACAAACACAGCGCAATTCCATTTCTTTTCAGGCTCTTGCAAAGGCTGGATATTGCACTCGCTCCATCTCTTCCTCGGGGCTTGTTTCGCGAAAAGATTCGTCATTGGCTCCGTTGAGAAGCTCAATCTTTTGACGATTCGAGGATCAGTCATAGGATAGTAAGGCTGAGACATCACTCTATTGCTTTCCCAGCTCGGAGTTTGGCGAAGGAGAAATGGGTGGAGGTTCTGAGGGTAGAACCCTTGATTGTAATTGTCGGATTGCTGTGTAGGTGTGCTGCCTTTGCTCATTTTCGCGCTGTGTTCTAAGTAGAAGCTGCTCCTACGAATTGGCTGACCATTGCTTTGGACCGGCACAGGCTTCATAGGCGGGATTTCCTTATCTTCCGAAGAGCGCGAGGTGTTTAGCGAGTCATTGACGACTCTGGAGAGGATTTCGCCATGGATATTCATCCAGTAGAATTCCTGGGCGTTTGGATCTTTCACCGTCTCAAAGGTCTTCCTTGCAGCAGAGTAACTAACAAATGAGATCAAACAGAGCTTCGTGCCTGGCTGGAGAGGAGGAAGCGCGGCCACCTCTTCTTCAGTCCAGTTAAAACAGAATGAAACGTCAACAATTCCTGTGAATATATGAGTTGAGAGAATTATTACAAAGGGATAAAGTTACTCGAATCATTCCCAAAAAGCGCTCTAATATCACTCTCTGTTGAGTTAATATTCACGTTTGGAAGTATAAATGTTCGGTTTAAGCAGTTTCCTGAAGGCGTTATCTATCCGAAAGTGGGTTAGAGTGACCGTTAGACAGAGAAGGAGGATCTTCGGTACCTGCTTCCTGAGATTATTCCATAAGTTATCATATTTATTCAAATCGCCCTTATAGAACGACCGATAGTTTTGCAAAAAATTACACGCTTCTTGCGTTTTTCCTATCAAATCCTTTAGAAAAGCCGGAATTGCAAACCTCACCTTGCTGGTGTAACACAGTTGCAAGATCCTTTATTGCGGAATCAACGCGCTCATTGTTTTTGATTGCCAACTTATAAAATCTCACTGCTTTGTCTAAATCGCGCTCAATATATTCCGCTCTCTTCGCCTTGCTATAAGCAGAATTGCCCTTTGGAATCGGAACTTGCCGCTCGTTTTTAGTTTGAAGAAAACTGTCGATTTTTTTTTCAAGTTGCGCCTTCAAATCTTTCAATGAGCTATTGTTCATGTATGAGATTCTGTGAACTAACTAATTCCATTTACATCGTTTGGTCTTGGTACTGAGTTGTTGAGAGCTTCGGGGAAGCTTTCAGCTGGTCATGGGTTTCGTTGAGAGGTAAAAACAAGGGTTGAGGTGAATAATTTCTTTCTGGAGAATCATATGGATCTGACGGCATCATCTTGTACTCGTCATAAGGCGGACCGAGGTTAGGAGATCCGCCTGTGCGGGTTTGGGCCTGGAGCGGGTAGAACGGCTCTGATTGAAAGCTTTGCATGGGAAAGATCTCTACGGCTTGTTTCTACTAATTATAATAATCTCGAGTCTCCGACAGTTTATGAATTTTCCATAAGACAAGATGATCCTAAAATAAAATCCTACAATTTTATTAAGATTGTGAGAAAATTAATCGTAGGGTGTCCTCTTCATCCAATCGTTTTCATGCTTTCCTCTTGATATGTCGTAGTTTAGCTAAAGATGTACAATTAACACTGCTGTGTGGGTATTTAACTCCAAAAAGAAGCGTTTATTAATCAGGATATGAAGAAAATTATGCCTTCATTTAGGTCTCTGGTGAGGCCACTCTGTAGGAGCGTGACACGATATAAAACTATTGATAAAGTCTGAAAGATATCGATGTGAGTGAGAAAATTAAAGATCATGATGACACGAGGAAAAATGAAGCTTAATATAGCGCTGAAGGGCTAAGTATGAAACAACAGAGTAAAATCTTTTCTTTTCTTATGGAAAAGAGATGTGTGTAGCCTTCTCGGCGGTTTTATGCTTTAGGAGCTAAGTTGGAGAGTGACTACTGAGGGTTTATTATGATCCGTGAACAATTTATTTCAATAGGAAATTTATTAGTTAAATTTTAATTATTCAAGTCTCTGGCCAAGGACTCAAGCCCTGTAAAGTAATTTAATTATGGTCTTTTAACTCGAACAGTGTCTCGTGGCAGTAATCATTTGGGAGGACTTTTACGGTACAGAGGGAAATCCTTCAAAACTTCCATTTGCTTGTCCAAAGCGCGGGTAAAACGTGGGTTGACTAAACAAAATCAGAGTTGAACTTTTTTGTTGATATCTCAACTGAGCCTCGTTGAAGAGCTTTTATCATATGGACTTTTGAGAGCATGCGTTATCACATCTTGAATAAGCCTCATTTTATCTTTTCAGCTATCCAGAATGAAAAAAACAAGTACTTTTCTTAAAAACCCTGTAGATACAGAATTTTAAAGTTTCAAGGCTACAATAGGAGGGCTTTTTTCTTTAATAGTCAGTGATTTAGATTCCTGCTACATCTTATGAAGGTGATTGAGACTTTGAGTAGTCGTTAGAGCAAGTATCTCTTGAAAAATTCGATTTATGACTTTTCTAAAGTTTTTTGTTCCTCCAAAACAAGTAAGGATTTGACTAAAATTATTTGGATAATGTAGGGCTCCCTCTAACGATGAACTTAACTTATGTCTACTGCGATTTAATACTTCTCTTGAGGACATGGAGTATGTGGGAATTTGAATAGAAATAACAGCTTGGGTGGCGGTCTGGAAAGTACTTTGAAAATTACTATAGGAAAATTGATGTCAAAATTACTAATGAAAAGTTAAATTATATGTAGTAGTTTTTTACTATCGTGCTTTATCAATAATTTAGCAAACTTATGGAATAATAATAATAATTTGTTTATTTATTTATATGTCGAAAAATTGATTCACAGCTTCAAAACAAATATAAAGAAGTAATAGGTACTCTGGAACGGATATATTAACTCGATTTATATTTTTCTGGGCGAACAAAGCCTTTGGTATGATAATTAAACCCTATTTAACAACAACAACAACAAAAAGGTAGTTTGGCTCTCATCCTATTAAGCATTTAAAACCAAAAAAACTAATAACAAGTCTAATAACATACATTAAACTTATTATGATTATCAAATTCAAAAAATCCCAATTTATTTTGGCTTTACACAATATAAATAGGAGTAATTATCAACGGAACGAGTGAATCGATCATACTTCACAACTCTTAAAAATGCATTTTTAAAATTTTTTATTTTTCAACCTTATACTCTCAAAACATTTTTACATATTTGGCCAAACCTATAAGAGTCATTACAACCCTTAAAAACATAAGTTAGAAGTAAATGTCGACTGTTCAAACGCGGAGAAATTCATTAGTCTCAAGAAGTCTACAGAACCCAAAAAAAAAAACAAAAAAAACCGATAATAATATGACTCATAAGCCGATGTCAATAGCTCGAAGCTTAAACTCAATATTATGAAACATCTTTAGTTCTCCCTAAAATAGAACTACCAACTAACTCATTTCAGAAACAATACTCCCAGAAAATTTGCTTATGATTGGTGACATAAAGTTTGCTTTGTATCTGAAAATGAAATCGAATTTCATACAACAAAAGCAAAGAATTCTGACTCAGTAATCGCTCTGGATATGTTCTACGCAGAATGTCAAAGCCCTTTGTGAATTAAAATACCTGCTTTGGACATTATTCCATCTCAATTCGAAACGAAAAAAAGAGAATGATAAAGTTTTTTTTTTAAGCTAAGAACCTTTAAAGTTTCGGAGCTTGGTGTCCCTCAGAAATATCAATGATCAGTTTTCCAATGTTTTCTCCCCTGAAGAGTTTGTCCAAGACTTCAGGAGCTTTATTGAGACCTTTGAAATGAGTTTCAATACCCCAGAGCGATTTCTCTTCAACGTAATCAAGCAACTCAAACACGGCATCTGCGAATTGTTTCTGGAAGCGATAGAGCACAAAACCTTCGATTTTGGCTTTCTTTGTGATGATTCTGCCGACCATGTTCAGGCCTCTTGGACCCTTGAAATTCGTATAAGTACTTGTGGCGCCGCAAAGGACAACCCTCGCGCCGTCGCGGATGTTCGCCAAAACAGCGTCCAATATCGTTTCTCCAGCGTTATCATAATAAACGTCGATTCCTTCAGGGCAAACTCTGTGCAACTCCTTTTCGAGACTATCAACGGCCTTATAGTCAATGACATCGTCGATCTGAAGCTCCTTTTTAACGAATTCGCATTTCTCCTTGCCTCCTGCGATACCGATGACCTTGCAGCCCCAGATCTTGCCCAATCGGCAAACAAGACTGCCGGTAGCTCCAGCAGCTGAAGAAACCACGACAGTTTCTCCTGCCTTTGGTTGTCCGACTTCTTTCAGTCCGAAATAAGCGGTTAAACCATTGACACCCAAAACGCTAAGGTAGTAGCTTGGGAAAGGAGCATCAATAGGAATATGGTTAAGTTTTGCCTTCTTTGGCTCGACAATGATGTATTCTTGCCATCCGAGGATACCTTGGACGAGTTCTCCAGGATTGTATCTCGCGTTGCGAGATTCGACGATTTCTCCGATGCCGAAGGCTTTCATGACATCTCCCACCTGAATTTGGTCGGTGTAGGTTTTGGCAGCAAACCAAATTCTATTGGTAGGGTCAACAGAGACGTGGTGGACCTTGAGGAGCACCTCGCCTTCTTTGATGTCGGAAGAATGAAGGACTTGAGAGCTGGGTTTGAAAATGTGACCGAAAGTAATGGCGGTTTCTTCCGGCATACGCTCAACAATGATGGTATTGCTGAAGTATTTGTTATCGTTATTAACAGCTGGTTCCATGATGATTTAGTGGGTGGAAGGTGAGTTTAAGATGTTCAAAAAAGCAAAATTTGCCTTTGGTCGAATTATCGCTCCGTTATTTTAAATATTTTGAATTCAGGAGACTTTTAAAGAGGGATTTCGTAAAAATCTAATTAAAGAATTCATTGCGTAATCTAACTCCTTAACTTAAAATATTACGTCTGTAAATTTGGCAATTGATGTCATCGCGATTTGGCTGCTGGAAATCTGGACACCTGGTGGTTCCCGGATCTATTAATGCGTATAATACGCAATTCCCAAGGCAGAAATATAAGAAAAAAAAGATTTTTCAGCACCAAAAAAGCACTTTTGTCCTTGCTTCAACGTTCGATGTGACGCCAATTCGAAGTTCAAATTTGAAAATTCGTGGGGTTCATATAAGTTACATTATTTTACAACGCTTTGAGGGTGTATACCTAAGACCTGGTGATCGTTATCATTCCAATGAAAGCCTCCAGGCTTTATCTATGATGCATTGAATTGTAATGCTTCCACTTTTTGGGATGAAGCTTTGAATTCGTCTTGTTGATACAATAATGATGATATATAGATAATATAGATGTGCGCTCAAGCAATCCATATATGTGTCAGTTCTAAGCGATCATAACCATCCTTAATGTTAAGAAATAGAAGCAATAACTGTAACGATAGCACTGATGTTCAGAATCCAGAGCAAAATTTTCCATGTAATGCATAGGAGCTCTCAGTTTGATAGAAATTCATGCTATCAGTGTATGCAGTAGTAGAGTTCAGAGTAATTTCTCATTACGGCAGAGAAGTAACAAAAAACCCGAGCAACGGTTTGTTAAATTTAACTTCATCCTGTGCCATGCCTGAATTTAATTTCTGAGCTTCAGTTTCATGAGTTAAATATTATTTCAGATAAATTCAAGCTAATGTTTTCTTAAATTAAAATTCATTTTATTTAATTTTTTTTTTTTTGCTTCTCTGTGAATGAATTTAGAATAAGCTGTATTGGTATTGAGTCTGCCTCTTTGATTGGAAAAATTGGATAGCTTGAGAAGAAATTCTATCGACACACAGCAAACATCATGATTTTTATTAGATGACCTCTTCTAAAAGGGTATTGGAAAATTCCAAACTTGATGAGTATTCGAGTATAAAAATTGATTCATGAAACTCGGGAAACCTAAATATGACTGTTAAGCTTAAAATAATCACATCTATCAGAGCATATTGTTAAACTATAGCTTATATTTTGGATGTTCATTCTCCTATTTAATTGGGTTAGAACCAAAAGACAAGCGTACCCGGGTATATTCGACATCAGGTGATTTAAAATTCGTTACTTTGGTTGTTAATACTCTCATCAACTAATTATTCAAGCCGATGATGTTCTTTTTTATTACATATTCGGTCTGGAATTAGATAATCCTAGTATTTGTACAATTAGTGAAACTTACCGGATTTATTTTGTCTTTTCTGATGAGCAGCTTTTATTGAGTAATTCATATACATTTTTTGAGCGACATTGTACTTTGTGCAATTGGCAAAGTACAAAACCAATAATTTCCTTTTGGTCAACAAAACCTCGTTAGCCTTCTCAATCGTATCAAAAACCAAGAATCCTAAACTTCAAAATTCTCATTTATTGCACTGCTGTATTGTAGCTAATGAAATGTTGGTATATTTCTCCTTGTTTTTTTGTTGCATGTTAGTCATAAAAAAATCTAATTGATTAATTAAATAAACAAAAAAAGTCAAGGCAAGAAGTTTTTAGACATAACATAAAAATGATTTTTTCAGTAACCATCACAGACTCAATAGCTGCACGCTTGCCTTTCGATTATTTAATTTCTCTATCAGAGACTCACTAAGCATGGTTCTTCAATACTAGTATTGGTAAAATTCCAAATGCTTTAATTATAACAAATTGATATGCTAAGTACCTCAATAATTTGATAATGAAATCTCACCGATTTAATTAATTTTTGGTAACTGGTTGCACAAAGGCTATCATCTAAGATCAAATTCACCCTACAGAACCTTCAGTAAAATAGCTAATGAACTACTTCAAGCCTTCGGAAAATACACTCTCGCTTCTGATAGTTAAGGATACTAATCATTCTACAGCTAGATAATACTCTGGTTGACTTTCTCTTTCTATCTAAGCTGTGTATTTAAAGTTCATTAATAGTTCAAGTTACTACTTTAAGAGAATTGGGCAAACACTAAATTTGCTATGTTATTCTCTTTTTATTGCAGCAATTTCTCATTCGCGTTTCTAAACTTATTCTGATTATGGAATTTGAGGATACAGGATGATTTGCACACAATTAGATATGTGCTTTATCTTTTATTTCGCTTCGAGCAAGGCATCCACGCAGTAAAATAGACTTTCTTGAATCTCGTTCGCGCTGAATTAGTTCACGAGCATCTTGGATATCTCAGCAGCACTTTCTAGTTTGAATCTCACTAATTCAACTAAACTTGATAACAATACTTATGTAAATGAATTTCTTCATGCAAAAATTATGCTGTAAGTTAACCTAAAAGGTTCTCATGTCAGAAATCTCTAACCAACCTCGCACACTCTCATATCTAGCATTTTCTATCGGAAAAACCTCAATTAGTCGCAGATTATAATTAGTCAGTTGAGACAAAAATGACATTTAAAAATTTGAATTTGAAATAACTCATGATTTAAACCGTTCACAGACAATAATACGCTCTATTTGATATATCCAACTTATTTATCCACTCTCAACAAGCATCAACCTCCTGCAAATCCTCACTCTCCGCTCCCATGAACCATTTTAGCCTCTCACGAGACATGCTTAAAAACTACTCAAAGCTCACTAGCACTCACCGCGACAGCCAGCAGCAACTCAAAAAGAGAATTCCCAATGAAAAAGAAAACATCGACTCCTCAAACAAGAACGTAAGACTTGCATCCAGACAACTTGACTTTGGAGAGAAGCGAACGAAGCCACTCACCACTATACCAATGTTGCAAGAACGCAAACCCTTCTCGATCACTAAAAGGCGCGATCTTGACTCACTTCCTTATGATATCCATCTATTTATAGGAGGATACCTGCTCCCTTCTGACATTTTGAAAAGCCTGCAATATGTAAACAGATACTGGAACCGAGTCTGCAACGATAGACGACTTTGGATTAAACTTAATTCGATTCGGGCGTTGCCTTTGACTTTAAAGTACGCTAAGAAAGCCTGCATCGTGGAACGCAGGTCCAAAGGCATGATTTTTAAAGCAGTTTCAAGACTGACAGGAGAACCAGTAAATTAGTTGTTATCAAGAGCAAAATAAACTAAATTCTTGTATTTCAGCACATAATTCGTAAAGTAAACGTTGGAAAGGCTAACGCCGGCCATGATGATGGGCTCCCGACGTCGGTGCTGAGAGAGATTAGCTACTTGAAGAGCATCGAGCATTCCAATATTAATAAGTAACTTCAAATTCTCTTAGATGCAAGCAATTGAATCATTTCAATAGGATCAAAGAAATTGAATTGGTCGGTGATTTGGTTGAGATATGCTCAGATTACCATCAGTACAGCATGAGAGAATTCATGAGGCTCTATGACAAAAAACCCCCTCATCATCGACTCGATTCACTCTCCTATGATAAACATCGCAGTCCTGCTCACTATAAAATGCCGCTGGATACATTAAAACAGATCGCATTTCAACTCGTGAAAGGACTAGACTATCTCCACCAAAAAGGGATAATTCATAGGAATCTCAAATGCGATAACATTTTGATCACCAAAGACCAAGAGGTCAAGATAACCGACTTCGCTTTGAGCAAATTTGTGACGATTCCGCATATTGCTTACACTCCCGAGGTATCTTGTTGTAGCAGCTATTTGAATTAATGATTGGTTCAGGATCCAAAAGACAGAGAGAGATCGTGTCGTGAGGCAAGGAGACTGTGGTACCGAGCGCCTGAGCTGTTGTTAAGGAAAGCTATTTACTCCTTCGAGATCGATATTTGGGCTTTCGGATGTATTCTCGCGGAATTGGCGATTAGCTATCCGCTGTTCCCAGCCGAAAGAGAGATAGATCAGCTTTTTAAAATTTTTGCTCTCGTCGGCGCTCCAGACCAGGAGAACTGGTGCTCTCTGAATGATTCGTCGAATTTCAAGCCAATGTTTCCAAATTGGCCCTCAGTTTATTTCCCTGATATCGCGAAGGGTGAGTCTTCTGTTGAATTTGCAAAACTGAAGAAAACCCTGCTTCCGCATCGAGAACATACGTTTAAGACGCTGAAGGTCCTCAGTGAGCGAGTCGGAGCAGATGGCTTGGATCTTATTTGGCAGTGTCTGCAGATCGACCCACAACGAAGACCGTCTGTTGACGCTATACTCAATCACAAGTTCTTTGCTGATATGAACTTTCAAACCATTTCAAAGATGAACCTATCGCTTAGCAAGGACGCCTCTCATTTCCCAGCTACCTATACTGTTCCTCTAATGCCTGAGAAGTATATTGTCTCTTACTTCAAAGAGCTTCGTGAGAGAGAAACCGGGATGAAATGCCTTGTGAGCTATTTTGGAAATCAGGCAGGGTTCACTGAGCAAATGAGATGCATTCTCATTGATTGGCTTATTGATGTCAGCGTTCATTTCAATGTGACAGACGAAACGCTACATTACTGTGTCAATTACATTGACAGAGCGCTTGGAGCTCTTGACATCGATAAAAACAAGGTGCAGCTTGTAGGAGTGACTTGCATGAAAATCGCAGAGTAAGTGTGACTCGCCTTGACCATCGATTAATTATTCAATAGTGTTTTGAATGAGAGATCAAAAGAATATTATAAGCAAGAAAACGCAAAGGAATATGCGTATATTACGGCCAATGAATACACGGCTCAGCAGCTGATAGAGATGGAGAAGAAAATTATTAAACTCCTTGAGTTCAAGCTGAATGTGCCTACAGCGATGCATTTCCTTAAAGTCTATCTTTCTCTGCTTCAAATCGATGAAAACGTCTCTCACTGCGCAAAGGTAATCAATCGATAGCTAGCAATTTTCTTATGATATTCCTGTGCTAGTTCTTATGTGACATGTTTTTGCTCTGTTTCGAACTTTCAGAGTTTAGTTATTCAATGCTTGCGAGCGGAGCGCTGTTCCTTGCTTGTAAGGCGATGAATTACTCAATTTGCCCAAGGCTCATGGAAAAGCAACGAAATAGTTTGGATATTTTCACGAAGAAGGAGTTTAGTAGTTGCTTGAAAAAGATGAAGACGATTTGGCAGCAAATCAAAACGACCACCACTTACTCTAATTATGATGCGGTTTATAAGAAGTATATAGCGAAGTATGGCTTTGGTGCGAAGAATGTTAATATCCCAACATATGAGCAACAGGATATAGAAGGTTGGTTTTATACGAAATAAATTTTCGAAATTTATAATGGTTTTTAAGAGAATAATGTTATTACTGTTTGAGTGAGAATTTGTAAATGAATTTTCGATTATATTGGTGTGTAAATTTCTTTGAAATGTCTGCAATTTCAAGTAATTGGCGATCTAAATAAGAGAAAA
>ENA-UOTZ01001881-UOTZ01001881.1-compost-metagenome-genome-assembly--contig:-NODE-1881-length-12579-cov-46.342745_pt1 | contig 12579 bp, 11 predicted proteins | sample MGYA00238144_ERZ746983 | MGnify/ENA primary metagenome ERZ746983 (study PRJEB28759, sample SAMN06268863) | compost metagenome | isolation source: single cell | place: USA: California, Emeryville, Joint...
TTTCCAAGTGTTTTGCTCTTACTCATAAGGTAGAATTGATCTGGAGGAACCCCTTGCTTCATCTGAACAAATTCATGGAGATTAGATTTTTCGGCGGAGTCAAAATTTTACATTTGGATCATTCAGTGGTCCCGCTAAAGGTCCAGTACGCTCACGCTTATAAACACTATCTATGTAGCCTGGCTCTGGGCCTAGATCAAAAGTCTGCTGAGTATGTCGAGTCTTGGATAGATGAGTCGCTTTGCCGTAAGTCTTTCCGAAGATATTTTCTGCTCTTATTTTCGGGATGTAGCCAGCATAGCCTTGAACCATACGCCTTCAGTTTCATTATAGCCAAAGCGATTTACCTGGAATATGACTTTTGATTCCTCCAATGTATTCTTCATCATCATAACTAACAAATAAGTCAGAAAAACACTCGCTTCCTTATCATTGAATTACCCAGTTGTTCCAAAAGCACCACTAGGATCGAGTTGACTTGATGTTTGCATGATTGACAGACAAATGAGCAATATAAAGTTACGATGCTATTGTTAATTTATATTGATCTTGTGATCTTTTCTTTAATAAATTGCAGTATCAGTTATATCTTTTGTACAATGAAACACAGTCCTTGTGGCTATCTAATCCCTGCCTCAATCCTGCCGATCTGGGAGTCTCTTGAACTGAAGTAATTGCTTTATTTCTCAAAATCTTAGAGGGTTTTCGTTGCGAATTTATGGAGAAAAGCTATAGAAAATTCATGTTCAAATGTTTTCTATTTCAAAGAACATGAACAAATTAAAAAATGAAAAAGGATGTGGCTTCATAGAAAGCAACGGAGATAATGCTGTATATTTATTATACAAGAACGCACAGACACACTCGACGATTTGGCTATATTCAATACCGACGATTGCTTCTTGTTTTCCTTTTATTTGCGAGTTTATCAGCACAATCGAAACACGTCCAAGGACCTTTCGGTTTAGTCTAATAAATTCATTGATTTAGAAAACATTTTGAAGCAGCTATACCTCAAGACCAAGGTTCTCCAACTTATATTTTATCCCGCAGGTGTGGCACTTTACGTTATCTGGATCTTTATCTACCTTTTCTTCTTCTTCCTCTTCCTCATCTTCCTCATCGTCCTCGTCTTCGGCTTGGGCTTCGGCTTCTTCCTCTTCATCCTAGCGAATGCGACAAAATTATTCAAAATTCCTTTGAAAAGTCATAAATTACTTCATAATCATCGTCCTCTTCGATAATCATTTTCCTCCTGTTGCTGTTTCGTCCAGATCTTCTAACACCGCTTTCTTGAATAGCAATTAATTCATCCAATTTTTCCTGTTGTTTGCGAGTTTTTTCGTTCTGGCTTTTGCGTTTACGTTCAATTCTATCTTCTTCCTCCTCCTCTTCATCTTCGTCCTCATCGCCCTCTGAGTCGTTCTGTGCGCTCTTTTTTGATGGCTGGTTGGGTTTTGATTTAGTCTCACCAGTGGCCAGCTCTCTTGCCTGAGACCTCGTGAATCTGAACTTATCAATTTCGTCCAAGCTTATCGGAAGTTCGACCTTTTCAGTCTTCTGAGGAATCACTGCCGATTGTGGCTTGGGCTTTTTCTCAGCTCCAAAGTACTGCTTTGATTTCTTCGCGCAATATTTGGTGACAACATCACAAAAGACAACTGTTGAGAGATAAATCGCAGAAAGGTTATCAGCACCAGTCGTCACGGCAATCCAACATCTTTTCAGTTTCTCGAGAGGAAGGCCCCAAAGTCTTACTGTTTATAGATTAAAAAAGCAATAAGTTAATGATCACGCATGAGGAAATAATTAATATTACAGTGTATTTTTTTAATTTTGTAGAGAGATGTGTCCAGCTCGTCAGAATCCAATTGATTCTTTGGTTTCTTTTCATCTGATTTTTTCTTTTCGTTAGAGTCGAAGTAGAACTCTTCGTCGTCTTTGTCTTCATTATCACCGTTTTTACTCTTGTCATTATCGGCAGAATTGCTATTGTCGCTTGCTTCGTCATCTTCAACTGCAGCGTATTTGTGTCTTTTTTTAATTGACTCGCATTTCTGCCACTCATCGTTCAAACGGAGAAGGATGGTGGCAACCTCTTGTGCTTTGTCAGCGTTTTCTAGTGCTGTCATCTATTGCACGAATGATAAACCATGAGTGACAAAATATAAAAAATTTACAATTTCTTCCTTCACAGAAGGTTTGGCCCAGCGGCTTCCCCATTTGTCGAGATACTCTGCTAAGCATTTTTCAGTCTTCTTGATTCTCTCTTTAATTTTATCCAAGCTGAAATTGTGATAATTCATGTAAGAGTCCTCATTCGCATCTTTCTTGGGTTGTTTTTGTCTATATCGCGTTGTTCTTGATGTGTTTTCTTCCTTTTGCATCATTTCATACTCCAACACTTTCGCATGCCAATAGTCCATTGATTCTTTGCTTGTTTTCGTAGTTGAAAATGTTGAAGGCGTTGTTTTTTCCTCTTGCATGCGTTCGTCTTGACTGTCCTTTACTTCACCATTCATGCCATTCTTTTCTGCGTGTTCATGTTCTTCTTCATCATCATCGATTTCGATGACTTTGGAGGGCTCGTTTGGTGTTGAATCAAGCTCAAGGAGTTTGTTTTTAATAAGATTTTGGAGATTATCGTAGAGGTTTTTCTCTCGAATACCTTTAGGATTGAGAGACTCTATCAGTTTATCTAACTCTTCCTGCAAGTAAATTCATAAATATAATGAAAAAATTAGATAGTTTACTTGTTTATCATAATACATCCAGGTCTCTTCACCATCGGGATTGATTGTAGTGTATCTTACATAAATACGGCTTGGTTCACAGTAAAACAGCTTTGTTTTCAAAGAGCTATTAGTAATTGACACACTAGTGGTATTTGTACCCAATATTCTGATTTATTGGAGTCCTGTCCAATTAAGTAAGCCGTTTGAACCGGGTTAATCAGCTCCGAAGTGATTTTATTCAGTCTTGATTTCTTCTTTTGTAATGCTGCCTCGGTTTTGCTTACAAACATAAGGTTCTATTATAAAATAATCCTTAGAAACTCCGAAAAATTAATTCATGGTTACTCTTTGATATTCCTTTTTATCATTTTCGAGATCTTTGGCTTTTTTAGCATATTCATTTCTGGAGAGTTGTGCTTTTTTCTGTTCTTCCTTAGCAATATTAGCTTCTAATTCTTTTGCTTTGGCTTTCGCCTCACGGACTTCGGCTTCGTCTTTTTTACTTTGCAAATTGAAAAAATAAATTAAGCTGAGAAAAAAAGGGACCAGGCATACATTTCGTCAATAGTTTCGTTTTTCTCTCTCACAAGATTGGTGACTTCTTCCATTCTCTGATGCATATAGTCTCTGAATACTTCTGTGTCATAGAGTAACTCAATAAGATCAATTAGGGTCTAATTGCGAGGTCATCCAATAGATATTTAAGTAGTAACTTACGCGAACTTTGATCTTGTAATCAAGGAAATTGTAGTCCTTTGCAGTGTGTTGTGCAACAATTTCAACGTTTTTATGGCTAGTTGCTGGCAGGGTATTTGTTGCCTGGGGAGTTCGATACAAATTTCGGACAAACTCTGTCCAAATGCCCGTCATCTCATCGCCACTTTGATCTTCGAGGATGAAATTCTTCACAAGCACGAAGAACGGGAATATTTCCTCGTCTTTCTGTGTTTCAAATCGGTTCTTATTTCTCATCTCTTGCAAAAAGAGATTGGCTAACCCTTGATGCATGTCTTGTATTAATGCAATGTATTGCGGGCCTTTATAACACTGTGGTATCTGATTAGTCCGACGAATAATAATGATGATGTCTACCAATGCAGCATATATCTCCTCTTTCTCAATATCCTCGAATTTAAACAAGTCGGAGTAGTTATAGAAAAAATTCCAGATCACCAAGATATCCCCAAACATCTTCGGAGGGATTATTCCTTTCTTTGGTTGCGGTTTCTAAAAAGAGATATATTAATATAGTGAACCAGGGCACGAGTCTGATCATTTCTGACCAGATTAGCGAAGGGAAAAAAAATATAGATGGAGAAAAAATGAAGGTTTAATTACAGGCACTTTTGGTCCCGACTCGAAAAGCTGCGGGAAAACAATAAGCAAACGGTCTTCGACTGGGAATTTTATCTTTCCTTTGGACATGTACTGTGGACTGCGATATATCAGTTTAGTTCAGATTTTTTAAAAAAGCGCGTACTATTTCTTAGCAAATTCCTGCAGTTTTTTCTCAGTTTCGTCCTTTGGTTTTTTGATTGATTTTTTTGCAGAACCCCCGAGGTTCTCGACGGTGAGCTGCGTTTGTAGTTTATTATCCTTCATCTTTTTGGATTTTGACTTCTTTTTCTTGCCGCCGCTTTTTCTATTATAATACAGTGTAAATGAAATCGTCCTCGATAATATTTATGTAATTTAGAACGCAACAGCAATACCAAGACCAGGCTTCTCATGGCACCAGCGGTTGAAAAGCAGAATTGGAATTGCGTTTTTAAAAAATATAAAAATCGCGGATAAAAATTTATCCAGCGCAACACAGCACAGAACCAAAAATTCTAAATTAATTACTTGCATCTTTCACACTCCCAAGCGCCTTTTGTCACTTCCTCCTTCTTGATTTCAGCACAATCATAATGGTATGGCCTTTCACACGAATTGCAGGTTATCATCTCTCCAGTTTTCTTTCTGCATTTAGGGCAGCGCTTGCTGGTGTCTGACTTCTCTTTTTTGGATTTGGTTTCATCGGAAGAATCTTTGTTCTTTTTCCCATCTTTAGAATCACGTTTACTGGCTTTTTCGTCTGAGGGAGAGAATATCGAGGATTGTGAGGTTAGACAAAACGTTTAACGAGTCAAATCACCTTTGCTTGAATCCCTTTTCTCCTTAGTTTTCTTTGAAGGGTCTTTCTTCGATTTCGACTTGCCCGATTTAGTGCTTTTCTCAGTTTCGTTTTGACCATCATTGATTGGATTTTTCTTTGGCATGGCTTCTGAGAGCTTAACTTTTTTGTAGAGCGGTGGCGCTTCTACGGTTTCCTCTAAATCTACCTCGACTTCATTGTTTTCGTTGTTCTCGATCTCGATGTGAGGCAGCTCTGAGTTTGTACCTTCAAGAGGATTCATTTTATTCTGTGAAATAAATATTTACGAGCGAAACTTTGGACAGCCTTTTGGAAGTACCGCAATTAAAAAATACGCATCGTTATACATCGTAATATACTATTTTAAACGCAAGTCTCTTATAACTATGCTCTGGAGCTAGAAGCAATGCCATTAATTACTTCTCAGACAATGATAAACTTCTTGGTGGAAGGAATGATGGAGCAGAAGGTGAAAGAAAGCTCAAGAAATTGCTAGATGGAGTAACAATTAGAAGTTTTGTATGAGTTTCTAAGAATAGGAGGGTTGCTGGAAGAAGTTCTAAGTGAGACAAAATGACGGGTTTTTAAAAGAGGTTATTCGCTTGTGTGTGAATAAATTTAAAAAATGCGGGAAAAACAGTCTGAATTTAAATTTTGATCCCGCTTGAAATGAAATTTATTCTGGTTCCCGCAATAGTGAGTAGATCAATACAATAACTGCCCACCTAAGCGAATTAAAGGATTCAATCACGTTAGCTTTAGTTTCTATTGATTGCTCAAGGAGTCTTCCTTCTAGAAGACAAAAAATGTCGAATAATATATAAAATAACCAGAAAATCGTAAGTTATTGTTTTGTTTTTTTACTGAATTTGTGAGCTCTACAGTGTAGTTGGGAAATCCTTGGACTAGGAGCATCTTGGTGCTTACAATTTGATACAGATTTTGCTGGAACAGAGAGCGGCTCTATTCCACTTTAATTCTATTAATTGGATAAAATTCAAATGATATTGTTTTAACAAAGCTTTACCCCTCACAGTTATGGTAATTGGGAATATGGGGCTCTAAATTGTTCTCGAAATTACAGCAGGGCTTTCTATATGAGAGATTTACCTGTAACTCCATAATATAATCAGGAAATGAAACGAGATGAAACAAGCTTTCTTTCTGAGATACTACGGACCTTAATCTCCTTTAAAATGCTAACTGATCAACTTTTTCTTAAAATCGGCCATAGAACACCTTTTCTGAAAAGTATTAATGAGAATTAACATTTGATAAAATATCCTTTTTTGCAAATTTTATTGCCTTACTACATGGAACCAAAAGCAACCAAATTCGGGATTGTCTCCAAGAAAAAGAACTACGACAGTACCACTGACCCAGAGCTTGTTGATCAATTCAAAACCCTCGATGAAAACATCATTCACGTCAGCTTGAGCGGAAATTCATACTCAATTACTTTCTGCGAAGAATTCGGTGCCGAACTCAAGAAGCTTAAACGCCTCGAGGTAATTTATCTTTCATCATCGCCATCTCATAGCTTAATTCTAGATTGCAAATTACAACGATATCTTCGTCGGCCGCAAGAAAGACGAGATTCCTAAATCATTGGAGCATTTGACTCTTCCTTTCTTGGAAAATCAAGTGAGAGTTATCGATTTGAGCAACAACGCTGTCGGTCCAAACGGTTCTCAGGCGCTCTCTGGATACTTGAAGAATGCTACAGGACTCCGTGTTTTCCATATTAACAACTGCGGTTTGGGAATTCAAGGTGCGACAACAATCGCTGAAGCTTTGAAGGAAGGCAAAGTAGATTTGGAAGTCATCTCAATGGGAAGAAATAGATTGGAAGATAAAGGAGCAACTGCAATTGCCTCAGCTCTTGCCGAAATGAAATCAATTCGTGAGGTTCATCTCTTCCAGAACGTTATCAGAGAAGGAGGTATGGTGCCTTTGTTGGAGGCTTTAGCCGGAAAACCAGAGCTCCATACCTTGGACATCAGTGACAATTTCATTAATGAAAAATCTATTGATGCCTTCTGCAGTTTCCTCGAAAAAACTCCATCACTGAAAAATCTCAATATTTCTGACTGCAATATGGAATTGGATCTTGCGAAAAGAGTTGTTGATGCTCTTGAGGTAAGGAAATTCCATTATTTATGGTGTTTAATCAAGTTTTTTTTTTTTAGAAATCACCAGCTCAATTGGAGAAACTCGGATTCAATTATAATGACCTCACAGAGACTGAGTATGCGAAGAAACTGCTTGACGTTCTCCTCACGAAGAACGCAGGATTAAAGAGATTGGATATCAAAGGAAACGAGATGAAGAAAGCCGCAAGAGAATACTATAAAGAAAAGGCCAAAGAACAGATTAAATTCTGTGGATTTGAAAGCGGCGACGAAGACGATGAAGATGAATTAGTCAAGGAATTCACCAATCTTAGGATTTAGGATGTTTGTAGTTTGCAAGTTTAAAATGTGAGTTTTCAAAGATTGTTTATGCTGGATTTCATGAGAATTTAGGTGCGTATGATTTATCTGTTAAATGATATCGCCTTTTTCCTTCGAACCAAGCAATGGGAGACACATCCTCACTTGAAATTCTTCTTGTAGGTCTTTCTGTTATCATTATTTCTTGAGTGGAATCTTCGCTAAAATCAAAACAAAACGAAACAAAACAAAGATTAGTGTTATCAACACCGTAGTTCCATATTATACAAAAGGTCTCAACCACTTAAATTAGCAGAAATAGATAAAGTACTAGTTACACATTGGCTCGTAAAAAGGATAGCATTTCGTGTACGGTTGATTGTAATTTATATAATGTACGGCGCTGCAAAAGTGCAGCATTTCAGTATGAAGTGACAAGTAAATATTCAAAAAAGCTAAATAATAATATGAATTAATATAAGAAAAGTAGTAAGAATTTGATTCATTCGAAATATCTCTAAATATGGCCGATGCATTTATAAGAATTATATAATTTCTATTTACAAGAGGGAAAAGTGCCCCTCCAATAATAGGAATTATATACAACAGTTGTCACAAGAAGTCTTCTAGCAGATCTGGTCTCAGGGATAGATTAAACCTCAAAGGCGAACTAGCTAGAAAACTTGTGAAGTAGTCATCTTCACTATAGTCACAGAAATTTTGCATATCGTCTTGCTGAATAACATCAAAGTTATCCTCGAATGTCATTCCAAGCAGCCCAGTAAATTCTGTACCCAATTCCTGGTTCGCGTGTTTTTTGAGGCAATGGCTGGTCAAAGCGTTCTGGTGAGAAAATTTAGCTTTGCAGCCAGATTGAACACATTTGAAGGGCTTCACCTTCAAATGAGACGTTCTGATGTGGGATCTGAGAGTATTCACCTAGTTCAAATAAGCAACGTAACTAACTCGCTAATTGTACCATTGAGAAAGTCTTGAAACAGTTGTCATAAGGACATTTGAAGAAGTCTTTCTTTGGTTGAGATTTCATCTCTTCTTGAAGAAAAGCGCAATCAGTTTCGCTGGTCGCCCTCACCAAGGCATCAAAGTTGAAATCAAGGAAGCACTCTGTGTCTCTTGTGGTACTGGCCACCATTCCCAATTGATACTGCTCTTCATCTAAGGAATTCTCTCAGAGACTGTATTATTCAAAAATGATTACCTTTTTTGACTTTCTTTTCAATTGAGTCTTCATAGAAGAAAGCATCTTCACTGTACATGGGAGTAAAGTCATCTTGATTATAGAGGGTGTAATGCGACTCTTTGATATGTTTTTGAAGCTGACTCTTCTTTTTAAACCTGGTGTCACAGAGCTTGCATCGATAACGGTCTTGATCATGAATGATCTTGACATGGCGAGTCAAGTGATGCTTGTTTGAGAACCTTTGAGTGCAGTTCTCGATAGTGCAAGTGAACGGTTTTGGGTTCTCGGAATGAGCAACCATGTGTCTTGTCAAATGGAATTTTCTTTTGAATTGTTTGTCACAGTAGTCGCATTTAAAAGGCTTTAGATTCATGTGGCTTTCGCGTATGTGTCGCTGGAGTCTAGCGATTTTGGTGAATTCCTTTCCGCAGTCTTGACAAATGATTGTGTCCATTTCGTTCGATTTAAAATTTGGAATAAGCTCGAAGGTACTCTGGATAACGAGAGGAAGGTTATTAAATTTTTTTTAAAAATAAATACCAATTTTTTAGTAATTGACGCTTTATATAGTTCTATTGCATCAGAAATATTCAGAAAATTGGATTCTGATATTCAGACGTCCAATAAGAATACAGCGGACAGAATCGCGAAATCTGTTACTCAAACTTTTAGGAGCTATTTTTTCTCTTAATGGAGAACTCTCAATGAAGGACAGAAGGAAAAGATATTCGCAACATTTTCTCAAGTATTTCGATCAAAAAGAGTAACAATGAGGAGAATCAGTCGAAATTTCTGAATATTGTCCCTAGATCAGTGAAAGAGCCTCTTTAACTCTCATTTTGCATGAAAATTCAATGATAGCAGTTTCGTAGTGCATTCGCTGTATGAATTTGCGGCGATTTGCTCAGCTTGTTGGTGGTTTGTAATGCGGCGGCAATTCGAGTAAATCGAAAAGTTGAGTTCGGAGCGTCTCCTCTTTCAAGTAATTGCGAGGAGAATAAGGCGGTTTATTCTAATTTGATATCAGGAGTTAAATACTTCATTAGACTCTATCTAATTCAAAATGAAGCACTATAGACATGGAATTTAGAAGCGCTAACCGGTTTTCTTCCTGAGAAATAAAATAAATTTTGTTAATCAGAAAGGGATTTCTGATGAAGATATAACGATCATCGCTAACTTAAGAATTTGCCATCTGACGACGTTAGAAGCTCGGATTAGGCCATTTTGCATCATTAAACATCTTTCTGAGTCATTTTGAACTATGTACATCGTTATCGAAATAAAAGAGAATCAGAAAGTTTTACTGAGAAATAAAAATTTGAAACGACAAGCTGAAGAAATAAGCATCGACAAGATGAAATGGTGGCCCTGCTTTAGTTGCAGCATTTCAGGTATGAATAGAGGATAGAATTGGCTAAATCCTTCCAAACCAACGAAAAAAGTTCGATTCATCCAACCGATCAGATTACTGAAGATTTGGGGGTGGGGGTCTTCTCGTTGATAAATGAAATCGAATAATGCAAACTGGTTTCGCTCATTCGAGAAACTAAGATGAGACACCAAAGATCCATTTCCAATCACTCCGAGCTAGTAAACTTATCAAGCTTATAGAAATTAGTTTTTTATTCTCCTCCGGAGATCTTGCACTGAATTTCATCAAATAGTAAAATGAGACTCTTTTCCATTGCGACAAACTCTCATGCGACAGCGCGACAGATGCTAAAAGAATCAGAGCATTCTCATGGTAATCTTGTGTAGCAATTTTTCACATTCACGTGAATTGCCAGGTGATCGATTGTTGCTTCGACATCCAATAATGTCTGGTGGTACATCTCTGCACATATTTGAATTTTGTGTCTTCATTCATGAACCAATTACCCATTTTACTCTCTGATCAGGTAGTCATGATCTCAGAGTTTATTTAACTCTTCAATCAACAAAGATTTGCTAAGGTGATATCTCACAGAACTTCTATAGATTTGAGTCCTTAAATAAAGCCTAATAAACAGAATTAACTTCAAAGTAAATCCGACATTTCTTTGCTCAATTCATGGAAAGCGCAAATATCGAGACATTAGATACTGAGCACTTGGATTTTGTGCACGACATCTCATTCGACCATTTCGGAAAGCGAATCGCAACATGTTCCTCTGATCAAACGATAAAAATATGGCAAAAAACATCTTCAGGCAGGTGGGTCAAAGCCTGCTCCTTCCAAGCCCATGATGCAACTATCTTCAAAGTAAAATGGGCACATCCAGACCACGGTTCTATACTCGCTTCTTGCTCTTACGACAAAACAGTGGTGATATGGGAAGAAAAAAAGAAAAGTGCGCCTCTCAAACAAAATCAATTGTCAACGATAGGCGAAGAAGACGAAAACTCCGTGGTTTTTATTCAAAGGATCAAGCTAGTAGACGGGAAAGAGAGCATCGAGGATATAAAATTCGGGCCAAAGCACCTGAACCTGATGATCGCTAGTGCTTCGGCTGATGGATACCTGCGAATCTACGAAGCACCTGATTTAATTAACCTGACTCAATGGAAACTTACTTACGAGATACAGGTAAATAGCCTTGGTATCAATACAATCTCATGGAACAAAAATCCTTTTGACCCTCCAATGATTATTGTGGGTACCAAAGACGCTGAGACGTCTTTCATGAATAAGAATGTGATGAAAGTGCAGTATCTGGATAACGCGACCCAAGTAAGCAACGAAAATGTACTTGTGCCATTAAACGAGGATAAGATGCTATCTATATATTGTTGTAAGGAGAACCGCTGGAGTCTCCTCAAAGAGCTCAAGACCGACAAGTGTAGACATACAACAGCAGTTAATGATGTTTCGTGGGCGCTGTTGAATGGTAGAAGCTATCATATGATCGCGAGCTGTGGCAGCGAAGGAGTTTTTATCTGGTATGTGAAATTTGAGGACGACGGAAAGAACGTGAAAATGGATGTGCTAGATTGTCAAGTTATTAAAGAGAAAATGACTATCTGGAAGGTGAGCTGGAATGTAATGGCCACTCTGCTAGCGTTCAGTGGACAGGACAGAAAAGTGAGAATATGTAAGTGCGGATATGATAAGAAATGGATGATTGCGAGCGAGTTTGAAGAGGAGGAAGTTGAAGAAGAGGGCCCAAGAAAGGGTCCGTTTGGAGTCGAGAAGAAGTCAGGTCTTTTTTAAAGTATGATACAACTTAACTTAGCTTGCGATTTTTACTTTGTGTGTGTGTGCATGTTTTCAAAATTTGCTATTAACGATAGATAGGTTTGTAGTATCACGTTAAGCAGAGAGCGTCTTGAATTTTAGAAGTGTTTTTTTCTCCCAGAAGCAAAGTATGATTCTGTGGTAAGTAAAATCGGAATTTCCCATGATATATATATATTTCTGAGAAGGTACGCTAGAAAGAGCTTGGAAGATAAATAGCTGTGCGTGATTTGTGTGTTGAGATTGAAGGTCTTGAAATTCGAATTGATTAGCTCGAATCTCATAAAGAAATGACTAGAGTGATCCTTCTGTCTCTTGTCTCAGCGAGCAGCTATATTTTTTGAGAGAATTTACTTTTTTAAAAATCTACTCAGTGAGTACTATCTCCTTTCCAATCAGGAATAAGCAATATTGCTGACCTATCGAACCGTCTGATTTTGTTCAAACAAATTTTCTGTAGATCTGGCTGACCTCGTTGATAATCATCCGAAATGTTGAACTCGTATTCATAATATTCATTTAGTTCACTGAATAACACATTCACTAACAAACTAATCTTAACAGCTAAAAGTTCACAGGTTACGGGTTCGAAAAAGCTAATATCGAAAGAAAGGCGATTTTGGTCCGGGGCAAATTGCCCTCAACTACATTCCCGAAAGTGCTCGAGATTTCTCAGTCTAATTTAATTAATTAAATGAAGTCGTTTTAAAAGAATCTCGATGTTTTTTGTTAGCTTCGGATTCAAACTGATGAAATCTTCTTAATTGTTCTATATCACGTAATATAAAAAACTTATAAACTTGAGCCGTGGCTTGGGAACAAATCACAAACTTTCTAAAGACTAGAGTCGTTCGTGA
>ENA-UOTZ01001883-UOTZ01001883.1-compost-metagenome-genome-assembly--contig:-NODE-1883-length-12573-cov-12.100672_pt1 | contig 12573 bp, 7 predicted proteins | sample MGYA00238144_ERZ746983 | MGnify/ENA primary metagenome ERZ746983 (study PRJEB28759, sample SAMN06268863) | compost metagenome | isolation source: single cell | place: USA: California, Emeryville, Joint...
ATTATTGCGAGAATTCAATGGAGAAAAATGTGTTTTAGAGTGGATGTGACCACGGCTACATTTATTTCTTATCTTACGGCTATTGTATTGAAAATGGCAAAGATTCGATGTGATTATTTCCAAAATTAACATTTACGGACAATATTTCTTAGATTTAGAGCTGATTTCAGCTGACTACAATGTCAAGTCCACTACCAATTATGTTGCTTGTAAGATATCCTACTACTCTGAACAAATTAATTAAAAAAAAAAAACCATGAATGTCGGTTGTCTCTTTTGTGCACAAAAAATGAAATTTGGGTCAACCGAATGAACTTTGAAAGTCGAAAGATGGGATAGCGTGAGGTAGTTGACATGTTGCGACTTTCTTGTCGAAAAAGATCAGTTGCGCAAAAAATAGTGTGAAGCTACAATTTAGTCTCTGCTTGAAGCCGAAAAGAAGGTTAACTCGTATAAGCAAAATCTAGCAGCTGCTTTGAATGCTGAAGGTGATGGACACTCACTTGTATAGTTGCGTTGTGCAGAGGTACATTCGAATTCATTTAAAACTAACAGAAAGAATTCGTTTTGGATGCAGTTGACCGAGTTGCATTGAAAACGGAGTTATCAGAGTTTGGATATTGATTAGTTGAGTTTCCCAAATATCCAATTTTGAAATCGGATTTCAAAACGGATAGCGCGTAACTTAGTTACCGATAGCTATCAGTAGTAGCCTCAAAAAGGAATTAAATGTATAGCAACTCTCCTTTTAGTGTTTAGAGCCAGACAGTCAACTTCCATGAACCTAAAGAGACTTGAAACATTGTTCTCTGATTGCCAGCGTGATATGTACTGATAATTCGCAATGGAAAAGAGATAAACAATGAAAGAAACAGATAATTTTTTCAATTTGAAGAGCGTCAGCGACAACAGCCCCAGATGACTAAAGAAACAATGAAATATTTGCCGTGAGTTCCTTTCCTTTTGATTTCTTGGTGACTATAGTAGCTAAGAGTGACATAAAGAGAGTTGGGAGGTAATGATGGCATACTTGGCACATTTCTTGAATGAAAACTCGCACTGAAAGGAAAGGTTGAATGCTATATACTGCGTTAGCCTTTTCTCTTGCGAGCAACTATATTTTCTGATTTGAATTTACTCGGAACACAGAAGTAAAGAACTTTTGATTTAACCATTCCGAAAATCACATACACCGCCGTTTTGTCATCATTATTCTCCATATTCACTCCTTCATTGGGTTTGTGGTTTTAAGCGGATTGATTTGTAACAATGAATTTTAGATGGACTTAATTTGTCATTCCGGTGTGAAAATAGAGGTAGTCGCATTTGATGAAGTATTTCTAAACGAAAAGAAGTGATAACGCAACAAATTGAAAGAATTAATAAACTTTCCATTGAAACAACATGGGGTCATAGAGCAAAGATACTTTTTTATGAATTTGTAGCTTTGAAGTTGAAAAATAATAAATTTTAGCTATGTTGGCCTCATCCTCATCAATTCTTCAATTTGCTACCGATGGAACTCTATTCCGCAATCTTAGAAAATGTCAACATCCTTCCGTAACGAACTTTTTGCGAATTATCATAAAAGCGCTAATTGGCTTGAGAGTTTTAAAACGTTTAATTGACCCTTTTTTTTTTTTGTTTTTTGAACTTTCCTTTGAGTGTTACTAACGCAGATTTTACGGAAACCTTCAACATTTGATAGAAATGCTAATTTAGCGTCTTGCCGTAATTTTTTTTCTTCGTACGCCTTCCTTTATATGACCATACCAATCATGATAGTTGAGAAATTTTCAAAAAAACAAACAAACAAAATACAACACTACAAAATATAGATCGCTCACATCTGAATGAGTAATTCATAGTTTATTGCCAAAGAAACGTTAATTTTTTGAAAGTTTGTTAAACTCTGGGTTCTTTGTCATTTATAATGAAACTTTGGCCACCGCGGCATCGATTTTACCTGCTGGGGATTTTTTCTTTTTTGGAATCGCCAGTGGAATGTCTAATGGTATCTTTTCTGGATAGATGAGATCTATAAATTCTTTCGATAGCAGTTCTCCGACAACCAGAGAGATCTTATTAAGAAGAATATTATGAAAATGCTTTAGATCATGGTTACCTGAGGATAATGAGGTAAGAAAAATTTCCTATATCCAAGCTCTAAATCAACATGTGCTGTTAATTTTGGTTCCTTAACGAAGCAAAGCCTGCAGAAGGCATGAGAGAAAGCAGCTATGGTAGCCTTACCAGCTTGAACCATATTCAGAAGGAACAAAACAAACGCGAAGTGTGCCTTTCAAGCTCTTGATTGCAACTTTCGCTTTGACCATAGTGTTATTTATCTGAAAAAAGAAGAAGTAAAGTGTTTATATATTATTGTGTGTGCTAGGCAAAATTCATACCCATTTTCCTAGTTTAAGGTGAACTTCGACTTCTAGCATGATTGTGCCTGTATAATCCAAATCTATGTCATAAAGAAACTAGGAAAGTCAACAAAAGTAGTTGATTAGATTAGAGACTTCATATTTATCGCAAGGTAGAGCAACAAGTCGTTCGATGGTAGGCGCATGAGGTTCGAGCTAGAGGAAAAAATGAAAATGAGTTTGCAATTTTGTGATGAGTTCATTTACTGCGAAGTCGACTACATTGATTGAAGTAACGTGCTCATCTTCCAAGTCTTTGAACTCCTTCAAGAGGTCTTTTTTTATTGTTTTCTAGTAAAGGTGAGATCCACTGCTCATTTTCCGAATATTTACCTGGAAATAACCAGAAACGGACCATTCCCTTGCAAAAATGTTGAACAGACTATTGAACCATTGCATCTCAGTGATTATTTTTTGAGGCTGATCAATTTGTCCTCTTGGCATTAATTTGAAAGCTGATACCTAAAGGGAAAGGTTAAAGCCTTCTCAATTTTTATTATACAACATACCGCTAAAGTAAACGGTTTAACGGCGTTCGGGTCTGCACGAGGTGTACCGTTTGATTGTAATCCTGAGCCTTTTCTTTCAGGATTAAATGCCTTGAAATATTTATTTCTGGGATCGACAACATCCTCTCGGTTCTCTGGCTCGAAATAGACCGTCTGGCTTCGTCTTCCGATCTTCAGCGTGCTTAAATCAACTGTAATTTATAAATGAAAAATTAAATTTGAAAAGTTTCATCCACTATAGCTACCTTCAACAACAAGCGCGTCTACTTTCTCTCTTCTTATAGCGTTGAATTCAACATAAATAGCAATCAACGATTTCTTCAGCTCACTGATAATTTTATCGATTTTTTCAGTTGTTGCTTTAAATTCTTTGTCAATTGTCGTTGTTTCGTTCTATGCGAGTGGATTATCAATTTGAAAAGTTGATCATCATAAATTCCCTAATAAATTGTTACCTTGAAAAACTCGGTTTCAAATTCCACATTTCCCTCGTCCACGCCTCCTTTCTTAATCTCTTTGAGCAGAGGACTTATTCTTTTGATAGCCTGTGAGTACAGAGCTTCATTTTGTCTGACATCTTTTTCCGTCGTTTTCACAAACTCGACAAATTCATCCAACTTTCCAACTAATTTCTGTGAAAATTGCATGTATCAGCTTTTCTTTGAAAAAGTTATAAATGCTACCTCAATAAGTGCAACTTTGGCTCGGTTTATCAGGAAAAAGTTTTGTTTAAAGGTCTTCCAGCACTGTCCCAGTTCACTATTGTCAAGATTCAAAAAGTTAGAGTTGCACAAAGCCAGGCCTTCGGTTTGATGCTGCTCTTCGCAAGAAATCAGAGTTCTAAACATCGTTTCTATCTGTTTCGCGGTTCTCAGCCTGTCTGCAAATGTGCCTTGATAGTTAGCGAGATTATTCGCGGCTGTATCCAGAACAGACTTCACTTGGACGTACGAATACATTGAAGGTGGAAATCTGCCTCTGAAATTATCATCTATTTTTCCATCATACGTGGTCTTCACGGTATACATCCCTTGAATCGGTCCTCGATGATTTGGCTCCAACATTGAGAAATTACGACTTTTCTCCATTACTTTCCCGTCAAAAGGTTTAGTTTTTATTTCCGAGCTAGTTGTATATCGACGAGCCTTTGATAGAACGGATTCTTCCTTCGCTACATGATATTCATCGTCGAGATTGTGAGAGTCTAATTCAATAAAGAGCAATAAGGTAAAATATACTATAGATTTTTACTAGATTTTTTCTCTTCTGATTTTTGAGGGGACAAGGATTTTGGCTCGTCAAGGACAATCGACGTAGTATTTTTCTGTTCGACCAACAGTGGTTCTTCCACTTTTTCCTTTTCCTTTTCCTTTTCTTTTTCTTCTTTCACAGTGATCGCCTGGTTCAAAGTAACGATCAGATTCTCAAACGATCGATCGACGTCATTCAAATTTTCATCCATTAAGGTAATAACGGTGTGAAGTATTTGTCGAAATACATTTTCCCTTTGCTCGTTCCATGTGTTCACAAAAAGTCTTATTTTATCGTTTTCGTCATACACCTTCAATTTTTGGTCATTTAGATGGTCCTTGCCGTCCGCCAATTTATTCTTAAGCGAATCCAACTCTTGCTTAATCAACCGAGCTTTAAATTCAAGTTTCATTAAAGCAGGCGCTTCTTCCTTCTTTTTGACTAGCTGTTGATAGTCAGCTAGAGCCGCGTCGAGGTTTTTCTGAGCAGTTTCGTAGTCGCTTGTCATTTTGACAAAATTAGTTCTCGCTTTCTCGTATTCATCTCGTATCTTCCTCTTAGACTTCTTGGCTTCGAGGTGCGCCTCTTTGTATTGCTGGCCCAATTGAACAATGACGCTTATTGTGCTCTAAAAGAACCATTATAAGATGCTAACCAAAAAAAAAATTTTATTACTTTGTCAAGGTCATTAGAATATTCAAAATGATTCATCCCCACCGTATTGAACGTATTTTTTATAATCTTCCATTCAGGAAGCACAATTTTCTGAATTTTGAGTATCTTCTCACCAAATTTCTTTTCCATAATTTTCTGCTCTTCAGCTGTAAAAGCCCCAGGACTGATGACGGAGTTTTCCTTATAGCAATCCTCAAATAAATCGCAGTCGCTTTTTGAAAACAGCCCCTTGGAGCCAACGCCAAGCTCCCTCAGGTTTTTACCATAGTGGCGCTCTGAGGTTATTAATATTTTCAGCACTTCCGTAAATGAATTCAATTGATCATTAAAATCTTTGTGATATAATTTCTGCATGGTTAACCTCTCCTCTGAGACCTTCGCAGCTAGCTGTCTCGTAGAGCCGTCTCGTTTCGGAGTCGCGGCACCGATATTATCATCTAATGCAGTAAATCTCGGCATTGGGCTCCTATCTCGCTGAGTGGTTCTCTCCTCAACAAAGGTGATTCGAGGTTTCTCTTCTTTTTCTTCTTTGGAAACAGCGAATTCGACTTTCTTTAGCTTTGGTTCATCCATTACTATAGTTGGTATCGGTTCTGCTGACGGTTGTATTGTATCTGAGGCTAGGTCTAAGCTATTGAGGGTTTCTATGTGATATTTTGAAAAGGAGTTCTCGTAACAAGTTTTTTTCTTCATGAGTTTTGGAGTGGCCTCTGCGTTTTTTAGTGTTCTCTCTGGAGCAGGAGTTAATCCTAACCAGATTCTGATTTGAGTGCGGACTATGAAAAGAAGAGGGTTAGAAAATGATTGTATGAGGAAATATGCTTACCAAAGTCGCGGTTGAGCTCGACGGATTGTTTCTTGGCTGCTTTATGCAATTGCGAGTAGAGAAGATATCCTTCGAAGATTATTGGAGCGAGGATTCCGATTGAAAAGGAGAAATAAGCCTTGAGAGATACATGAGTGAGCTTCCATAATATAAGGGAGAGGAGTAATCCAGCGAGTATTAATTTAATCGTTCTTTTTTGCTTAGGTGATGGTATGAAATCTCGAAGCCTCTGCATTTTGATTGAAGTGGATTATATCTGTGTGTTATTTGAATTTATTGAGAAAGAAAAAGAAGAACATTTGAAAAGGATCTATTATGATTTTCGATTAGCATAGAAGTTTGGGATCATAGATCATGTTAAAAGGAGAATGTCTGTTCAGAAAGAGCTTAGGAGACAAGAGAATTCGCTACATTGAGTTACATTTGACATTATTATATCGAAAAGATTTTCGCCGATGTTAGTTTTCTTTATAATATTCCGGTTGTGAAGGATGCTTTTTCCATACTATCAAGATGAAAAAGGCCGAACTTTTGCATTGATTTTCTTTTTCAGTCAAGAAAAAAACAATTTAGTTTTTCATGGCGATGATATTTTAGTTTCTTTATATGGATGTCGCCTCAAGAACCGACTTTCCATGTTCTGCTACAATTGAGACCTTTGATTTTTCCTAAGAACAAAAAAAACAGATGCTGCTTATTTTTCTAAGCTTTTGCATCGCTATTTCAGTTGATTTGCAAGAATAATAAGTTGCTTGCAAGCATACAAGCCTCACGGTTTTACAGTCATGATAATCTACATGAATTGCTAAACTCACTCCAAGGATTGTTTTTAGGATTTCTTATTTGATAATTTTCATATAGTTTAAACTCAAATCTGATGGTATGTAGACGAGCTTACCACTAAATGTGCTATAATATTGATTAAAGATAGATAGGAATTATTTTAATTTTCCTTCTCTCTCTCTTAATTTTATCTTCATTAGAAGAGGAAAGCAGCGATGGTCGCAAGAATCAAAGGAATGCAAATTAATCCCTTAAGAGCGGATTTAGTCGTGTTGGTATTATTAGTGGTGTTAGCTGCAGGGGTGCTAGTATCGGTAGAGTTATCAACAGTGATGTTGGAGGTATCATTGCTGCTGACAGTGTAGTTAGGCTCAGTTGTGAATCCAACTTCGGTGGTGGTGACTTCATCTTCAGCTGTGTCAGAGTAAACGACACCACCATTTGAAGTTGTGTCTTCACCAAGCATTCTCTTTTGTGGAGTAGCGTTTCCGTTCTTTTTGAATTGGGGTCCTCTCATTTCCATAAGTTTTCCCAATAACTCGCAATCATCAGTGTCGTAGTCGCAGAGGAATCCAATAGTTGGACCGACATTATCAACGACGTTGTTCTGGATCCATTTGCATTCTGGGTCGGCGAGAGAGCAAGGAATGTCTAGTTGGCTGTCAATGGTGGTGTTTGAGCCATTGATTGGCTTAGAGATGTCAGTGTCGATACTGTCTGGTTTTTGTCTGGATTCGACATCGACATCATAGGCTGTCTTCATAGCTTTCATTCCTTGAAGGTAAGAGTTGATGTAGAGCAAATCTTTGATGTACTCAGTACAGTTGCCTTTTACGTATGATCCGAAGGCGCTGCTAACAACTGGGCTGAAGGTATTTGTGGTTTCGTTGACCTGGATTTTGCCAAGAGCCATGGCAGAGGCATCGCAAGCCAAGCATCCAATGTAGCCTTGGTATTGGAAAACAACTTTAAAGCATTGTTTCTTGTTATTAGCAACAGTTATGACTTTTTGGAGGGAGTCTTCGAAAATATAGGTTGCGATTTTGACGATGAATTTCTTCACCTCATCCCAGCTACCACCGACTTTAACGTCATCCAAGCTGTTGATATTGGAAGTCCAAGTGTTATTAATAGTTGTGTAGATTTCAGTAGCGTTCTTCAAGAGAATGTTGAAGAAATCTGTAGCATTTGGAGCATTCTTAGTGGCGTCGTTCAAGGCCTTAAAGACAGCTTCGATATTTCGGGGGTCCACAAGGTGTGGGAGAGGAATGGTCAATGTCTGGCTGCTAGAATCAAGAAGGCGGAGTCTTCTTTTAAAAGAGGGAAGGTTAACAGACAAAGTGACGTTGTTCACTCTATTCATAAGATTGAGGAAGATCGAACCCCATTTGTTGAGGCCATCAGAAATCAACGCTGGTTCAACAGTTGGGAATGCATCGAAACTTGCGAAGAGGTTCTTTGGAAGAGATCCCAAAGTGTTTTCTAATGCTCTGACCGAACCGAAGAAGCCAGCAATCACGTTTTTGCTAATACCAGCTTGTCCAGCAACAATATTGACCAATTGGTAGGTAGCATTAGCAAGTTGGAATGGGTTGAGGTTAGAGGCGTCAACCTTTCCTGAGGCTAGCATGCTAAGGATATCACTAGAATTGGTATCGGTCATCATCGTCATCAGTTGCAAAAGAGTATTGCCGTCGGCCAAGATTTTGTTAACATTTCTAACGATCTTGAAGACGATTTCGTGTCCATGACTAATGACATCGACAAAGGTACCAAAGATTTTGCCGTAGATCTTGGCATAGGCAGCAAGCTTTTCGACTCTGTGCTTGAAGATTTTCAAAGTCGCTTCAGTTGTAGCATTGAAGAGATTAATGTAGGCTTCGACGGTGCGGTTAATGTAATCTGGAGCGCAGCAGGAGCCAGTTTGCTTCAATTGCTTGCAGGCAGGAAGGTAGCTGTAGTTGGATAAGTTGTAGATTCCAGTGGAGACATCGTAAGTAACACCCCATTGGCTAAGGACCGATAAGTCTGTTTCTCCTGGTTGGCTTGCGTTTGGATTGTACGCAGGAGTGAAGTAAGGATTTCCAATGCAAGTGAAGTTGGAGGCATCCAAAGCATTTACTGCGACAGAGACAGCGAGGAGAATTAAAGTAATTTTAAGAGCGCTCATCGTAAGCTCAAATAAAATTCGAAAGGATTTAAGAATTATAAAATTTTAAAGCTGCTCAGGCGTTAAATAGCAATAATTTCAGAACTCAGTGGCTCACTTCAAAGCTTTCTCTTATTTTAGAGAAGACTTAGTGAACTGCGTATGCACTTAAGTTTTTGTTTGCACGGTTTGAGTGCTCACTCAGTGACTATGCGAGATAGAGGCAATTTTTTATGAAACACCTTCTCGCCATCAGAAAATATCTAGATTTTTGCTGTTTCTGGAAATGGATTGTAGCCAAAGCGCAAATGGACGCTCAACCTTCAGTGGCGCATGGAGAAAGACGGATGAGGCAGTTTCGAAAAAAAGAATTCAAATTATTTGAATCACATATTTTCGGCGAAGAAAAGATGGAAAACGTATCGAGATACCACTTTACAGAAAGCAGGTCATGACGTAATTTGAGGCGGAGAGCATAAAGAAGATAAAAATTGCTAGGATTTTAACTAAAACTCTGGCATGAAAGGATGCTAATATTTGAGCTCGTATTCGAGATTTAAAATCGTGAATCAAGATTATTCAGATGTAATAAAAGCCTCTTATAAAGGTTAATCATTCCGAAATTGGATTTTCTGGATTAATGATTTGTATCTTCAGCATTTTTCAGTTTTGATAATTTTCTGACACCAATGTCATATTGAATCTTAATCTAATAGGAAATTAAGGTTTCAACATGCTCTTTCTTCACACACGCTTCATGTAATCTCTATCGAAATGTAAACTAAAAGAGGATTTATAGATTTCAAGCACCAATGGCTTTTTTATACTAAATCATAACTCGCATGTAGAACTAGAGGAAGAAATATATTAGGTTGCAGAGTATGCTGATGAGATATGAAATTGAATCTAGCGCTTATTCAAAATGGAAAACTATCAATAATTAAACCAAGTTACTCGAATTAATATAAAGAAGTGGCGGATTAATAAGGTATTCGTAGCTCTTATCAATGAAAAAGTTGAGTTCTTTTTGTTAGGCGTGGTGAAATATGTTATCACACCAAGCAGGCTTTGAGAACGATCATCATCATCTATGTACAACTGAAATTTAGAGAAAATCTCAAAAAAAAAAATGCTCAAAGCAACAATGGTATACCAATAAGCAAGAACAGCTCAAGAAATACTCGATTGAAAATTTTTTTTTTTGGGATCAAGCAGAAGTTTTTTCTTGTACTTCATTGAAGATCTATAAATGAGTAAACTCCGAATATAACTAACAATGACTAAGATAAGAGATTCTACAGGAAGTTGAAAAAAAAATCTAATTCAACCTGCTTGGAATTTTTTCGCCAGTCAGACGAGAGTGATAACGAAATTTGTTCGATCACACATACAAAAATGAAAAAAAAATTCGAATCCTTTCTCCACAGAAAAAATTCACATAGAAGGGTTAGAACAGTTTTCCAAATCAAAATTCTAATCTTCAATTGTATTTCTCTGCATGACCAAAATTGTAGTAAGATTTTCACTCACCAGCACAACTTAAAGTATTTTGACCACACTCTGGAAAAATTTGGTTTATCTATCGGCTATTTCCAATCATGCTTATACCAAGCGGCAGCATCAAAATAATATGTTTTTGATACGGCCTAGAAATAAATGTAAAGAGTTTCTTTTGCTAACAGTTAAATATGCTCAAAGACCCGTCAGAATTATCCCATATGACTCCAACAATGTTAATCTTGGTTTAAAATTCTGTTCTCTCTTTTTTGGGAGCTATTTCTGCATTAGGCACAAAACGAACAGCTTTCAAAGCTTTCTCATTCCAATAAAACTGCTGTAAGAAATGCGAGTTAATTTTTTCTGTGTTTGAGAAACGAAATAAATAGAAAAATCTACTGCAACATTTCCAACAGGAACTACAGGTAGAATAGGTAGAATGCTATGTGAAAACATTACAATGATTCAACTTGGCACATCCTTCCTCTCGGAATCGAGCTCATATAATTACGGAGAAAAAAATTTTCAAACTAGCTGGCTCTAATAACTTCTTTTTATTTTTCATTACGAATCAACTAGAAAAAATTTTTTGGCTTTTCCAGGCGTGTTGATATTATGCTCAAATATACTGATACTTTCGAACTGAAATCTTTTGTATCAGTTCTAATAGCTTCAAGAATTTCTATCTGCTTTTGTAAGCCACTCAAAAATGCTAAATAGAATTCAAATTGGGCTAAATATACAATGTTCCATAAAATCCATAAGCGTTTTATGGTAACACCTGCAATTAAACAAGCAAAAGTCTCGGGCATTCGAGAGGACTATGCTGTGAAAGCTTTATTTGAGGATTTCAAAATTTCTTTTTGATGGCAAATCTGAACAATAATATATAAGAGCGATATTTATCTTTTTCCGGATTATCAAGTCATCTGTCTTTGCACCATGAAAAACGAAAAATAGATAAGATAATCCATTGTTTATGACTCATGAACAAAATTGTTTGATTTACATATGAAAAATGTATCCGGGCCCTTAAAGTGCTTGTAGCAAAATACTGAGGGTTTTATTTTCGTACCAAATTCCCTTTCCAAGAAAACTCTAACACTGACGCGATTCCTTCAACGTCATAGTAAAATTCCGCTAGATTCGTAAAGCTACACAGCTAAGAGCACCGTGATGTTTTTGATTTGCTATTACTTAAACCTACATCGGCTCTTTCGATTTTATAGATTCATCTCTATTCCTCAGAGGATATTAGACTGATACGTTTTGAACATAGAAACTTACTTCAATATTCAATGCTTGTCAGACTTTCACCCAAATAAGCCAGCCCTTAGGACTCTCTGCAGTTTTTTTTTTTTTATTTTAATAATACCACAAATGTCATTCACTTAACTTCTCAACAGAGTCTACGAGCCACTTAGCACGTACTATATGGTGATAAGAAAATTGCTTCTCTCCACAAGGCTAGATCAAGCGAGGCTGCTTGCTTAGTGAGATAAGGGCGCTTTCCGCCCTTTAAATTTTTCAGAAATTTTCAGCGGTATCGCAATCCTTCAAAAATTAGAATAAATTGATTCTAACTCAGCCCTAAAATTGGAAAATTAAAAAAAAAAACTGGTTTTCTGGTCCTGGCGATATTCACATAAAAAGTTAAATGTTAAAGAAGGTCCTGAAGCAGTCTGCCACAAACAAAAGTCTCCCTTCATCAACTGACCTCGTTCCAGGACATAGACGCCGAAGATCTGAGAACACGTCCCCTTGGGACACACCACCAGTAACTGCTACCCACAGGGCAAATATCTTAGGCAAGAATATTAAAGTAAATCATGTCCATCTCCACCTCCTCCTCTGAATAATCGTCCCTATTTTGACTCTTTGGCAGAAAAAAGTTTTGGTGCTAGACCTCGATGAGACGTTGATTCACTGCAGAAAAGATATAACGGGCCCTGGAATCAAGAAGATTAAGGTAGTAATGAAATTTTTTGTTATAAGGCTCTAAGTTCATTTCCGATCATTGCAGGTCCAGTCAGATGATTTGGTGCAATATCTAAACGTGTCAGTGCGCCCTGGTCTTGAAACATTTCTCGAAACCATGTCGAAAATTTATACATTGGCAATTTATACCACTGGAACAAAAGATGTAAATACGCAGCATATTAATGATCGTGCTTATGATCCTTTAGTATGCTGATGTGATTATTAAAGAGACCAACATAAAGAAATACATCGCAACTACACTCAATAGGACGAACTGCAGGCCTATCGGAGATGGAAAAATGATTAAAAATATTGCCGTATTTGGAATACCAATGAAAGACATCCTGCTCATAGACGTGAGATCTCCTCAGATTCAATTATTTAGTTACAATTTCATCATCATCTAGGATTCGCTTGCTCATTATGAAACGCAGCCACAGAATATTTTAGTAATCAAAGCTTTCAAAGGAGACC
>ENA-UOTZ01001886-UOTZ01001886.1-compost-metagenome-genome-assembly--contig:-NODE-1886-length-12557-cov-32.085096_pt1 | contig 12557 bp, 10 predicted proteins | sample MGYA00238144_ERZ746983 | MGnify/ENA primary metagenome ERZ746983 (study PRJEB28759, sample SAMN06268863) | compost metagenome | isolation source: single cell | place: USA: California, Emeryville, Joint...
AATGCCGAATAATGCAGGTTTGGAGGCTTTGATGTCGTTGATGCCCCCGCCCACGGCGGATAACGTAATCTATTGCTGACTATGTCTGTGTTTCTTACTCTCCTTATTTTCCTCAGGAATTCGCCGTTAATTCCGTCTCAATCTGGCTTCTCTTGGCCAATGAACAAGCAACTGACATCTTGATAGAGACGCTAACTAAATACCCCATGTTTTTAACAAAACTAATTGATATCTACTCGCACGAGGGGATCACTCCTCAATTAAAGAACGCGTTTAGGCTGCTGTTGAAGAGTCTCAGAAAAGACATGACTCTCGCGACTTTCGTAAACTTCCATCAAATCCATGCTCCCTTCTTATTATTATTTTACAAATTCTAATAGATCGATCGCAGTGGAATCAATTTGGCATAAACTTGACCAATTTTGTATGTACCATTTTTGAATTTTGCCTCTCTTTTTTTTTTAAACCGAAGAATTCGAATATTGCGTCTCATTTCATTTAATGAATTTGTATATGAAAGAGACTGATCAATAGCTTTGAGTGAAAAATACTATTCTATATGTCTTTCTAAGCTGTATCGAGCTTTTTCATGATTAAATTTAACCTTTTAAGCCTTCGGGAATTTCGTCCCAGGTTTTTCTTCCTAAGAGACAGGATCGGGAGAAATAAAAGCGATAAATTTTTATTCTGGAAAGAAGGTCAAAGATATGATCAATAAAACACATAAACCTCTACAAAAGGCTATCTATAATCTCAGTTTGCGGTATTTCGGAGCTCTTCCAAAGGATCTCGACCTAGGGAGATACAAAATAGTTTACAAAAGAGTCGAAGAGAACGAGGATTTCGTCTTTACTCTCCCGATCGGTGAAAAGAAATACGAACTCATCCTTTCGGAGCACGGAACGATCGATGACCTCAAAGAACAAGTTTTGGAATTTTCAAAAGAAACGAAACTATGCGAAGCCTACTCACTTGATAAAGCCGAGATAGCAGGCCTTACAAAGCTTCAAGATATAAGAGCTGATGGTTTTTATTTGCTCTTAGATCGAAAAGAGCTTCTCCAGGTGGTTTCTCTCGAATCAACGGATGCAATTGAACAGGAGAAAAGGTATTCCAGGCTCGAGACTTTTTGCGATAAGACTGGCGTGCCATTTTTAGAAAGAAAAATATTGGTAAACTACCTCAAACGTGTTGACGCACTCAACCAGGAAAAATTCTCAAAGCCGCTCTTTTCGGATAAGAACTTTCACACTGGGACATTCTTTAAGAAGGATTTGATAGCCAATATGATCGAGGGGCTTTCAAACCCGAAAAGTCAGCAGTTCGATGATGAGCAGGCTCTGTATGACCAGTACCATAAGATTAAATGTCAGATTGAAGAACTGAAAAACAGACGATCAGAGCTCGAGAGAAAAGTGAGAAAACATCTCGTTGTTTCTAACTTGCTGATAAAACTAGGCTCATAAGAAAGCAAAGATGAAGATGTCTCTTGGTTTGCTGGCATTGACTGGTGAGTTTACTAATTTTTGTGAGGAGAGTTGTAATATGTTCCTTTAGGGCAATTTTGGTTTGTTGCGGCTGGTACTTATGTGATATGGTCATGGGATATTGTTGAGCCAATGGTGTATTTTATGGATTTGGGAGCTTCCATTGTGTTCAGTTACCATTTTATGGTGACCTACAAGAACTACAGCAAAAAAAATTTTTTCAATTTTATAAAGCAGAGGGAGCTAGAGAAAATATACGCTAATGAAAACTTTCCAGCCAAAGAGCTTGAGAGACTTGAAGATCAGATGAAAATGGTGGAGAGGATGATAAAATCAAGCATTGTTATCAATCTATAATTCACAGCTTTACCAAAATGATTTTTCTGAGACAATGTAGCAGATGTGACTTGTATTTTATAAAGTAAACGCTTCAATTCAAACCACTTATCTGCTCTATGTGTTCGGGAATTTGGGAACTTTGAATGCAATTTGCAGAGAAATTTAGCAATCAGAGATTAGATAACTACTCTAATTCAGCCAATACTACTCGCACGTTATTCTATAGTGTCTAAATAAACAAAGTGTTAGTGTTCTCTCTTGTTATTAGCGAATATAATTATATATATATAGATACTGTGGGTTTGTTAATTTTATTTTACTTGCAATATGTGCTTTAGAGTCATTACATTACAGTCGATTATTAATTGATGATTTTTTTGTTTTTGTATAAAGGGAAGTTTTTATAGTTATTAGACTTGAATAATGTAATTTTGAGAGAATGCATTATTTTGTTATAGCGATAAGTATCTATGAATCTTGGGTTCAATATTATTATGAAATTTGTGACAAAATGACATTGTAACGCAAAAATACATTTCACACTCTACACAATACCGTCTGCAATTGAAGTAATGAAATTTTAACTTAGATAGTTTTCAAATACCATGGGGTTATAATTGATTTTTCATGATTTAGTTTTCTTTGCAAATATTCAAAAAAATTATTTTCTAATTATAAATTTGGCAATTCAAAATTATTTATCATTGCGAATGCATTCTGATCATTCCTAAATACTCTCTTGGCAATAACAGATTTTTTTTCGACGAGAATACTGCTACGTTGTTAACTCAGCAACAGACTGAAATCAGACTTGAGCCCACAGCCCTTTTTATAAAACAATTAATGCTATTAGAGCTCGTTTTTTATTTATCAATATTCTGATTCATCATCATCAGCTTTATCAGTTTGCCATATGAAACATAACAGTCAAAAGTAGAGTTCAACCTTTGTAATAGCATCAATAAGTTATTATTCTTTAGCTAAGAAAATAGCTATATTAAGTGAATGATACACCATGTAACTCTCTCTCTCAGGAACCACCCCTGAATCAAAAGAATTATCAATCAGCCACTAAAAAAACCAGTCAACATTCCATCGGCTTTTGAAAAGAAATCAGTAATTACTTGCTGAGAGAGTTAGCGCTTCCTAATATTCAGCTTATTCCTGGTTACTATTATCGCTGTTTATGAATTATATGATTAAGAGTTCATTTAAATTAAAATTATTTCAATCCATTAAACAGTAAAGAGCGTTCGTGCTTTTCTTTTTTTTGTTTTTTCTTCAAACATTAGCTCAAACCCAAATTTTTTCTTTTTATGACAAGCAGCATTGAAGATGAAGTCAATTATACGTCACTGGTTGAACTATTCGGGACTTTTTTTGAGAAAATAACGACAACTCACCCCAAAAAAGATACATTGAATAAGCATCTCTCAGATTTTAAGAGAGTTCTCTATTCAAACAAGTACAATTATCAGAAAATAGACATGTACCTTGAAGACTTACCGAAAAAGCATATGCAAAGTCATGATAGCTCTCCATATTCCCAAGAAAAAATTTCTGCCTATGAGACAAGTTTCTCTCCATCCAAAGCCGGAGCGAATAAATCAGTGACTAGCTTCAAAACCTTTGGTCCAGAAGATATTAAAACCGGACAAATCACATCAAAATTTGAAACGCGCAGTATATCAGATTTTATCAAAAGTCGTTCCCTTGATCACTCACATCAAAGACAAAGTCTGCTAAATAAATACCGATTTGTCCAAGAACTTGAGCTCGATTCGAGTAATTTTTACCGGACAATCGCAGTCGGGATAATTTCTCAGCTGATACAAGAACCCGCTTCAGCCTTGCGACTGACCGAAATGATTGATGATGTCAGAACGCGTCGAGTCACCTTGAAAAGTTACTATCACGCTTACTCTCATGAGCAGTATTCCAGCGTTTTCTGCGGATACATAACCCAAATCATTAAAGAGAAAAATAGTCAGAAACCTATCGATAAAATCTTAGAGCTTTTCCATCAGATGGTTAAATATGATTATCTCTTCAGTTTGGGGCTATTGAACTACTTCAAAGGCAAACTCATATTGTTCATCACAAAGGAATTGCCAAAAAGTGCTTTAGGGAATGTTTTTGCCATAGAACAACTTAAATCGCCTGACGCTGTCGAAAAAATACTCAACAACAGTCACGCGATTTTCGAAGCCATCCTCGTTTTGTTGCCGCATATTTTCGATCTCAAAATAACCACTCAAACTATTGAAAATGGAAATTTAGTCGAGAAAATTTATTCGAAGGACCTACCTAGCTCGAAGAGAACCTATTTCTCCTTTGAAGAGAATAGGTTGACTGCGTCTCTCCATATTCTCATGGAAAAAATATTCACAACTTGCAACTTTTACCTATTGGTGCCATGTGACCAGAAGACGCTAAACATAGCACATCTAACTCAACAATTTGAGAGCCGTACACAACTGAGTGATCAGCTTTATGAACGAGAGAAATTGGCGCAAGTCACAGATTTTTCAAATATCAGAGCAATACATTCCAGCAAAACTGATTCTCCTGTGAAACAAAAGATGTACAATACGTTTTCGAATGGATTCTATTCGCCAAAGGCTGGAACGGAAAATTTACAAATTGGAAGCAATTCTCCAACGAAAGTTGACAATGAACACAAGAAAAGAGATCAATTTCCTGGAAATACTCGTCTACATCTAGCAGAGAGTCCAAAATCAATAATAACTGCGTTTCCTCTGAAAGGGCTCAGTCCAAGTCAAGAGGCTTTGAAAAATACAGCAAATTCTGAGAAAAAGAAGCAATATCCAGATATGCGCTGGATCGCTCCGACATCACCAAACGCCAGTAAAAATGAGTTTGGAACCTTTCGATTTGAAACTGACCCCGGAAGCCCTTTGCCATTCAATGAACTCAAGTCGAAAGACCAGTTTTATTGGACCAAAACCTCGGGAAATAAGTCTACTCCTTACTTAACAGAAGATTCTCCTTCTGTGATCGCAAATTATACAGATCGAGCCAATGGATTTTTAAATCAACCCGAAGTGGCAAGACCTTCAGATGTTTCACAAAACAGCTATATGGGATCTCAGACAAAGCCTGATGAATTCATTCGGGCCAGAATAAAGCCTTCATTTACCACACATGTCCCTTCTGCCGATCGAGGTGCCTCAATGCATTCGAAGACGAACAGCTTCAGCTACTCTGGAAATCCTTTTAGCTCGAAACCGTATGATAAAAATAATCTTAATGCAAATCAAACTTATCAAAACTGCGGGAATATTAATAACACCCAGCCGATTATTGAAGGAGTAGACACAAGCACATTCAACTCAAATGCTACAGTTTCGACAGCAATGACTGCATCAACTACGATGAACAATTTTGCAATTGCAAATCCTATCTCAGAGTATTGTATTAAAGATACAATTCAATCGAATCAGAAAGAACCTTACCTAGCTTTCGCTTTCGGAACCAATGGGAATCACGCAACAAACGAAAGCAGTCAGTTGGCTCGAGAGAGAATAAAGGGATTGACCAGTGGCTATGCTAATGAGGGGAAAAACTATCTTCCTGTGACCTCTTCTCCACATTTGGGTTCGAAAACCATGAGCTCATTCCCTTTATTCACTCAAAACTACCAAGAGAGTACCCTACCAAAGAAAGATCAACAATATCCGAAGCACAGTGAGGCTATAAATGTTCCTTCATATAGCGGAAGCTCAAACTTTGAGTCGAAAACTTTCAATAGTTTCACGAGACCTCCTGTAAGTCCTCAGAGGGTTATTAGCAGGGTGTCATACGACGAGAAAAGAACACCAAATAATGTACAGGATACCTTTGCTTCTCGTTTTAGTGTCAATACACCGGTGAAGAATAGTTAGTCTTGTTATATCTCTAGTTAAAAAGAGATTATTAAGCCGAGGGTAACAAACCACCAAAGAGTTTTTGAATATTTATATCATTTTCCTTAACAAAGATCAGTTTCAAGGAACAATACGCATTTAAACAAAAAATCGCAAATACAATAAAATTTCTGACTCTTAAACTGAAACCTCATAGTTGATTCAACGAGCATGTAGAACTACATTATCTGTTATTGCGATATGATAAAGCTAGATTGAGATATTGTAGCCACACACTTCAATTGTTTCATGCAATAAGATCCTCACAAACTATAGAAAAAATAAATATGGAACTATGGAACTTTTCGTAAGCAATACACAAATTTTATTCACTATATAGCTAAATCATATTCCTCATCATCAGAGCATATTTGGCTTTCGGGTGCTAACAAAGGAGTCATTATATTTCTCCAGAACGTCTTAGAGTTTTCGGAGATAGCTCCTTTATGAAATCAGTGTAACTAATCTTCCCGTCGCTCTCAGCATCCTCTCCTTTAAAGCGATCAACTAGCAGGTTCAAATCTTTGTATGACATAAAAATTCCATAATCCTCTAAAATTTCCTGGAAATCTTCCATTGTAATAAAGCCGTGATCATTTTTATCAATGGCTTTGAAAGCATCATAGAGCTTGAATAACGGTCTACGTGAAAGCCTCTGACGGATTGATTCAGCCTCCACTTCATTGCTTATTGCCAAATCGAGAGCCTTTGCCAAAAGATTTTTGGTCCCAGCTGAAAATACCTTTAGCAATAACCCGAGTTATGAAAAAAAATGTCTTATTAAAATGAATTGTTACCTCTTCTTGGCCGATCGTGCTTTTAGGTTTTCTATGATCTTGCATTATTTGCGAGTATTCAGGAGATTTAGGAGCTACTATCTCATAAAAATCTGTGAACCTATGAACTTGTCAAATATTTGTGCTCAAAATTTATCTTACTTGAGATAGTTATCACAGTCTGCATCATATCTTCTGAAAAAGAGATCAAGCGTCTCCTCCGTCGGTAAAATGTACAGATCAGCAAGCCCCTCCTGGAATTCTTGGAAACTTATCACTCCTTTTCCTTCCAAATCAAACCACCTAAACGCATCGAACAGGTTGAAGTCTGATCTCAGAGCTAGCTCATTCTTCGTGTTTTCTAAGAGCTTGGTGTTGTTGATTATCTCTTTCAACGCTCGAACTAACTCTTCTTCCTCGTACCCTTTCATAGGAGATTTCTTCCTGGAAGAAAGCAGATCTCTGCCAGTAGACTTCATGGTGCTTCTTTCAGGAGTTTTATAGTACTCTTTCTCCTGGAAATTAGTGTCTCTCTTTGGACTTGAGAAACTGTTAATCTTAGGCCCAAGCAAATAATCCTTGTACTCCTCTGATACAAAATTTTGTTTGACCTTAGGAGGTGATGAAATGAATTTTTCGACTTCTTGATCAGCTTTTGTAGTCTTTCGAGGAGACACCAGTTTCTTGCTTGAGGCAATTTCATCTTTTGAAGCTGCTAGGTCGAGGAGAGAAGGCGCAAACAAACTTTCAAGGAACTCTGAGTAAATTATTTTCCCATCAAGATCCTGATCGAGCTTGCGGAAAAGCGCTTTAATTTCCTTATCCTCGAGGAAGATTCCATTATCTTCAACAAAAGCAATAATGCTATGAGATTTGAATTAGTTTCATACAGAAAAAGGGCAAATTACTCTTCAGGAGTCAAAAAATCTTTACTGCCTCGATCCAACGTTTTGAAGGCATTTATCACATTGAAGTCGTAGCAGTACGAGACTTCTTGTTTCAGAAATTGTACACGCTTGTAAACTTTTAGCTCTTCCTCAAAGATTCTCGAGAGTGCATATTCAATATCGTAAGGGAGTCGCTCTTCTTCTTCGATATTGTAAGTAGGACGCATGGAAACTTTCTGTCTGAGCTTAGGATTGTCCTTGGGGAGGATGCCATTAAGGAACCTTCAAATTTAAATAAAGAGAAGAACAGCTGATGAGAGTACTCGCCAAAGGAGAGTTTATCGTCCTGATTGCTGTCGTATAACCTCAATAGAAGTGTTGCTTCTTCTGGAGTAACGTTGATATTGCTCTCAAGCAAGAATTTGTAGATATCGTCACTGGTGAGGTAAGGTGTAGGTGCTACAGCCATCCTTTTAAAGGCTACATATGGCTCGAAATCGGCCTTCTCGGCGAGAACCTGACGAGTCGCTTCGATCTAATACAAACGTAGATTATTGGTAACAATGAAAGCGGGATGAGATGAATTTGTACTTTTATTTCTCCTTCAGCTATGTTATAAAGGAGGTCAGCAAGTCTCAGTTTAGTGAATCGGCTTAGCATTTAGTTTGCAGACAGGAATTTAGGATGAATTTGACGATGAGTGAGCGTCTAAATTTTCTCGATAAATTTATTTTGGAGCTCTTTAGAAGCTTGAATCACAATCTTCAAAAGATTTTGGAACTGCATTATTACAATCCAACTCCAAAAACAAGTCAATATAATATCTGTGTTGAATTTGAAAGTGGTCTAAGCTAATACAATACCAACATGAGTTAAACCAAACTGAAATTCTCTCAAGCTGTACCAGCGCTACACATGACATTAGTTGAAATCAAAATATCTAAATGTACTCTAGATCTCTTTCAAACACAATGTACAGAATGAATTGTATTGCAATGATCTCGACGGACATCGTGATATCAAGCTGGATTGTTTGTTGCTTTTGTCATCTTGCTTTAACGAAATGAATTGCCAATTAATTCTGGCGGATGAATATAACATTCGAGGTGATTAATTTAAGTGTAAATAAAAAAAACGCGATTCAAAGTTTTAACGATTAGTAATGTGCTTTTAGAGCAATGAATGAATATTTGAGGGATTGCATCAATGGCTCTAGCGACTCCATAATTATAAACGAAGATGTTCCTTATGACATTAGCACTGCAAACACCATCACAAGGACAGACTATGATTTAGAAGTACAGATCCCGACAGAAAGAGAAAAAATCCTGAATGACTTTGATTTCTTCAAACACCTTTCCCACAGCTTCTACTCAGATCGATTTTTCAATCATAGAAGCTATTCCTTACCCACAAAACCTGCGTTTCCTGAAAAAATTTCTTCTCTTCTCGACGTAAAGAAAAGCCATACTGCTATCAAAGAGATCATTAATTCCTCTTGTCCTCGACCGTGTGATTCCAGTAACAGCAGTTCTATCACAAATGGGAGAAGAATATCGAAGGAAGAATATTATTTTGATACATTGAAGAAAAAGACGGCAGAGATTAAAAAAACCGAGAATACATGTGGTTTGCTGTCTCGCAGAGTCACGCTCCACTCAGTCAAAGCACAGGTCGAGAAGATATCGGCCAAGACTAAAGGACCTTCTCTAGTACCAAAAGGAAAGATCACATGGCCTAAAAAAGTACAAGAGCAGCAACTGGATAACAAAGAAAATAACCCATTGATTCCAGTCATCAGGCTAGAGAAATTCTTCAAGCGTATGAACAAAAGTGATGTAGAATCGACTGGAGTCTCTTCTAAGGAAGCTCCTATGGGAAGAGATATGAATCGGTTACGCCTCAAAGAAAGAACTGAACGAGCGCCGCTTTTAGAACAGAAATGCCAAAATAAATCGCCAATTGAAACAAAGAAATTTGCTAAGCCTGTGAATACACAGAGAGTAAATAACTCTTCAGCTAATTCCTTGTTAAAGACAACGAAATCAACAAACAACGCGATTCTCAAACGAAAAAATTTAAAGTGTTGATAGTGAATAGAGAAAACTTAATTTAATAATATTAAATCTTCGCTGACTATATAAAAGCTTTTTGTGGTTCAGTTGTTTGACAGTTTTGACTGAACCAAACGCTTACTTATACTTTTTTTTAATTTTTGAAATCTTCTTCCATTGCTAACCTTCAACAATTTTGACTTTCCACCAGTTTCAGCTCATTTTGTTTCCCCCATGGATAACAAAAGGAGGTTTTGATGAATTTATATGGTTTGTCAAATGGGTATCCTGTTTTTCATCAAAATTAACCGCGTTGTAACATCCAAATAACAAAACCCAAAACGATTTTGACCCTCAGAATCTTTTCAGGAGACCATTCGTTTCTAAATAAGCTCTAAATAAGGTAATAAATCCCTCAACACTCGATAATTTGACTGCTCAGCTCACCTCAAGATGAATATTTTTGGAACCTGCTGTCTGTATGGACGGAAATTTCGAAATTTTGAAAGAAATAAATGAAACTTTCGTCAAATTTTTCAAATAAATTTGAATTCTCACATCAATCCTCAGTTGAAATTCTGAAGTGAATTCGAACTCCAGAGCGATGCCTTAAATACCTCAATAAATTTAATTATCAGCCAAAAACACTTTTTGTTCATAACTAAAATAAGTCATAGCGAATTTAAACGATGGGAAACTGCTGTGCTGCTGGTCAACACGAAAAGGAACTCAAAACCACAGACAAATTAAACCCTCCACTTGAGGAAGATGAAGATTTGAACAAAGCTGCCTTGAAAATACAGGCCGTATATAGAGGCAAAAAGGTCCGTAAGGAAGTGCATGGTGCAGAGCCTGCTGACCTTGAAGAAGCAATCAAAAAGCACGGTCCTCCTGCTGACCTTGCTGTCCGCATTGATGAAATTCCAAATTATTCAAACGCAAACACCATAGCAACTCAGGAGAAGCTTGGGCCATTTGTATTTGACTGTGATGAACCAGACGACAAAAACTTACCTATTCTTCCTCCATTCCAATTCGTTGAAAACCAAGCTATTTACAAAGGCCAATGGAAAGATGGTATGCGTCATGGACGTGGCGAGCAGTACTGGACTGACGGATCCCAATATGTCGGTTACTGGAGAGATAACATGGCAAATGGCAAGGGTAGACTTATCCACGCTGATGGAGATGTGTACGAAGGTGAATGGCAAGAGGATAAAGCTCATGGAAAAGGAACTTACATCCATATGGATGGCGCCAGATATGAAGGAGATTGGTTTGAGGACAAGCAACATGGGTCTGGTGTTGAGATTTGGCCTGATGGAGCTAGATATGAAGGAAACTACGACATGGGAAAGAAACAAGGTCAAGGAAGTTTCAAATGGGCTGATGGTAGCACCTATGTCGGTGAATTCCAAAATAATAATATCCATGGACACGGACTGTACGAATGGGCTGATGGAAGAAAGTACAGAGGTGACTGGAGAAACAACAAGATGCATGGAAAAGGAGAATTCACATGGTCAGATGGAAGAAAGTACTTCGGAGACTACGTGGATGACAAAAAGCAGGGATACGGAGATTTTGAGTGGCCTGATGGCAGAAAGTATAAGGGTTTCTGGGAGAACGGTAAACAGCATGGAAAAGGCGTTTATATTAACGCAAAAGGAGAAGAGAAACAAGGTGAATGGAATGATGGTAAAAGAATAAAATGGCTGTAGTTATCCCGGGCCAATCATTTTCTAAAGAATTGAAGCATACGCAATTTGATTCTTCGTTCTTTGTTGTAGCCATCATAATTGATGCTGGCTAGTTTAGGAAATGGAATTCTTTTTTTTTTTATAGATCGTATAATTGTGTGGTGGCCATTTTCAGATGAGTAGACTGGGACTTTGATGAATAAATTGAGTGTGCTTCATCCGCCTTTGCTGTTATTACTTGAATCTTCGCAATTTCTGTAAAGCTATTATCAAAATAACTATCTCGTTTCTCCATCATATATATCATTGATACAGAACAGTGTTCTCTCAAGTTCTTACAAATTTGAAGCGATTCTCTCTTTAGAGTAGACAGCGTTATTTGAAAACTGTATTGCTTGAAGTTTTGAAAGTATTCTACACTGTGATCCATAAAGTCGAAGCATTATGGCTATTCTTACTAACAAATCTTCATTTCGAATATTCAGTTTAGTTTTATTTAGGGGATTACTCTATACATTTTGGATAAACAGCATGGAGTCACTTAGTTCGAAATACTCTCAAGGTACAAGAAGAGTGCTATTTTCATGTGGGTCTGGCGGGTCAGGTGTGCTGCTACAAAAAGACTGTGAAGATCTCTCGAGTGCCAAGCCGATATTTTTCGAAAAAAGTGAGCTACAACATTCTTTGGCACTGATATCTGAATATACCAATGCAGATTGGAAAAACATATCTGTGGGAAACGTGAGAGCTTTGGGAATCACTGATGAAGGAGAGACTTATGAATGGGGTGAAATTGAGACTGGGTTTGCTAGTGATGTAAAATCAATGGCCAGATTAGCTACAAAACAAACCTTTTTTACTCTTTTTGAATAGCCAGTGCCCGTTATTGAGCCCAGACTTCTTTCATTTCCTACAAAAATAATCGTCACAGCAGTTTCTTGTGGCTGTGCACACAGTCTCTGTCTCTCTGGTAACCAGAAACTAGCTTCTGCATGAAAATTAACCTGGCGTTTCTCTAGACTCGGGTGAAGTGTATGCATCAGGCGATGGCAAGCAAGGGCAATTAGGACTTGGGTCCTCACGCCTTGAATTTCAGAAAACTCCAGAAAAGATTCCTTTTACCGAGAAAATCAGGATGATTAAAGCAGGATTTCGGCAGAGTTATTTCATCAGCCAGAACGAGGAGATGCTGTTCTGCGGTTCAAACAAATTTATGGAAATGGGAATACAAACAACTCAAAATGTAATATCTGATCCCACAAAAGTGCAGCTAGAAGGGAAAAGCATCTTGCCCGAGGGGAAGGTTGCTATGAAAATTGCTGTTGGTCAGAAGCATGCAGCGCTGATTTTAGGTCTAATTACGCTCTCATGAATCCCAATAGTTATTA
>ENA-UOTZ01001887-UOTZ01001887.1-compost-metagenome-genome-assembly--contig:-NODE-1887-length-12553-cov-12.901250_pt1 | contig 12553 bp, 2 predicted proteins | sample MGYA00238144_ERZ746983 | MGnify/ENA primary metagenome ERZ746983 (study PRJEB28759, sample SAMN06268863) | compost metagenome | isolation source: single cell | place: USA: California, Emeryville, Joint...
ATTGAATCAGAAGAAGGTAAGCACAACAGAGTCTTATTTTTATTTTTCCTCTTCTTCTTTCGATTGGTTAATGAGGACTAACCATATTAAATTTACTTTTTGAACTGACTTATTTTGATGAATCCTGTTTGATTTGATATTCATTTCTTATAGATTGGACGAGTTTTTGGATTGATGTATGCCAGAGCGATGGAAATATGTTGGCTGCAGGTGGCTGAGATGAAATAGTCAAGATATTCGACAAACGAGTCTCAAAGATTGTCCAAACTTTCGATGGCATTCACCAAGGTAATATTTTTTTGGTTTAATAAATCATTCCTGACTTCTGATTGCTATTATATAGGCATTATCTATTGCGTGAGATGGAGTCCAAGCGGTGATACGATTGCGAGTGCTTCAGGTGATCAGACAGTAGCACTATTGGACTTCAAGACTGGAAAAAAATTATATAGTGGAAACACCTCAGATGAGAGTAAATTTTAACTGCTTGATCTATAAAGCTATTTTGAGTTCTTCTTAGATTATGCTATGTCAGTCTGTTTCATTTGAGAAAAAATCAAAGTCAATAATCACACGAAAGGAAAGTACCCACAAGAAGAAGCAATTTGGGTGAATACTCATTGGTTATCGCTTAAGAACTACATATGACAAACAGAGATTAGACTCTATTACTCTCTAAGTATCAGAATATCTCAATGTGTTCTTTCACTCTGAAAAACAAACGATTTGGTTAAGGAAAACTGAACATTTCACCACAAAAACATAAAAATTACCCGCATAGAAATTGTTGTTAAGTTTGCTTAATGGCAAAAATGCATTCTGTTTTTAAATTTTGAGATACCTTGATCAATTTTTGATTTTTATAAACTAATTTATACGATCAAATATATTATTTCAATACCTCAACTGAGAATTCTCTTCGAGTATTAGAGCGATAAGTTTGGAGACGCAAATCCCGAAACAAGTTTCCATTATTTTGGGTTTGTATTTTGATGCTTTCACAGAAAGGATCGAGTTCGCAAAATTTTATACCTTGTAGGAAGTCTGTGAAAAGTAAGATTGTTTCTCATCCGGTCCTCAACATCGATGTTTTCTCTCGGTTTGCATAGATCCTTTCTTCTTGACTCTACTTTGGAACATTCTGTCGTATTCCTTTCCCAAATTGTCCTTCTATTCATATTATGCTTTTTTAGACAGCTATCTACCTTCCTTGTATGGCGTATCAGCTTTGACTTTGAGTGTCCAAAGTAGTGTATCTAGTTCTAAATAGCAAGATGCTTATCCAAATTGAACTGTATAACGTTACGTCTGAAGACCATAATTAGATTTCCTATTTTAGTCATTGTGTCTCAATGCGAGTTTTCTAATAAGAACCAAAAATTGTTTTGGAAATTTGATGCGTTAATGAGAAATTTTCGTCTTCTTTAGCAGCTTTATGATATTTGTTTCCTCAGCTAAATAATTGTTGATGGTTTCTTTCGAGAGTCTTCAGGCGTTTCATCTTGGACTTGCTTTGATTCCTCGTCGACGAGAATGGATGAATCCTCTTTTTCATGGTTTTTTGCAAGCATTTTTCTTGTTTTTGGTTGACTTTCTTTTTGATTAGAGATCTGAGAATGAATAAATTTATTCCTTAAGTAATCAATCAACTTTCCAAATTCTTAATTCGGTAACTTTCTGAAGTCTGAATTAATTACCTGAACTGAGTAGAAACAAGATATTACTTACTGTTACTAAATTTGTTATTCAGAGAAAGAGTCATAATTGTTGAATCCGAGTCCACCTGTTCATGCTTTTTACTCAAAAATCGATAATGAGCGACAGTAATAGAAGAGTAGTAGCATTTCAAGCGGTCTTTTGAATTATAGGTATATCTGCCGAGCATCTTAGGGAATTCATTGAAATATGTGAGAGTCTATCAAGATTGCTTGAAATAACTCGTTTATTAAAGCTTGCTTAGGTTACTCTCATAAGAAAAATCGACAAAAATACATATTTTGGTTTGCTATAATGTCATGTTTCATAAAATCGCTTTCTTTTCGTATTGTATTTAGCTAAAATAATAACTGATCCCAAAATGGAATTCCTAACGCGGTAGAAATGCAAATTTGGGAGGCAGTTGGATGTACTATTTTGCCAATCGTTCACAATAAAAGATTACGAATAAATTTTACGAAAGCAAATCTCTCAATTTACTAGCACTTATGAGCTTAATCGTTCAGGGTTAATCTTTTTTAGACAATGCAGCAATTACATGTCTCCTTTTCCGTGCATGTGGAGGTCGTATTATTGCTTGAAAATCAAATTCCATCTGTTCGCTATTACCCGACCTGACTCGCTGCTGCTGGTGTAGAGGGACGCTGACATTAGGATAATTGGGTTTTGGTCGCCTTTTTAGAATCCGAGTGGGAGGAGTACTTGTACGAGAATTCGGTCTCACGTAATCGCCTAAACCATCGTGGTTGTTGATTAAATTATTTTGGGGTTTAGCAGAGGTTGATTTTTTGTCCGATCTACTCAAAGTTATTTTATTGATGTTAGAGTTCTGGGTCTTTGTCTCTTCTCTTTTCTTCCTTTTGAACTTACGGCAATAATCGATAATTTTCATGCCTATCATCCCGACTGACAAAAGTCCATTGCCCGCAATTCCAACGCTTGCTAAAGTGATGAGAGCAATACCGACGGCGTCCCTTTGATCATCAGAAAAGAGCATCCATTTCTCATCAAGGCCGAGTGCAAGTGCTAAACATCCCATAATGCCTTTCACGATTTGAGATATGGTAAATGTCACGGCCTGCGACTTTTCTTTGAATGGTCGGAAAGCTCCTAAAACTAAGATTCCGTAGAAAATTTCAATATATGAATATAGGCCAGCTTGAATAGTTCCCCAGTTTTGTAAGAAGACTAATATGAAGCCGAATATCGCATTTTGGAGGCACATTAGAAGAAGAAAGTTTCTTGAATACCAATTCTTGCGCACGAATTCATCTACTACCATATTCATGCTCTCTGGAATATCCCCTATTTCTTCTTCTTTTTCCTCAGAAGTTCTGCTTCTGCTAGAGCGGGTTGTCGATCTTCGTGAACCTCTTATTTTCTTAGCTGCTTTCTTTCTGCGGTTTAAAGCTATACTGAGGTATAAATACCACACTAAATATGAAATCACGAGCAAGATGCCGATAATGAGTGAGATCAGGGGCTTGACTGATTCTCTGAATTGAAGTAGTGTGAAAACGAAAAATTCTTGAAAGTCCCCGATATAAAATGCCAGAAAACCATTCCATCTATAACTGTCTCTAACTTTGCAGATCATTGAATGCGCTTTAGGCCACCTTTTGAATCCTAATGCAAGAATGCTTGTCACAATAATGACAGCTATTGCCAGAAACTCCTTGTCGAGTCCTCCTCCACAATTGTCAAGGAATACTTGAGAGCATTCATATTCTTCGAATTTGCCAATTGTAGAAGTCACTGATTCACTCTCATCATAGGCATTTTCAAACAGATTAGGGAAGATATTTCCACCAAAGAACTGCATGAAAGCCTCGAAGTTTGCAGGGAAAGGGACGTTTATATACTGGAAGATAGCTATCTCACCTAGGAAATCCAGAAATAGAGCTACAACACTTCCTGCCGCTGTGGCTACAACTGGAAGTATAATTGTCGCGATGGTCGAAGCTTGTACTGCTGCAGAGGCAACCTTGGCTGCTCCTTCTATTGTTTCTAAAGTTTCTTTGTCGAGCTTATTACAGGTAGGCCCTGTACAATTTAGGCAGTTAGCTGGACAACCTAAATACAGAGTCAAGAGGAAAACTAATAAAAAATATGATATACTTTTGCAAGCATGGAGAGAAGAGTCAGGGTAATAGTAGATGGGTGGGCAGGTTGATAGGCAGACTGTTGAAGAGGGCTGGAGAAAATAACCAGTTTTACAAGCAGAGCATTGTGTGTTGCCTGGACCCGAGCAAGTAGCGCAAGAGATATCGCAGTTCAAGCAAATATTGCTTGTACTGCTAGGCCAAGTTCCACTTGCGCAAGAGGTAAGGCAAGTCGTTGAACCTACTTGTAGAAAATATCCTGTCTTACAAGACGAGCATTGAGTGTTGGTACCATCCGAACAAACCGAGCATGAAATATCGCATTCCATACAAGTTCTACTTGTAGCATCCCCCCAATATCCAGTTGGGCACGAGTTAAGGCACGTTGAGGTTGAAGGTGCTGGCTGTAGAAAATATCCTGAATTGCAGGAAGAACATTCATCGTTATTGGCACCTGTGCATACAGAACAAGAAATATCGCAGCTTGAGCAAATATGGTTTGTAGTGTCCTTCCAAGACCCGTGTGGACAATAGTTAAGACAGGTTGTTGATGACGGTTGCAGAAAATATCCCGGTTTGCAAAAAGCGCATTGAGTATGAGTTCCGTCCGAACAAACTTCGCAAGAAGTGTGGCAGAGAACGCAAGTGTGACTTAAAGAGTCCCCCCAATATCCATCTGGACAAGTATCAAGGCACGTTGTTGACGAAGGCTGCAAAAAATATCCTGGACTACAAGCGGAACATTGGGTATTGAGCGAACCTGTGCATTCCGAGCACCAATTATTGCAGCTCGCGCAAAGGTGGTTTGTGGTATCCTGCCAATACCCAATTGTGGGACAAGAGTCAAGACAGGTCGTTGATGATGGTTGCAGAAAATACCCTAGTTTGCAAGATGAGCATTGAGTATGGGTTCCGTCCAAGCAATCTGAGCAAGCATTATCGCAAGGCATGCATTTGCGAGTGGTGGTGTCCTGCCAATATTCAGTTGGACAAGTGTTAAGGCATGTTGTTGACGAAGGTGCTGGCTGTAGAAAATACCCTGAATTACAGACAGAGCATTGAGTATTACTCGCATCTGTGCAAGCTGCGCAGGCAACGTTGCATTCTGCGCAGACGTGATTTGTGGTATCTTCCCAATATCCAGGTGTAGGACAAGTGTTGAGGCAAGATGTTGATGACGGTTGCAGAAAATATCCCGGTTTGCAGGCAGTACATTGAGTATGGGTTTGGGCCGAACAAACTGAGCAAGCAGGGTCGCAAGTAGCGCAAATATGATTTGTAGAGTCCTCCCAATACCCATCTGGGCAAGAATTAAGGCATATTGATGACGATGGTTGCTGAAAGTATCCTAATTGGCAAGAAGTACATTGAGTATGGGTTCCATCCGAGCAGACTGTGCAAGCAACATTGCATTCTGCGCAAATGTTGTTTGTAATGTCCTTCCAATATCCACTTGGACAAGTATTAGTACATGTTGTTTCCGACGATGCTGGTTGCAGAAAATACCCCGGCTTGCAGGCAAGACATTGGGTGTAGCTTGTGCCCGTACAAGCTGAGCATGATACATCACAGGGCACACAATCAAGAATGGAAGCGTCCCAACCGTTATCAGGTGGGCAATCGCTATAACAAGTTGTTAGTGATTGCAGGCTATACCCTGGTTTGCATTCAGTACATTGAGTGTTGGTTCCATCCAAACAAACTGTGCAAGCGACATTGCAAGGTGCGCAAATGTGGTTTGTAGTGTCCTGCCAATATCCAGTTGTGGGACAAGAATCAAGGCATGTTGTTGACGATGGCTGCAAAAAATATCCTGGACTACAAGCGGAGCATTGAGTATTGCTTGGGCCTGTGCAACTAAAGCAAGCAGGGTCGCACTCCGCGCAAAAATTGTTTATAGTGTCCTTCCAATATCCACTTGGACAGGTATTAGTACATGTGGTTGCTGAAGGAGCTGGCTGCAGAAAGTACCCTGATTTACAGACAGAACATTGACTAATGAGGTTACCCGTACAAATGGAACAATAAGAATGGCAGGCACCGCAAGATTTGCTTGGAGGATCTTCCCAATACCCATCTGGACAAGAATCAAGGCAAGTTGTTGACGAAGGCTGTAGAAAATATCCCGTGTTGCAGACAGTACATTGGGTGGGAGTTCCATCCGAGCAAGTTGCGCAAGCAGCATTGCAAGTCGCGCAAATGTTGTTTGTAGCATCTTTCCAATATCCACTTGGACAACTGGTACTACATGTTGTTACAGAAGGTGCAGGTTGCAGAAAATACCCTGATTTACAGGCAGAACATTCATAAGAGGCTGGACCCGTACAAACTGAACAATAAGCATTACAGGAAGAACAAATGTTACCGGTAGCCCCATAGTATCCATTGGGACAAGAATCAAGGCATATTGTTGATGACGGCTGCAGAAAGTATCCAGATTTGCAAGCAGAGCATTGCGTGTTACTTGAGCCTGTGCAAGCAGAGCAAGCAACGTTGCAAGGCTCGCAAACTTGATTCGTAGTATCCTTCCAAGCTCCACTTGGACAAGTGATCACACAAGATGATGGTGCTGAAAAAAAGTACACTGATTTACAGGCAGAACATTCATAAGAGGCTGGACCCGTACAAACTAAACAATTAGCATGGCAACCCGTACAAGTATTACTGGAAGCTCCATAGTATCCGTTTGGGCAAGTGGTAAGACATATTGTCGATGAAGGTTGCCTAAAGTACCCTGTTTTGCAGGAAGTACATTGATTGTTGTTTGGGCCCGTACAGGCAGAGCAAGCAGTATCACAAGGTGCACAAACCTGATTCGTAGTGTCCTTCCAAGTTCCACTTGGACAAGTGTCAAGGCATGCTGTTGAAGGAGCTGGCTGCAGGTAGTACCCTGCTTTACAGGCAGAACAATAATAATAGCTTGAACCCGTACAAACTGAACAATACGGATGACAGACAGAACAAGTTTTACTGGAAGTTCCATAGTATCCATTTGGACAAGAACTAAGGCATGTTGTCGACGATGAGGGGTGTTGAAAGTACTCTGGGCTGCAGGAACTACATTGATTGCTGTTTGGGCCTGTGCAATTGGAGCAAGCGATATCACAAGGTGCACAAATGTTATTTGTAGTATCCTTCCAATATCCATTAGGGCAAGTGGTAAGACATGTTGTTGAAGGTGCAGGTTGCAGAAAATACCCTGATTTACAAGCAGTACATTGAGAATTACCTGAACCCGTACAAACTGAACAATAAGAGTGGCAGGCCGCACAAGATGTTCCAGAATAATAATATAATGACTTGCAAGCGGTACATTCACCGGAGGATGCTCCAGTGCAGGTCGCACAATTAGCAGCACAATCTTTGCACTGACACACGGTTGTGAGCTGATCAGTTGGCCATGTGCTTCCAACACAAACTCCCCAGTGTGCTTGAAAATCTCCATCATCAAGCGTAACCGTATTTATGTCAGGAATTGAAATCAGCCCAAAACACATATTAGTTCCATAACTGGTAAAAGTTATCCGGTAGCTTGTCACACTTGTTGTCGTAATTTTTTCTCCAATTATTCGAGTCGTCGCGCCGTTCAGGACTTGAACTCTGGTACTTGTAGGATAGGTGACATGCACAGGATTATATTTTGTTTTCAAAAACCCGTTATTGAGGCTCAGATCGAAAAATCCTCCTCCAAAAACCATCACAATGTGATACATATTTGAGAAATCACTAATCGTAGCTTGCCGCGCTTTATTCGATGCAGCACCGGGTTGCCACCATAGTACTTTTTCATTGGTTGTATCGATGTCAATCTGCCAGATACTTCCAGTCGATGGAAGATTCTCATTCAATGTTCCTGATGAACAATCACTAGGAACATACTTCCCATTACCGCAAAGTTGCCCTAACAGAATGAAAATAGACGTCAGAAAACGAAATAATAGAGTTAGTACCTGCAAAGACGAACGTGGAAGCAAAGACGGCCAGGAGCACGTATTTAATTACCATACACCTTCAATAAATTTGTTTAAAATTCGAACTGTGTAATAAATTATTATCTTGAAAACTATTTCCAACTTTCAAGATGTAAGCAATAAGTAATAATCGTTTTCAAAATAAATAAACATGAAAAGGTTTTTTTTCACCCTGCAGAGTCTGGGCGAGCCTCTTTTTTTTTTTATTCAATGTCATGGTTATAAGTCTTATCTAAAGTTGACTTTGATCTCATTTTAAGCATTTAATTGCTTCAAGATCTCAAATACCCCCAATTTACTAAAGTAATTAGTAATTTTTATTGGATTCCAGAAGAAAAATTTGTAATTGGGAAGGAAATTTGAATTTCAAATCATATGCAAAAGAGAGAATGCGTCATAAATCATACATAGATACCATTTCAAGAGTTTCCTAAAGGCGTATCAGGGATCCTGCCCTAAATTACCTCTGATTTTTTCGGCATTATGTGAATACTCAGACCGAAAGAACAAATTTATTGCATGGCAAAACCGCCTGCTGCAGCGTTTAATTGAAGTTTTGATCAATTCCTCAGTTGTTTAGAGGGATTTGGACTCCGATAATCAAAAAAAAAAATTTCTTTTTCGAATTTGGTGTGTCTTCTTACTCACGAAGCTTAGTTCAATAAGGGCTTAGGTCTGATAGTGGGTGCTCTGGGAGGAAACGAACTTATGAAGGCAAGAGGACTTTGGAATTTGGATAAATTTCAAAAATTAAGAAAGTTAAATAATTTCGAGGCATACCTAATAATTGGTTAAGAACCATCTTGATATTTAAAATTCTTTCGATTTTTTTAAATTTTTTTTTTTAAGATTCCTGTTTAAATTATTAAGAACTCTTCAAATTCTTAATTTGGACATCAAAAAGAATTGTTTAAAATGATTCCAAGTGAGGTAAACCTGTTCCTCTTCTTGTCATTCCTTTTCTAGCAATTGTCATTCTCAAGAGATCCAACTTACGGATCCAAAAAGAGAAATAGCTCTCTGATAATTATGTTTGGAGAACAAAATCAGTTCTTAAGCACGCCCTTAGCAGGCCTCATGGATATATAGTGGATTCCAGAAAGTAAGACGCGTGTGATGATGTTAATATAGTTCAATTGCTAACGAACTAACTTTCTGTGATTTTATAGAATTTATCAAGTTGGAAAAATGGGTGATTAGAGCAATAAAATTCATTAATCTCTGGCAATTCTTAGCTCACGAGATCCAAAGAATCTAATCAAAAAAAACGTTCTCAACGTGGTAGTTTGAGCAGCTGAATTAAGAGCCGATGTGAATTTTAATAGCGTTTGAAAGAAGGTGCTCCCTGATTTTTCTGTTCACTCAGCTGACATCTATAGGATGACCTCTATTGCAATTCGGAATGAGTATCACCAGTTCAAACCTCCAATTAATCGTTCGTAAATTTAAAATTGAAGCAGAATTCACCCGTGAGCAGGTTTTTAATTAAAATCTTTAGACATCAGCGCCTTCGAGGTAATGCAAAAGACAAAAAATATGGAAGATGGAACCGTAAGTACATACTTTATATGTTTGCGGCATCTCAGAAGTAAAATCAAAGTAAAGATTGTTTGCCAAATCTACAAGCGAAGAAGCTGGCATTTGAAAAATAACAAAAAAATTCGTTTAATGTCAAAGCTTTGCAAAATTTAAACAACATAGCAAATTTTATGAAATTTTGAGATTTTAAGAAAACAAGCAGAAAATTAATTTGAAATGGTGATCTTCTAAAATAATATTTCTGTAACTCTGTGACGAACTCTCTTTGAGTTTTGTTATCGCTGAGTATATTTAGATCAAATGGATTCGAAAGTAGATGATTTGTTAATGCATGTGAAATTTAAATTTGGTTAAATTTCGTTGCTATAAGAACTTATGCCGACATTTGAAGGGATAATTGTTAATTATAGTGTGATATCAGCATAAATTTGCTTTTTCAAGCAAGCAAATAACACAGTATGCCTCTGAGAGCCCCAACAAAGGAATTTCCAACAATACATCCCGACTGATACAAAAATCACAAAATTTATATTGATAGAATACTAAACTTTCAAGTCCAGATAATGACCTGCACAACGTCAAGCAGCTGTTTAAACTTTAGTATATCTTGTCTCGCAACACAAACCTCACAAAACACGAATGAATTATATCAAAAGCATTTTTTTTGATTCGCTTGTTCCATATTATTTCAATCAGTAAGAGGAATAAAAACAGAAAAGAAACATGCTCTAAAGTAGTGCTAACTCATGGATGCTGTAATATGAAAGATTCTATACTTCTGCAATAAATACAATCATAAAGGTTCTCCACTGTGTGTGTATCAATAATGCCAAGAGATAAGCAAATCGGAGTCAGATATCGATTCTCGAAGGAAAAAGCAGTTATTGAGAATTTTACGAAAGAGAATTTTGAGTCTTTATCAGCCTGATGTATATATAGGCCATAAATAAATACCAGAGACAGTGGATATTGTGTTTTCATTGCAGAAACCGACATTGATTATTGAGAATTTATTTGAAAAACGGGATAAAATAAAATAAACTGCGTTGATAGATTCAAAGTATTCAACTCATACTCAGAATCACGTTCCCAAATAATATGGTCTTAGATGACTGCTTTAAGAAATTTGACGATCTTTGAAACCTTTGAAATTCTTGTAGTTGCTTGATTTTTCATAAGAGTCAGGATGCGTCTAAAGTTGAGCAGTATTGCATTAAGTAAAAAATGTTTAGCAAGTTCAAAACTTCAATTTATCATGACGTATTGATGCCGTGACTAAATATGTTTATGTTTATTCCCTCCAGCATGCAACAGCAAGCTGAGAGATACTTCGACATACATTGTTATAAGAACTAAGAGTAAGTAACCACTACCGATAGAAGAATAGTAGCGATTAACAGTGGAATAAAGCTCTAGAGATTATAAAATCGCCAGAGTGTCTGAGTCGGAGGAAAGATTAATTGGATTTCATCGAGTTTTCTCGAGATTAAGAAGCAAGTATAACGTTGTGAAGGCATAAAGTCATAAATGGGATATAAAATCTAAGTTCAATGTAGCTCAAAAAAACTTTAAGCTCAAAAATCGCTTCTCTCAGGCTTAAGCTGAGCCTGCGAGAATCATTGAACGCATGTGCTCAGGAGGATCGCTTTACTCTCTTTTCTTGCTGAGGAAAATTTGCTAATTCAATTCCTCTCTGTCTGGTTCTCAAGAGCGCTAACCTTATTTTCTTTTTCTTCCACGAAATCACAAGACCCTTTACAATAATGATTATTGGAAATAATGCATTCATAAATAAAGATAGCAAGGCAATCCCAATGAAAACCCAACCGAGAAGTATTCCTTGATCAAATCTGAGAAATTCACTTGCTTATTAGTGGCAAAGATAGCAACGGTCATTTCTTGAAGCAACATGAAAATCTCATTTGTGACCACTGCCAATTGTTTGTCTAACTGTTAGTATAGTCTCCCGATTATCAACACCAGTAAGAAAAGGATATTCACGAAGAGTAGTAGGTATGCTTGAGCAATGGGGATAGAGGGAGCCAGAAGATGATTGCCACCATCAAGAGCAATTTGGCGAAAGTAGAATTTTTCCTTGATAAGTGTCCTTGCTAATATTCAAATGATTCATAAATGATTCATAAAGTTTGGGTGTTAATAATTACGAAGGGTCGCTCGAAAGCCTCTAGAGTATATCAATCGGCTGACCAACTCATTTTTTTAGTTCAGAAACTGGCAGCGTATTCCTTGCAAACTGCCCACCCATTTGTCTTATCAGCGAGCATAATTTGATCGTATATTCCTGTAAATTAGTGAATTGTTTTCGGGTTTCTTGCAACTTGAGAATCTCAATTGTCGCTGCTTCTATTACAGGTCGTCCGGAGAGCAATCTGAGTGTAAATACATACTCATTGTGCGAAATTTACAATTTGTCTTGATTTGAATCAATCTACTCTTCACTAATCCATATTACAGCTCAGAAATCCAGAATATTCTGCAAATCTTGAAGAAACCTTCAGTCCTATTGTAATTCGCGAAAAACAACTGTCATTGATATGGATTCCGAACTGTCAAATTATCGATGTGAATTCTTCTACAATTGTCTAAGTTTTACAGATTCTCAAAATTACCTTCAAAAAATCAATTATATAGTTCTATTAGAAAAATGAGTTCCATTTTCACCAAAGGAGCAGGTATTATATATTAATCCTCCAAAGTTTTTGAGGGGATAATTCTAAGTAAGCTCGAGAACGAGAATTGACTCTTTTCATCATCTTTCAATAAAGAATCTAAACACAGAGAAGTCAGAATAGATGGGGAGATGCAAGAATTACCACCAGTACCCAAACAAAGTGTATGGAAAAACAGAAGCACGGAAAAGAAAGCATACATATTCTGAATGTCATGTCATCATCATTTGGAAACGGTTAATTATTTAATTTTCAGGAGCTGATTCTATGTAGAATAATTCACTGAGAAGCTCGAAAAATCTGGATTTTTTTAGTTAAACGGGGTAGATTTCAATTTAATTTCTTTTTATGACTTATTCGACTTCGCAGTTCGAAATAGCTCTAAAATAGTAAATTTCATTCCTCTACGAGGTGGAATGAGCTTAAGGGGAAAATCATGCAAGTATAATTAATGTAAATTTTTCGAAAATCGGATCTAAATGAATAAATCTTTTACTACAAGTAGCAGCAACGGTTTCCTAGATAAATTGGTTCA
>ENA-UOTZ01001890-UOTZ01001890.1-compost-metagenome-genome-assembly--contig:-NODE-1890-length-12550-cov-4.213341_pt1 | contig 12550 bp, 5 predicted proteins | sample MGYA00238144_ERZ746983 | MGnify/ENA primary metagenome ERZ746983 (study PRJEB28759, sample SAMN06268863) | compost metagenome | isolation source: single cell | place: USA: California, Emeryville, Joint...
ATTCGCGTGTTTTGTCGAAGAAGCAGAATGAGCCTGAGAAATTTGCTTAGTATAGCTATTTCTTGTACTGCCTCCCTTACCAGGGCTATTGAGTACCTGACCTGGATAGTTCGTATCATGCATGTTAAATTGCTTCGTGAATTTGAGCAGCTCATTGACCAATATATTACCGCTCTCAGCGTTTTTCGTAGATTGTGCGTGGTGACCATGAGAGTAATTAAACCCATCTTGAAAGGGTTTCTGCTCTGCTTTCATATGCGCCACAGGGCTCGAAGCAATTGATTTCGATCGCTTTGGGCCGCTTTTCTTTTTTGGTTTAACATCTACGTGATGGGTTCCAGATTTTTGAGTTACCCCTGCAATTTTGTGAGAGTAACCTTGCTGAGGAGTTACCGCAGTGTCTTCGATGTAATTATTGACGTAAAATTTGTTATCGGTGTCTCTGTTCGGGTATCCTGCGTGAAATAATTGTTCAGGCTTTATATTTTGGTTAATGTAGTCAATGTCCTTCGAACTTTTTCTCCTTTGATGTAAGTCTTTCTGAGCTCTATCAAATGGGACTGAGTCAACGAATTGTAGTTTTGGAGAATGAGCTCCTTTTAACATTAATGTTATTGAAGACAAAAATTATTTAGCGCTTGCTAACTCTCTAACTGTAATAATCTTATTTTCTTCAGTTTTACATTATATATATCTCCGTCAGAAAAAATGGAGGAGCCTGTGCAAGGAGACACCTAACGAAGAAGCTATATTATCGAAATGGAGGCTGAGTAACTGAGATGTCGATATACGCGTTTGCTAATTTAGCAATTGAGAAAGCAGGTTTCATTAAATAGGAAATGAATAGGGTGCTACGGTTGGTAATGAAACTGTCGATTTTCTCAGCAGAGATTATATGATGATTAGGAGAGTGACCTTTACTTCATTAAAGTTGGATGAGATAATCTCAGCAAATCATGGATATATTTTTTATTTTTAGAAAATATCTAAAGAAGATCACGAGAGTTTTCTCTCCGATCTTCTCCAAACTCTTTCTTCCTTTTTTATCTTACAGTTAGCTTAGAGCTACTAGGTAAACAGAGAAACGAATATATAAATAATGACAATTAATAACAGATTTTAACTAATTCAGCAGCATACCAACTTTAAAAAAACAAAATTAAAATTGGAATTAATTTGCTAAATCAACGCAGGTGATTTTCAACTACATTTTTTTCGAAAGTTTTCCATAAAATCAGTTCACCGTTATCCAAAAATTCTTAAAATTTGATCATTTTCCATTAGCCTCTTGTAGAGAAACTCTTTGATTCTCCATAGCGGAACGCGAGCTCTATCCTTTGAGTAGATTACACAGCATCCTTAAAATTCTACATTTAGTCCGGTGGAGAAAATAGCGCTGCTTAATTACGGTATATTTCATAGCGGAAAAATTTAACAAGTGGGTGTTTCACAGTACCTGGTGAGGTTGATTTTAATTAAAATAATCGCAATATTAACCATAAAATGGACTTCAAGCACGTTGATCCCAAAAATGCTAATGTCATTGTTGGGAAGAAGTATCGATTGAAAGAGCAGCTCGGTAAGGGCTCCTTTGGGCAGATTTTTCGAGGTGTAATCAAAGGAACTGACACTCAAGTTGCGGTCAAAATAGAGAAAAAGCAAACCTCAACCACCATCCTCCAGAAAGAGTCCAAAATCATCTCAGACCTCAATGCTGACGCAGGCTTTCCTCATCTAATCGCATATGGCAAAGAAGAGAATTATCAATACCTCGTCATGACCCTATTAGGACCAAATCTGGGCACTTTACTTAAGGAATGCAGAGGAAAATTCAATCTGAAGACGACGCTGATGCTGGCTGACCTCATCCTAACACGAATAGAGACTCTTCACAAGCACGGATATGTTCATCGAGATATCAAGCCAGATAATTTCTTAATAGGGAGAGGAGCGACAGAAAAAAATATTTATTTGATCGACTTTGGGCTTTCTGTGCCTTATAAAGACCCTTTAGACCGTCATATCAATTTTGATGTGAATAGAGGACTTGTAGGAACTGCTCGCTATGCAAGTATAAACGCGCATATGGGATATGAGCTCAGTAGGAGAGATGATCTCGAATCTATTGGGTACATGCTAATCTATTTCATGAATGGAAAGTTGCCTTGGCAGAGCGCGAAAGGAGGGACAAAGCAGGAAAAGTACAAGCTCATTGCTGATATGAAACTTAATCTCTCGATCGAAACGCTTTGTCGAGATCTCCCTAAAGAATTTGTTATTTATATGGCTACCGTCAAAAAGCTCGGGTTTCAAGAAACGCCGAATTATAAGTACCTCAGAGCCATATTTAAAACGCTGTTTATAGAAAAAGGATTCGATTTTGACTATTGCTATTCATGGGTTAAGTATCAAACTTCTGATACCCGCAGTATTCAAAGTAAGACATCTAAAGCCGATTATGAAGAAGCTCAGCATACTCTAGCAATGCCTGATAAGTGGGATAAAGCGAAGAAGGATTTGGAAAATAAAATGGGGAACGCTGTGGACACTCAGAACATGAATTCTAAAGAGAAATATTATAATGATATCAAATTTGAAGGGCCGTTTATAGTAAAGTCAAGCAAGGGTAGAATCATTGCGGCGTCATACAATCAGATTGCGAGCAACACACACGATAGTAGTGATGAGGAGATTCCGATTGAAATCGATCCAAAGAGTTCGTTGAATCAGAGAGTTCAAAACGCGGTGTATATGAGATTTGGAGAGATTGTATTGCCGAAACAAAGCACTTATTTGCTTAGCTCCGTAGGGTTTGGGTCGGCGCCTCCGAAGGAGCGAGTAAAAAAACAAAAATCGAGTATTATTATCGGACGAAATACTCATCATCTAGGGGATGACCTAGAGAAATTCAGCATTCCGCGCTCGAGGACAGTGAAAGGAAGTGATGGAGGTCATTCTGACTATTCTGCAAGTGAGAGTATGACCTAAAAGTGATTTGACGGAATTCTAACTATTTAAATTAACATATTAGACAATGATAATGATGACGATGATGTCAATAGATTCGAATGGGATGGACCGAACAATATTTCTTCAGTTGTTACAAGAAAACTAAGTTTGTAAGCTATTATATCTTTATTGAGATTTTGTTCTAACGCAAATATTAGTAGTCATCATAATAGTAGCCTCAAATAATAATATTGGATTATTATTTGCAGGGAATGAGAGACAATATATATAAAGATCAGGTAGCTTAATCCAATTTTGAATCCCAGTCGTTATGAAAGTATTTGTAGCATTTATCTATTCAATAATTGTGTAAATTCGGTGTAAAATTATGAGAGCAGTAATATTATTATTGCTCTTAAACTGCTTGTATTCCAAAAAATGCCTTTTCTGAGGTGGAGTTAAATTGGAATATGATGTGAAAATTCGAATGACTTCGTCTCAAGGAGAGATTGCTAGACAACATGTGTTTCTTGAATTTTCTTAGAGACATTTTTTATTGTTTGAAAGAATTGAAAGATTTGTGGTAGTGGACTTTTGCTTCGCTTTCGTGAGGGTTAAATCACATATTTATCAAAGCTTAAATCCTCGTCAAATCTCTTTATTTAGTAATCCCGCTATCATATGACAGTCACTACTGATACAATAATTTTTATAGCTTTCTGTTTAGTTAGTTCTCATTAATTCAAAATAAGGAACTTATTTTTAATCAGACGAACCCAATGATCTTCATGACATATTTGATCTTTTATACTAGCGTATTTTCAAAGTAAGTTGCTCTACCGATAACCTATTATCGAATGAAATAAATATTTATTAATTACAAGAATCATCCCCTTTACTTCGATAATTTTCATACCATGTCTTGCTGAAAACATTCCTTTCAAACTCCTTCAGGAAGAAGAGTCTTTTTCGTACTCAGTCAACCTTTTTCAATTAAGTTCTGGAGTTCAAGATGAGTCAGGAGCTTGTGAGGTGAGAACAAAGCTCTTGCTGACAAATCCAGGAAGTTTTTGACATTTATGAAAATTTATTAATTAATATCTAGCTTTTGAACTTTAAATATCTTTATCTTCAGATATTGAATGGAAATATCGAGCACTGACAATAATGAAATTACTATCTTCTACTAAAATATGTGATATGGATCAAGGTTTTATTATGATAGACCTTACATAATTTGTTCAATGTTGCGTTTAATTAGTGATCTATGAACTAATTGAATGAGTGTTTATAAGTTCCTTCCAAAATACTTCGAAATTCCTTTGATGGCCGTAAATTCGAGTAAATCATGAGGATGCAATATTAAAGTATATTTAATTCAAGTATTTATCAAAGTAAATATACTAATTGCCTTTAAAAACTTGATCGCATATGCAATAGCACTATTTTCTCCTTTTCTGAAAAATCATTTATATTCTCGCTTTAGCATACCAGAATTTTATGAGCCATGCAAACAAATCCAAGTAAAGGCACAACAATGGCATTAGTTTTCAATTTTTTGAATGTTTGCTAATCGAGACCTACCATTAATTCGTAGACAATGAAATTATCAATGAGAGATAGTGCTACACCAGTATGTAAAGTAGATAAAATCAAAACAATTTCCTCTTGTCGCTGCTCAATATGCCTACTGTTGATGAGAGTTTCAGCTTAAGCAGACCAAAACTAAAAACGCGTTTGAACAGTAGCAATTGATCCGCTGGACTCAGAATTAGTTTTATCATCATCGAAAAACTAAATGAATTTGTCAACAAGTTCAGTACTCAATGATCGCTTCATCGTGTCATCAGTTTATTTCTAATAGAAATTAGTGTAGAATTAAATCCGTCATTCTGACAGCCTCGAGTTTACAAGAATTCAAGGATTAGCGAAAATTAAATTAAATTCCAAAATAAAGAGAATTAAATAAAACTATCACAAACAACAAAAATAATAAACGCTCAAAGAAGGGAAAATGCAGATCTTCATCAAAATTTCAATTAGGTCAAAAACAATCACGCTTGATGCCGAACCCTCTGATTCCTTTGACGGTATTAAGTATCAAATCCAGGACAGAGAGGGAATCCCACTCGATCGGCAAAGACTTATTTTTGAAGGAACTCTACTCGAAAATGGGAGAGAGCTCTTTTTGACTACAACATTAAAAATGAATCAGTGATTCTTAATGTCCTAAGATTGAGAGGAGACATGTAAATTTTCGGTGACTCCTTTATTTTATAGAAGAGAGACTCCTACTCTTACAATTTGATATCTTCAATCCATTTGAGGGCAAGAAAGCTTCACTTTTTCGGAGAACGACTTGATGATAGAAGGGCTCAACCTATAAAGAACATTTCGTAGATATTCATTGTTTCTCGTCTTGAGGCGCTATACCTCTAGAGGTTTCTTCCATTATCTATGATATTTCTTTATAATTTCGTGCTCCATTCCAATGGTCATCATCTAATAACGTTATCATCAGATCTCTCACCACTTTGCACACAATTATTTCAATGTTTTCATAATCTGTTGATACTTAATGAATACAGACCAGACCCCGATTCTACTCTTCACGTGTGATAATTAGCATGACGAGACAACAATGATTTTTTTGTTTTGTAGTTATCCTATTTCATTTGCATCAATTAAATCGGAATCATTCGAATTAAATGTATTAGCTCTTCGAGCACTAAATAAAATAAATCATCGTTGAAATGATGCAAATATTTGTTCAAACGCCTTCACGCAGGACTCTCCCTCTTGAGGTTAGCACGGCGGATTCTGTTGATAACCCGAAAATTAAGATCCAAGACCGGGAAGGAATCCCTTCTAATGACCAAAGTCTGATATTCGCAGGAAAGCAACTCGAAGACGGCAAAGCTCCACTTGCAGATTACAAGATTCAGAAGGAATGCATGATTCAGGTTGGCTTGAGATTGAAAGGAGGAGGAAGGAAAATGTTGATCAATCTCAAGAAAGTAACGGGAAATAGTTCCCTTGAAGTAGAACCTTCGGACTCAATAGATTATATCAAACAATTGATTCGAGAAAACGAAGGGATTCCAATAAGAAATCAAAGGTTAATTTTCATGGGAACTGAGCTAGAGAAAGGAAGAGCTCTTTTCGACTATAATATTCAAAACGAGTCCACAATTTACTTTTTTGTTGTTGGATCAGGAGGAGGTGACTAAAGAAATCCCCAAAGCTGAAGAATTTTATCGGATAGATGATGCATACATATAAGCTGTATTTGCTAGGTACAGATGTTTATCTGATTCTCCAAAATTTAATTCTGATGTCTTTGAAGTAATTCAGCTCCATTCTTTTCTGAATTTCTTTGGAACTTCATTTTTTCCCTTTATAAACTATCAGACTAATAGGAAAATCATGCAAAATTTTATTTTTAGTTCTCTCTCAAAATTGAATTCAAGATAAAGTCGGTATCCAGAAAAACCAATAAAAAGTCTTATCATCCCTTCTTCTTCAACATTGCGTTAAGCTTCGAAAAATCTTATCTCTAATCCAAAACGAATTCCCCTTGAACAGATTTCTAAAATAAGTGTTCCTCTTGCTTAAAAAATATTCCTAACTCTTCACTTTTGAATGGGTAATATTTTTCACAAACATAGATTATGATAAAACTTTATACGAAATAAATGGTGATCTTCAGCAGCAGCATGGAAGTATATAATAATTATATTATTTTTCTTACTCAGTATCCATAATCTTGAACCTCTGCTGACCAAGCAGGTTGAAAAAGTACAAATTCTCATAAAATTCCTGAATATTTTGAATAAATTTCACCTGGCTCCTATTGACGAAGAAAAACCCTTGAATTTTACTCCCCGACCGCTTCTATCTGATCAAATTTTATTGGCATTATCTGAAAAGGTTTGTTATTCCTTGCATTCACTTTTAACTTGGGCAGTTTCGAAGCATCCGCTCTTTTTTCTTCAGCAAATAACTGATTTAACCTCACCATCGCTCTTCCTACGCTTGTTGTACCATTCGAACTCTCCAACGGAAAACCGCTATCATAATTAGTACTCGACAGCTCGTCATGATTAAATAATTGCGCTTTTACTAGCTTTTTGCTACTAATCTTCCTTTGGATCGTTTGGCTGCTCTCTCTTCCTTCCCTCGACTTGCTAGGAGCCTGTCGTGGTTTTACTGGCCTTTGAATAAACTTAGACCCTTGAGGTTTGACGTGATCAGCTAAGGATTGAGTGGAAAGAGATTTTTCCATGCCAAATTTCGCGTTTATCTCAGTAAAGATCGGACCGATCCCTATGTTCGTCAGAGGCACAAAATTTTGCTTCCTTTTTGTAAAAGCGTATCCCCCGCGCTTAACCTCGGGCTTCACTCTCATTTTTTCCGTTAGCGATCTGTTCATTTGGATTCTCGGGTCATTCAGTTTACTAGCCTCGTCTTCGCTAGTCGGGAGATGAGCAACAAGTTTTTTATAACTCCTTTGATGCTTTGAAGGCCCCATTGTGCCGTTTTCATCGCCGGTTTTCTGGCTAAAAAGTGTAGGTGTCTTCGACCTCTCTCCAAAGATTTTAAGATTATCTGCTATGGTAATGAGGTGTTCCTCTTTCTGCGACATGCTTGGTTTGTCAGAAAATACCTCTTTAGGCTTCAATTCGTCTAGAATAAACCCCTTTGAGCCCACATTTCCAAAGGATTGACGATAGTCACGGAAACTAATCATCGAGTTACAATCCGAAAACTCGCTTTCCCAGATCGGATAAAGACCTACCTGAATTGCTTCGTTACCAGGGTCCTGCAGCGGTCCTCCGCCTTCCATAAAGAAATTCACTGATTCAATCGTTTTTACAACTTGAGTTTGTCCCTCTCCACCTAAAAACTTCTGCAGCGACTTGCCAATAATCGGCATGGATATCTTCTCCGGTTCCTTACGCTGAGAGCGGTTATAACTGCTACTTACAGGCTTTCTATTGCTGTTGATTGAAATTGCTTCTTTTTTGATGATTTCCTTCTCTGTAGAAGCACCATTGCTCTTGGTTCCCCAAAAATCGTCGGCATGAAACTGCAAGAGAGTTTGTATGTCAAATACTTTTAAATTCTCAGGGATCAAAGCGTGAGCTTCATCAAATATCTGCTCGATGTCAAGAATTCGTTGCTTTTCGTCCGCTGGGAAGGCCTGCAAAAAATTTTCGAGGAGTTTCCCTTTGATCTCTTTGATCCGAAAATAGTTCCATTCGCACCACGGCTGAAATGAATTCAGCGTGTTCTTCACGTAGCGCTGATAGTGGCTCTTTTGCATTTTGAAAAAATTGAAAAATGGTTCAATAAAAAGATCAATCTCGTCGATGCTCCTCAGAGAGGACGTTTTCAGCGTTTCTCCTTTGGTGATATGCAGGAAGAGTCCATTTAAAAAATATACAAACAGCTCAATATCGAGCGTATCGCACCAGGAAAGGCATAAGTCGAAAACAAATTTCGATAGCCCTGTCAAAGAGAGGAAGGTGTTTGCATATTTCATGGCTAAATGCTGTGAGCGTTCCTTGAAAAAATTGTTGTACTGCTCTTGTGTTTGGCACGGTTCGAATGAGATCGAGCTGAATAGTGCAGATACATCAGGTAAAGAAAATTTAGTCTGCGTTTTGAGGGTCGCTGAGGGCTTTTTTTCTCGAAGAGAAATGTCTTCTAGCTCTTGGTACCAGTCGGTAAGTGCTGAGTTCATCGAGTGGACCGTATCGGCCGGATATATCATGGCTTTTTGGATTCTGACATTGAGTTCGATGAAAATGATCATGTTGATGTGCTTGGAGCTCGGAGCGAAGGCTGAAGACCAAGCCTCTATGGTTTTGCGGAAAAGAGGATGATAAAACATAGCAACCTTTTTCCCAAAGACTTCGAAGTGCTGGCTGTCCATTGTTTTTATATGCTTTGTGTTCGCAATAATTTTCTCAGTTGCAGTTTAATTCAAGGGTTTTATAGTTTTAGGACAGTTCAATAGTCACTTTTAAAATTAAATAAATACTGAAAGTTACATAAGGAAGTAGGTCTAAGGTTTGTTTAATCTTTTATCGGGAGAAACATGTGAAAGGAGACTTTATAAAGATATATTCAAATAGCTGGCTTATATTACAGAGAAACTTCCCACAGAAGCTCTAGGTCAAAACTCATAAAATATTCATGATATTGAAAGATAAAAGCACCACTAAGAAAGAGGAAAATTGTTGTAATGAATGTAAACTTGTGTAAGGGAACTTATCTTGAAGACAATTCATGGTAATCCACGCTTTGATACTAATTTGACTGAGAGTACCTGGAACATATTTTACTCATTTTCTTCTATTTTCCAGTTGAACTGCCAAAAATGAATGCTCAACCAAACAAAAACAATTTGCTTCTGAAAAGAAAACTCTACCCAAAAAAATTTCTTCTGAGGACCTCTAAAGAATTACAAAAAGTCGAAATCAGGCCCGCTGTACTCTGATTTTTGTTTTGATATTAATTTCAACGAACATGTAAGCAACCAGAAATGAAAATTTAAGAACTTCGTAATAATTACGTTCAACATGTAAGAGAACTAAGAAACTCAGAAATTTCAGACATGACAATTTTTTCATCAAATTGAATAATATATAAAGTAAATACGCAAATATCACAACTAACGCACTGAAAAAAAAAAATGAAACTACGAGGAGTTTTCCTTTGAATTTTCCACATTGTCTTGCAATGATCTCGACAAATACTCCTCGATTATCTCCTGTATTGCGGGCTCACCCGCCCTGTGCGGATTACTGTTAACTTCAACCATAATTCTCTCTCCTCCAGACCATGAACCTTGCCTTTCAGAAGTAAATTTCGAGCTTTGATTCTCAAGCTTCCAAGTCAGCAGATTCCTAATTTCACTTTCTCTTGGTGTACTATCACAATTGTACGTCCCAAGGTCGATTCGCAGATGTTGAAAATTTTCCGACCTTCTATGCTCTGACTTTGGTGAAACATCAGTATTTTTCAGCTTTTGCTCGGAGGCAGCAGGGTCTCCACCAGAACTATTATTCTCTTGATGCGGTGATGAGGTTCCGAACTTTGGCTTCGTTCGATGGAACATTTTTTGACCCAATGCCTCGTTAAAAGCAACTTCGTTAAACGGTGTTTCTCGAATAATGGGGCTTTGATCGATATTTTGTGTAGCGCTCTCAGCTTGCTCGCTTTTTGCAGGTCGCAATGAGACCTTTCTGCTTCCCGCGGCTCTTTTCATTAAATTCGCGAAGAATGAATCTGAGAATGAGTCAGCGTATGTTGTCTTCGGGCCATAGCTCGCTGTATGACTTCCAGCGAACTGCGAATCCTTCGTTTGAAGGGACGATTTTCCTGCGATTCTACGCAAGCACTTTCCAAAGCAAACCTCAATCCATCTGACTTTGAGCAGCTGTCTGCTTTGCTCTCGGATAAAGTGATAAAGCCAGTAACCGAAGAACCAGGCTATACTGAGCACCAGCACACCGAAAAAGATCATCTTTACAGGGGTTGATACGCCCGCTAACCCAAAACTTATTGAAAAAGTGAAGGATAAAATAGTAGTTACGTGTAGTGAAATAATTTGCAGAATAGGCAATTGCAACGTTGGAAATGAGTGAATATTTCTCCATTTTATTGAGGATTTTCGCTCGGTAAGGCCTTTGGAAGAGATGGAAGAAAAAGCTTATGATAAGGATTCCTAATACTGATTGTGCCTGTGCATTTAAGGACAAATGAGATGAAAATCGTAAAATTAATGTTTACCGCGATAGTATCTCCGATATCAACAAAAAAGACTGAAAGGATGATCAAGACGATTTTTCTATAGGCGATGAAGAATTCCCAGCAGTAGCTAGAGGAGTCGAGGCCTTCGTACAGCCACCCGTATCTTGATTTCATTTTGTATGAAAATAACTTGTCTTTGTGCCTCATCAAGATGACCATGGCCAATAGCGGAACGAGCACGCCCCAGAAAAGAAGGCTTGGGATCGTGATTGCAAGAGTCCATTTGAAGTGCTCGGGGCCCCAACATTCGAGATTCAAATCTTGATCTACCACCTTCATGGGATTGGTAGCTGTGCCTAAGTTGATACATCTAAATTGCGCATGAGAATTAAACGAAAACTAATGAGGTAATAGCTTACTTCAAGGCAGAAATACTCGTCTGCATTAGGGATGAATGCATGAAGAAGGAAATCACGGTAATTGTGACAATGAACTGCGATTTAAGAGTTGAGACAGCTTTTTGCCTGCTAGCACGGAGCCGTTTTATCTTATAAATGAACATCGCAATCCAGATAATTCCGCAGGCCAACGACAACATTATAGGAAGCAATGAATAAAAGAGCACCTTGAGGAATACTATAGGAATTCCTCCCTCTGACGCTATATGAGTGTCTTTGAGAATGCAACTTAAGCTCAGGAATTCGAGGAAAGCCAGGTTGATGTTCAGATGAATATTGAAGAGTTCTTCGAGTTGAACAGGCCATTTGAATTGGAATGTATCGATGATTGCCACTATCTGTATGTTGTTAATCAAGATTTTCATGAACACTGAAAACGCGTTGATTCTTTTCGCATGGTAATCGAGAATTTCGTCTTTAGAGTACTTTTTATCTCCAAAACATAAGTAATCCGTTTCTGGTTTCTCTGCTTGCGATGAAGCCGGTTCTTTTTCACTCTCCCCCTTTCGTTCTTCCGACTGAGCATTCTCTGATCTTGCTGGTTGCTGGGATTGCTGATCCAGGTTCAATGGCTGTAAAGGCCTTATAGATTCCATCTTCGATGGATCTGGTATCTCTTCTTCGTGCTGATGATTGTCCCTTGCATCAATTTCGCTATCATCTGAGGCCAGGATATCATCATCCTCGTCTCCTTCAGCGATCGTCATCCCGAAAGGCCCTGCATTGACCTTTTTTCCTGCAGTAAGGATGTTCGGATCAGCGAAATTACTCTCGCAATCAGCGTTTTCGTTTTCTTTTATCGAGCTCAACTCAGAAATCGACCCAAATTGTTGCTGGAAGAAGTTATGGGGCTGCGAAGGCTCAGTCCCCAGAGTGTTGTTGAATAAATTGCGCGCAGACATCAAGTCGTTGACCATATTAAAATTCATAGTTTTGGTCCTTGTGAACGATCTCATCCTGGACATCATGTTGTTGCTGACTGGCGAGTTCACTAAGTAGATGTCCGTATCCACGACATTATTAACTTCGCTGTTCTCTTGATCAGTTTGTCCTTGACGCCCTGTCAAATATTGAGTCGATGTATGTACCTTGAATCCCATCAAACCATCCCTCTCGGTTTCTATTTGGCTATTTTGACGCCGAATTTCTATTCCCGACGGTTTCTTTGCTTCCTCATCCCTGGAGAGAGGTGGGCCATATGACTGGTCTTCGAGCTGAATCTTGTGTGAAAGGCTAGCGGGATCCATTTCTGTGAGCCCTCTGTCCCGCGTCATCTTTCTTAATGTCGTGATGGACCGTTTCTTGGAGAAATCAGCCGCTTCGAAAAGCGCTCGTGCTGTAGGACTCAAATCGTCTGTTCTTCTCTTTTGCATTCTTTTTTC
>ENA-UOTZ01001892-UOTZ01001892.1-compost-metagenome-genome-assembly--contig:-NODE-1892-length-12523-cov-8.649847_pt1 | contig 12523 bp, 8 predicted proteins | sample MGYA00238144_ERZ746983 | MGnify/ENA primary metagenome ERZ746983 (study PRJEB28759, sample SAMN06268863) | compost metagenome | isolation source: single cell | place: USA: California, Emeryville, Joint...
TAAGGAAATTAACCGCGATCCATGCGTTTATGGGTACAAACTCATAAAATTCATTGTCTCATTATTTCTTTATATAGTTAAAATTCGATTGGTTGCTTCGAAAAATAAAGCGTTTTCTTCTTTTGAAAAGGTTCTCGAGAGCTATCCACTTGCCCTGGACAGATTCTGTTTCGATAGTCTGGCAGAAAATATTCGAACATTGGAAAGTGAGGCTGCTGAAGAATCTGGTTTGATAGTCTATAATTATTTGCGTTTTCTGCCTCAGCATCTGGGACGGTCCTGGAAAGATTCAGAGTATTCGCTAACAATTGACGATAAGAAAATCCGAGAGAGACTCCATGAATTTATCGAAGGAATGCTTTGTGGAGAAGAGGCGAGTGCGTCCGCCCCTACTCTCATTTCTGTTTTCAAAGATACTACTAAACTGCTCTTATCCACTCAACAAAGCGATTGGAACCAGACACATTCCTGGCTATTCATGATTCTCAAATGGTTAATTCGAAAAGATTATTTCCAAAAGCTTAACAAAATCATGCCATTGACCTCCGAGTTCTTTAATTTCATACAGGAAACCCTCCTGAATCTCATAAATCTAGAGAGTATGGCCACCTGCTATCAATTTATTTATCTCTTATTAATGCTCAGTAAGTACGTTTCCAATTCCGTTGAATACGAGATCAATCGCCTCTACAGTCTTTTCGAGTCATTATATAAGCAACTATACGAGGATCTTCCCGAAAAACAGCTTCAAGTGCAAAGAAACAACGACCAACTGAAGCTATTATGGGTCCTTTATTATTTTACTGAGCTTTTCAAGAAAAAATTCCTGAAAAAAGAGGAATCCTCTATAGTACTCCCGGGAATACAGAGTATCTTGACCTTCATTTACCAGAAAAGAGAGGTCTATCACAACTCGGAGTTCGTATATAATGGGACTAGATACCTAGTACGATTATGGTTCTATCTCTTGATTGACGAAGGGGATAAGGACTCGATGGTCAGTGAATCTGTTGGGCAAATATTTGATGAAAACTTCATATTTATCGAGGATTTTTACGGGCAGGCGTGGGAAAAACTCGCTGATGTCGCCGAACTTTTCAACCTTGCCTCGATTTCTTCAATCGCAATGCACCTGCTAATCAAGAAGAACCTCCTCCGGCTGATGCTTACCTCCTCAATGAAAGGGAAGTCAGCGATCGTGTTCGGATATAACCGCAGAAAATTCTTAGATACGATAATCAAATACTTCCTTTCAGACGCTTCTCAGCAAAACGACGCAAGACTGCAGTTTCTCGCGAAGATTTTCCTTGATTGTCAGCAAATCCTTGCTATAGAGCTCGAAGAGAGGTATATGCAGCTCCAGAACGCTGCCCCACGGGTCATCGAAAGTTCTGAGGATTTATTTCATTGGTTTTCACCATTAACACAATATGTTGATATCCTGAGCGATTGGACAGTTACTTTACTGAAAGGAGCGTCTCTGAGTCCTGAGTTCCGACAACGACGGAGGGTCTTAAACGACACTTGGATTTCCCGGCCTTGGTCGCTTTTGGTCAATAAGCATATCGTTGAGAACGTGAATTTAGTTGTCTCTAAACCAGATGAGATGACCAGCAATTACTGGCAGATTTTTGGCTACTATTTCGCGATTCAGACCGGACTTCGCACATTTCATTGGGATAAAGCAAAAATATTAAAAGGGAAGGTACTGCTCAACTATTTATCGTATTACAAGAATTTTGGATCGCTCTGCCCTCCATATTTCATCAAAGGCTATTGCCTGGATTCCTTGAAGATATCGCACTACTTACACTTTATTTTCAATCATTCTATCGCCAAGTATGAGCCTTTTTGCCTTAAGGGTGGCTTCTGGTACCAGGAGGAGACAACTGCACTTGTTTTGACAAGATTGGCAGAAAAATATGGATTAACAGTCGAGAGGTTCATCATGCTTGGAGTCAAGTTATTCTTAACAATCTCAGAGAATTATTTCGATGCGTATTGCTCCGAGCGGAAATTAGAAGACTCTCTTGAAAAAGTTTACAGGGACGCGATGGTGGAGTACTTTGGTTCACAGTTTTTTAAAACTTTCACGACTTACCTTTGGAACTCTTTCAATTACTTAATGATCGTAAATGGCAATAAGAAATACGAAGCTTGGGATGAAGTTTCTCTTTTCGAAGAATTCAAGGAGATTCAACTCGAAGATCTCGAAAACAGGCCGCTTTTCGCCAAGAAGGTCTTTCGAAATCATGCTTTGATGAAACTAATTGAAATGAGCTTCGTTGAGAACAGAGAACCTTTGAGAAATACTAAAATTTTCCTTGCATCAATTATCCAGAAAGCTAGTAATCTCCAAAAACTCTTCAACTGGTATGCAGTTCTGGGAAGCTCGATTGATGTGGCACAGGTGATTAAATCCGCTGATGGGGTCAGCTGGAGCTACCTTCACCCAGCTATCTCAAGACTTGACCCAAAAGACGTACTTGGCTATAACTCATGCTTCGATAAAAGAGGCGAAGAAGCCTTCAAGCGAAGATGTAAAATACGGCTAGAAGTATTGGAGAGCTTTTTGAAGAATATAAGCCGGTATGCTAGCAGGAGCCTGATGGTCACTAGCGACATGACCCCATTTGCGACCTTTTTATTTAACTTCTCAACATGTAATTTAATGCACTACAAGTTTCTATACATAATGTTTTTAACTATATAGATCATGTTTTCATTGATGATCAGGCAAAGGCACCTTCGATAAATAAGCTACGATTCAAGATGCTTCAGCTGCAAACTGGCAGCTATCTGTCTACGAATGAATCCGAAGATTATTACGTTTCATATGATGACGCATCCGAGCTGCTGGGAACAGTGAGAGCAATTTTACAAAACGATGTGGGAGGCGAAGGAATGATAGAAGAAAATAAAATAAATAGCTTTGAGGTGTTGGAAGCCAGCTGCCAGTTTCTCAAAAAAATAGATTTGCAGCTCTACCAGGCGTTTCATAATTGCTTAGTGCTGAATTTAGCGACAAAGTTGTGCAGGTGTAAAGGCGTTAAAACATACGAGAAAATCGTAGTGTTAATGGTAATCTGCAATGCGCTAGAAAAAGAGCTTTCTCTTGAAAACGTGAGGGCCACCCGCGAAAAATTCAGAAGTCTAGCGCAAAAGAACACTATTATCAAGCCAATCAGCGATCGCTATGAACGCTTTGTCCGCTCACTTCCGCTATTCGCATGTCAAACGGCGATCATGAAGGAGAACACAGAGAAAGCCCTCTGGAAGACAATAAAGCAGCTCGCGCTAATCAGCTATCGGATTTTGAAATTCGACGAGAGAGTCAGTGATCACTACGAGCTGACACTTAGATTATTTGAAGTGCTTTATACTTTGGCGAGCAAGCACCCAGAAATTTTCAACAAAGCCGTCTTAGTCGCGGACCAAGAGCTATTACAAATCTTACTGGCTCCTAGCCCAGCTTTCCAGAAGGAGATCAAACTCGAATCTAAGTTTTTCTCTCGGTCGCTGAACTGTGGGTACTATCAAAAGATCCTCTTCGAAATCAAGCTCAATGGTAGGATGGCGAATAATCAGATCAAATTGCCATGCAGATTCAGAGATTTCGTCACCAACCTCGTTCAGACAGATGAAAAAGTGACTGGAGCGTGGGTGAGGACATATTTCGAAGATTTTCTGGAGTTCAAACCTTGGGTGTCTAATTCGGATTTGACTGTGACCAAAAACTTAGCAAAATCAAAAGGTAAAATTAATATATCTGTAGCCTCATAAAGTAACTTGCTAGAACTCTGGTTGGTGAAATATTACACTGGCGAACCTAAAAACGTCATTGAATACTTAATCTCAGCGATCGGTCCTGTGGAAAAGCAGTACATCGACGCTTTGACTGATTCGCTGGAGAAAACAGTGCTTGGAGCGTCTGAGCTGAATATCCGTGAGGTGAGTAAGATGCTGAGTGGAACCCTCATGCATTTGATTACGCTGGTCAATCACCATAACTACTACATCCCTTACTTAGTCTCAAGAAAATTCATGTGGATTTCACCAAAAAAGGGCCTCTTTTTCCCGTTACCAGAACAGAAAGAGCTTTCTTTGATTGAATTTCTGCTAATACCATCTTTCGTTTTCCAGCCTTGGCTAGTGGAAACCTTTTTGCTGAGCTTAATCCAAGGAGGAAACGTCTTTTTCACTGCACCCACAGAGAAAGAGCCATATTCTGTAACCTTGAGCTATGAAATCATGCTTGCGGCTGTTAGAACAGTGACTGAAGCGGTCGAGAAAATATTATCAGAGTTCCTAAAGACAAAGCAACTGTTTTTACTGCATATTTTGAACAACTATTGCGGACTTTTGACCCAGTGTCAAAATGCCATGATATCGCATTTTAAAAGCTTGGCACTCGCTGGAAAAATTAGATTTTTCTCACACATCGAGGCTCTAGTGAGTCAATTCTGGCAAATATACCTCGAGTTGGAGTTTAAAAAGAGCGGCTATGATAGCCTAAAGTTCGAAGAAATCTACGCTTTTGTGTTGCCATTCTATCAAAACATGGTCGATGAAGATGGAGCAGAATGGGTGAACCGAAATGCTAGATTTGTTTTAGCTCTGCGAGATAACTTCATGACTAAAGAATCTTTATCGTTTCCTGCGAACGCCGCTTTTCTATCGGCTAGCAAGTCATCTACTCAGGTAAATGAACCTTCGGAGGTTGTGATGAGCTTTGTTTTCCCTCAAACGGATTACACTCATTTTACAAATCAGAGCAAGACGAATTACTATCACCTCCCCTTTAGAGTTGACACTGAAGGCACCTCTGAGATGGCGTTTATCGAAAATTTCGAAAGAAACTCAATATTTAAAGACAACTCTGATATTGATAAACATGACGAAGCTGGTAAAAGCAAGCTATTGAAAGAAATGGCTCAAAAGAGGAAAGAAAAAGCCAAAAACGCGAACTCAATCGAAAACCTTGAAAGAGACCTATTATCAAATCGTGGGGCTAAAATTGAAAAGGCCTCAAAAGCCTCATTAGCACAGACCATTTCTTCAAGTTTGCCTGAATTTAAAGGCCAATATAGAATAACTGCACTCTCTAACCCATATAGAGACCCAGTAGAAGATATTGCTGCCACTATTAGTGGTCCTTCAAATGGATATTTGGTTGGGGACTCCTATCCTGCGATGAATTGGGATACGATTTCAGCACCCAACAAGCAAATGGAGGAACCTGCCCTAAAAAGAAACGTGGCAACTATCTTAGAGAAGATAGCCAAAGCTAAACTTGAACTATTATCAGAGCAAAAGCCTGAAATTCAAACCGATTATTTATCTGAGAAGACGACTGAGTTTCGCTACGATGAAAAGATGATAATTCAACCTGAAGCTCTCAAGGAAGAATTCAAAGAAGAAGAGGTAAAACTGCCTGAAGATGATGTGCAGGTCTCATTCGATAATGATTTGCTGGAGACTCTGTGCGAGATGGGAGAGATGCTATTGCCTCCGAGCTGCGAGCTCCTGCGAGATACCCAGAAGCAGTACGTTGAATCCGTTTTCCTCGAAGAGATTGATAATACGCTTCCGAATACGCGAGCTAAGGCAGAAGAGATTACGGCACAGAGGAAAAAGTACTTAAAGAAATATATTAGCGAGCTTCCTATATACCAACAAAAACTCTTTTGGCTGTTCTTGCCGAAAGATTTGAAAAAGCTTGTGGATCCAAAGATCGCGACAACTGGAGATGAGTTTTATGAGATTTGTTTAGATTCGATCAAGCAGCTTTTAAAGAAGGACAACCTTCGGCAGTACTCCAATGAGAAATTATTCGAGACATTGAAGGAGATAGCGTTTATGAATAGTGTCAAAAGAAAGGAGCAAATATATTATCAAACAAGGGAAGTTGCAAAGAAAAACAGCGAGCAAAAGCAACCTATTAGCACTGGCTGGGAAAGGCCTACAACGTTAAAGGCCTTCGAGGCGAACCCAGCAAATTTGGAGAAAACGAAATTTATTCATTCATGGTTTTGGCTCGAGGAGCAAACAATAGAAAAAATCGTGATAAAGATCGCACTTGGAACCTACAAAGACACTGATATTTCTAATCTTGCCTTTTTGAATCCTTTGAATGCGCTTAGAATCAACGCGGCACTCTTGGAACTGGTTGAAGACGCTTCACTCGTGAAGTTTTACAAACTGCTTGAGAGCGCGGGAATGAAATTTGAGGTGCGCTACTCTCAAATCTGCTTGATCATCCTTTCGTTTTTCCAAGCGAAGAAATCTATTTGGTTTGATCTCGCCCTTAAAACTCCCACAAAATCCATTATACCTTACCTGCCTTCAACTCTAACTAACAATGCTAATGACGCTTACCTCGCTCAGACCAGTCTTGATCGTATTCTTAACCTGTTGGACCTACGAGCCCATTTTGAAGATAAAGAGGCGCTATTTTCTTCAATCGCCGCTTTAGTTAATTCCTTCAAAGACACCGGAATCTCCGCCCATCAAGATCATTCTCCTGATTCTATTGCAGCTGTTCACACCGAATCTTTTGAGAAGCTATGGGTCGCTTTCGTTGAAATCGAACAGAGAAAGAAGGAAGGCATGAATAACCCTCTCTTTACAGCATTGGCAAAGCTGTTGCCGGAAACCGCTTTCTTTGAGGCGATTAAATACGAGTTTAGCAACTACTATCTCTTCTTGCTTACCTCAGCTCAAAACAAAATAAGAAACAACGCAAAGCAAGTCTCTACTATCCCCACAGACCCCATCTCCCAAGAGGTCGACTCTCTTGACGCGCTTAATAATCTACTCAGCGGAGCGATCATCCATAAATTTGAAGACTTAGTCGACAGAAAAAGCTTTGAACAGCTCTCGACTGCTAAGAAAAAAGAGCTGATTAGGTGCACCAAAGTCCTTCAGACTTTCCTGACTGAGATCGCAAATTCAAAGGACGCAAAAGCGTTTTTGGTCCACTCTTTTGAGAGTCTTTGGGAGGACTATGAAAATAAAAAGAACCCAAGACGATTCAATGAAACGCAACTCAAAAAAATATTCAAGTTGCTGATATGCCTTAACACGGTGCTGACACTCGTAAATGAGATCGTTTTGCCTTCCGAACATACGCCTGATGAATTAGAATTGAACGCGATTGCGAATAGTACTTCTCTGCACAGGTGCGTTTCGAAGGACGTTGCAGAGTACAGCGAAGTTCTCCCCGTCTTGATGACTTTTTCGCAAATGACTTCGAATGGGAGTAGTTTGCACCTCAATGATATTGTTGTGCATTCGGTGATGAAATTTAACAAGGAGAACATCAAGACTTTACTACGAATAGGCAAAATTGATGAGGTCTCAAAGCAGTTGTTCCTGAAGAAATTTTCATTCCTCCAAAACCTCTCACAGAAGGAAACCGATGCTGGTCTCCGTGATCCACCACCCACGGTTTATGGTAAACAAATTTCTATAGAAGGAAGCGTGCGTTATTAATATACTTTATTTATCTTTTTGAACAGAGGTTGTGATTAACAGAACGAATCATTTGTTGGACTCTATCGAATTCTGGTCGCAAATGCCAAAGGAAGACAGAATGAAATATAAGCCAAAAATCACTTATATGGGTGAAATAGGAATCGACCAAGGTAAATCTTTCAACGAATTAGACTCGGCTAAATTGGTTTTCTCTACTATTAGGTGGATTGATACGTTCATGGTTCACTGAAAATACAAAAATCCTTTTCAATCCTCAATTCGGTCTCTTCGCCCATTGCAGCACCCATGCCGTTCACCCTAGTATTATTTCCAAATTAGTTCCGAACCACTTGGCTTATTTCGAATTCGCGGGCTACCATATAGCTCTGGTAACAAATCAACCAAAAAAATTTCCATCTAAGGTATAAAACAGGCTATCAAAACGAAAACCTTCCTCGATGTGCATTTTACGAGAAGTTTTTACAAGAGAATGCTCGGTAAGTGCTTCTCCTCGTGATATGTTTTATAATTAACAAATGAACAGAAGCTCCATATACATTGGACGATCTTGAAGAAATAGATAGCTCACTCTATCAGGGCCTGCAATGGATGCTCCAAAACGACGCTGAGAAATTACACCAGACTTTCAGCTACGAAGTCGATGTCTGCGGAAAGCGGCATCACATAGAGCTCGTGCCTGGCGGCTCCGACATCATCGTCAATAATAAAAACAAGCAATTATATGTAAAACTGCTGGTTGTGTCCAAACTCGAGAAAGAGATCGACGCGGAGATGGAGGCGTTTTTGGAAGGGTTCAATTCGGTGCTTCCATTGAACTTTTTGACGGGATTCTCACCAGGAGAATTGGACTCGATCATAGCTGGAGCTTCAAAGATTGAGATTGAGAACTTAAAAGCGATAATTACCTTAAGCAGTTTCTTCTCACCTGAATTTAAGGAATGGTTCTGGGAGGTTATCGAAGGATTGGATCAAAAAGGAAGATCTGCGTTCCTTTACTTTGTAACGGGCAGCGCGAGACTACCATATGAAGGGGTCCAGGCTGGGAAAATTACAGTTTCAAAGGTTGAAGATCTAGATAAGCTTCCTATTGCGCATACCTGGTAATTAATTTGTTAACTTGCGATTTTCTGACTGGTTTGTTTAGCTCGCTTAATTTGGAGATCCCACAATATAAATCCAAGGAAGTGCTGAAAGAAAAACTGGAGAAATCGATTTATGAAGGAGCAGGCTCATTTATGATAAAATAAACCGCAATTGTTGATTGTTATTTGGTATTAATCAGTTGGGTTTTCATTAGGCAGCTGTGTATGTTTCACTGTTGCTGCAGAAAGATGTAATGCTTGAGGAATAATTGTTGAATCATACATGAAGGAGTGAAGTGCATGAAATTTGTTCAGAACCGTGACTAGTTATATGGTAGATAAGTACCCAGATTTTAATTCAGGTGCAAGGAGTTTAGAATAATTAAGAACATGATTGAGAAAAAAAGATATTAAATAATTTTGATGAGAATCTCGAACACAGCCTACAATAAATTCACTGTCGGTTTAAATACCTGCAGCATATGAGCTTGGAGTGGAAAGAGATTGATTAGTATATATCAACAGGCACTGTGATTGTGATGGCTCAGAAAGGTAACAAAACCTCCATCTCCTTAAGAAAATCAAGATAGGACGGGACTTCATTTTCAAAGCATAACTCCATTGCTTAATGCATTAGCATGCTTTTCTATCTCGATAAGCTTTGGAGGTCCTGTTGTTTCTTTTGGAAAATTACTGATGAGCTATGATTCGTTATCTTTACTAAATATTGACTGGTAACAATAGGTTGTTTCTCAAAGTAAAGCTGACATTTTTCTTTCTTCCCGCTGAAAACAATTGTATAATCAAACTATCTTGATGGAGAAGTACATCTGTGATTTCACAGTCTGGTCGCAGTTTATATGTTAAAAGCATACAAGTGAATGTAGTAGTCATAGAAAGAAATAAAAAGGTCATATCAATGATCATTAAATGGAGTTCTTTTACCTTTTATTAATATAGAGACTAAAGAGAAAGGCAGAAATATAGCAGGTTTTCTCCTAACCTCATCACCTACCTAGACATATCAAAATGAATTCATAAAGAGATAGCATTCTTCAGTTATAGCTCTTTTCGATCTCCTCAAATCCGAGGACCTTCTGGAGTCCTGCACAGAAATTTTGGTACTCCTGATCGAAAGATTAAAAAAAATAGTTGAATCGCGATACCTGCCATAAATTCTCTTCTCCAATAGGTGCTTCAGCTTCATTTTCCTGCGGATTTAAATTTGGAAAATATACTGTCATAAACCAGTGAATTTTATTTCTATTAAATAATCATAAGTAGTGTTCGAGAATCATTTGTACTTCATTTGGGTCAACTCATTCTCAAAATTATATAAGAATTCGTTGCCAGATATGTTCGAGTTATCACTTGACTTTATTCCAGAATTCTTTGTTAGTTCTTTCCTCTTTGTTATCTAAAAGGATTGTCATTTTCCAATTTCAGTCAAATTTATAAAGGAAACCTCTTTATCTTCTTCCCTATCTTCAGTTCGTTCGGATGGTTCTTTAGGGATTACAGTTGTTTCTTCGCCAACTTTTTTATTTCTCTTGACCTTTTCTAGCAGATCACTAAAAGCGATCATTTTAGTTGCAAAAGCTAATTTACCGACGTCCTTGCTGGAATAGCGGATGAATATAAGCAATGTTACTAATTTCACATTCTTGATAGGTTTTTTTAAAACCGTAGAGGTGGAGCTGAAGATAAATTTCATTAGTTAACAAATTATTGAAATTGAATCTATGGCACCTGACGGATAAACGAACTCAGCTTCTCATGCTTGTAGTAGTGAGGAAGCACAGAACTTGAAAATGTTGGTGGGTCTATTATCTTGAAGAAAGAGCCGTCACGGCTCCAGCAGACAATCCCCTGATATATTCCGCACTGCGAAAAATATGGCATAAAATACCAATCGCAGAGGGAAAAAAGTACTTCAAGCATTGCATACAAGGAGTCCAGAAAAGATGCCTTGTATTTTCTGGTGGACTTGCGAGTTCGTTCCATACTTATTTGGGAAATTAATTTTTGAGGTATTTTATTATAAAAAAAAAATCATTATCCGCAAGTAACAAGAATATACTGCGATTAATTTAGTGTTTTGTTAATATTTCTGGAACAATGACCAATCCCAAGAGCACAAAGTTGAATGCTCGATCAATGAGGTTGTCCTCTAGGAATTGCCATTTGAGCCTTTACTACCCATTGAATTGGCTGGATTGGGTATTAAGAGGGCTGAGTTAAGGTTTTGGCACGTGACGTGAACTTAATGGAATAATTTCTTCGGTAGGAATAATTTCAGAAATTTTATTTGAATAATTCTTTGCCCTCTAAATTTAATAATGCATTCTCAGAGCCTTTCTTTGAATGTGTTCCGAAATTGAAAAATAGATCATTAAAAAATGAGTCATACTGATATTTTTCAGGGACTGACTACTTTAGTTAGTTGCGATTTATTTTTTTTATCAGAAATAAAGATTTCTTTTTATTTGAGATGTTCTCATTGCCCTCCTACTATCATAGCCTTTCGCAGTTGTCTGAACCTTAACACCTAATAAATTATAGTGTACCGAACGTCTCACTATCGGAAACAACCAATCAGAAAGTATTTATCATGGATTGTGATATGGTTGCCTAAAGCCAGGCAAACAAATATGGCCAATTTTAGTTAAGTTCTTTGGCCGGGAGCAGTTTTCAGCTCTTCTCTTCAATTAGAGAATTATCATATAATTGCCGCACCAGTTAATTTCGTAGATTGTACAAATAGTTTCCATTACTCAGAGCTTGAGAGGATTCAGACATCAGACTGGTATTGGCCAGTGAAAGCGAACCTAAAGGAATCTATTAATGAACAAATTCAGGTTATCATATTCAACTGCTTGAGTGGGAGAAATTGAAATCTGGAGCTGCTTTTAGCAAATTAAAATTCAAAATTCTTTCCAACCGAAAAAGAGTAATCCGATAGGGCTAATAATGAAGAATAAAGGGAATTGGTGATTCTAGAATTTTCTCCTTCTCGTAGAAATGTTTTCAAGCTGAAACTAGATTTTAAAAACAAGAAATGTATTTTCATGTATTTGCAGTCTAAAGTATGACTTGCTAAGCAAACAATTTTCCTCCAATTGATAATTGCTTTCGCTTCGCAAATTATAGACTTCCAAAGAGCATTGCTGTATTGCTTATAATTAAATCATTCTTTGTCATTAAAGGCACTCATATTATTAAATTGTATTGACGCATGGCAGATTAGCAGAGTTATGAACCTATATTCTATTCACCACGAACTGAAGAAGTGCGAATTGAAATACTGGTAATTCATTATCAAGAACTTAATTGCTAGATAAACATAAATGAAGCAAAATATTTGTTCACAACTATTATCTGGCAATAGTATTAATTTCAGAGGAAGGGGATAATCAAGAAATAGCATGCATTAGTTATCCTAATCTGTCTCTTTTCATTAAACTATTCAAGGGATCATTCTTCCATTTGTTTTTCATGTAAATCTGAAATAACTCGAATTTGGATGAAATTTCAAATATTAATGAATATTCACTGTTCAGTTGGCTTTGAAAAAAGAAAAATTTACAGGTTCTTCTCTCATTTTCTGGAATACACTATAAAGAAATCTTTCCAACGTATTCCAGAGGTCTTTCAACAGAAGCTTCTCTCAAAAGAGGTTTGAAAAACTTTAGTATGGAGCCATGAATAAAGGGACAACAGCTTCTCATCAGAATTGAAAGAATCTCGAAGAACTCTAGGAGATCAAAGAATGGAAATCCTCAAAGCAATGGCAATTGTATAAACTAAAAAATAGATTAGAAATGCCCGTCACCAGCCATTACAGGAAGTTTTTATCATCTAAAACTCATTTCGAGCCTTCAAATCTGTTCAATGTATGGAATTAACGCAGTTGGCAGTCCATTTGACAATGGAGCATTGTAATT
>ENA-UOTZ01001893-UOTZ01001893.1-compost-metagenome-genome-assembly--contig:-NODE-1893-length-12523-cov-7.285795_pt1 | contig 12523 bp, 9 predicted proteins | sample MGYA00238144_ERZ746983 | MGnify/ENA primary metagenome ERZ746983 (study PRJEB28759, sample SAMN06268863) | compost metagenome | isolation source: single cell | place: USA: California, Emeryville, Joint...
ACTCAAACAATGACCAACCGTTTTTGTCACAAAGAGTTCGCAATTTCTGTAAGCCTGGAGTATCTCGCTCAAGAGAACCTTGCAATAAAATGTGCTTAAATTGCTTGGTAACTGCCTTAAAGTTTTCTTGAGAAATCTTCAATGGAGTTTTTATTCGTGAAATTTTGGCTAGCAGTGCCTCACGAAGAGGGTTCTTCTTCTTGTCATCTTCAAGTGGTGCTTGAGAATATGTATCTTCCTCGTAAACACCGGAATGTCTTAGGCTTTGTGTCAGAGCATTATGAATGTTAAGTGTAGATTCGTTGTCTGAGTCTGAAGAGTCGGAAGGGGCTGTTCTTGAGGTTTTTGATATCGGGCCCTGTAGCGATGTATTATTAATAGGTACGATTAGGTAATGGTGAGTTTCTACATAATTATCAGAAACCCTGGGTGTTAAAGGAATTTGGATATCAAGCGGAGAATCAATGTTTGAATCAGAAGTCGTTTTCGTTGGAGAATATTGTCCCTCAACCATGTTCATCAGATTTTTATTTTTTTATTTTAATGTAGATTATTTATGATCAGACGATATCAATCAGATGAGCTCTTGATAACTAGCCTTATTCTTGAAGTTATAAGTCATATTGGAGTGCTCTTCGGTTCAAAGACAAAAATGTCCAAAATTACGTGCATCTATTGATTTGTAACACCAAAGATTCTTTTTTTTATTGAATAAGATTCGTTTCCAAGAATGCAAAAATTGATAGACAGCCACATTAGCGTTCTGATAGAGAAAAACCTGAGTCATCTTGGTCTTTCTGGCGCTGGTGCTAAAAGCTTGCAAATTTCATCACATATGCAAAGTCTGATGGATGCCTCTCAGTCATTCATCAAGATCTCACACTCTAGCAGTCTAAAACTATAATGGTGAATGAACTGAATGAATAATTATAAAATGAGTTAGCTTCAGGTTCTCTTTTAGGGAACTGCATTCTCACAGTCAGGAACTTATGAATGATTATTCAATATTCAATGTATATTTAAAATTCTCGTTCAAATTTAATATTAATGCAAAGATGAGGTCAATTGAAAAGCAAAACAATTGAAAAATAGACCGTACCAAATTTAAGATTTAAAACTAATTCCGACTGGCAAGTTTGCTCTGAACGCCAGTGATACCCACAGTGGTTTGGTGCGATCGGTAATTTCTATATCCCACCTGAACTTCGTTATTCTTCACTAATGAATCATTGCTCCGGAGATTCAGAGCAGAAGTATTTGCGTTTTCCGATTGATCTTTCGCAAGCGTCGGCTGAGCATATCTGGGCTTATAACTTGGAAGATAGTAAGTAGGCTGTACGCCATAGCCCACAGTATTATGTCTCCCAGCTGCACGGGGAAGGTTTTGGCTCGTTATGTCCGTAAGACCAACAGGGACACTTGCCTTGGAGTTGGAAAAGATATTTGGCTTATCATTTCTTTTTTGTTCAGTGCCTTTTTAAAAATTAATTGTAAAGCTTAGAAAAGGCTATTGACTTACCAAAAGAGGCGGTTTCTCGTGTGGTAGTTGAGCTCATTGGGGTCTCGTCGCATTCTTTTTCCTGATTCCCGAAGATTTGCTTAGAGGCAGAGTACTGCTTCTGAGGAAGGCTGATATGGGTTGGGGTGTGACTTTCAGAGTCAACGCCTGCTGATTTTGTGAGAAGTTGCTTGGGGATGCGAGGGGCTTGGAAGCTCTGTTCGGGCAGCATAATTTGATCGAATCGCTTGTGGAACTTTTCCATGAGCCCGCTCACTGCTGCTTCTGAGATGCCTGTGAGTTCCTCCAACTCTTCGCACCTAATCATGATAGTTAGACTCACTGAAAATAGCAATAGTTCCTACCAGCAAGGGAGAATGTTATTAATCTTACGAAGGTAAGCAATGCAGGTGCAAGCAAGCACAACAGGATCGTTTTCAACGAGGTCGATGTCTAAAGCAGAGTTAATTCCCCCTTGAAAGTAATAAGATCCTTACTCTTAACCACAGCATTGCAGAGCTTCGTCGCTGAGGCTTCAATCTGAGCCACAATTTCCAATACCTTCGAGTCAGGGAAAGATCCGAGTTTCGTGGTCATTGGTTTGAAAGTACCAATGATGCTTGGTTTCTTATTCAACGAAAGGACAGGGTTTCTCACAACACCTTCTTCAGTGCTGAAGACATTCTCATCGTTCTCCTTCTGGCTAAGCTTTTTCGTCGCAGAGGAGTTCGTTGATCCTGGCTGAATGACTGGTTTCGCAGTTTGCTTGTTAGCATGATGGATATTTTCTTTAAGAGGCTCCTTTTCATCCTCTTCGTTAAAGAAATCATCGGAAGAGAACACGACTCCTTGCGAAAGGAAGAAGTTCACGAATTCAAGGGTAGTCGTGAACTGAGGATTCCAATCAACGTGCTCGAGGAGCTCGAGTTCAGCTGCCTTAAACTCATCGATATTGAAATTCAACACAGCGACCCTTCTTAGCTTTGAAATGAAAGGGATTCTCTCATCCAGCTCGATTGTTTTAGCTAATTCAATCATTTAGACTCACATAAATGAATAAATCGTTGCTGCTTACCTGCCAGAAGCAAACATACAGGGGCGAAAAGCGAGAATCTGTCATTTCGTTTGGTGCTGCTATAAAACAGCGAGTCCATCAAAGCGACAGCCAGATGGGATGTCAGGTTAGTGATTCTAAACTTGTATGCCATATCGAAAATAGTGTCGATAGCGTTTTGTCTAATCTATTAGTTTTCATGGTGTTAGACCTCAAATCGTAAGGGAGGATAGACTCACCTTGCTATACTCAGGGTTGAGAGATCTGTCCCGCTTAATCTTGCGCTCACGCATTGCTGAGTATACGGACTGAGGGTTAAAGAAGGCGGTGTACGCCATTTTTTGAGACTTGAAGGTTTTCGCTCCAGTCTAACAATGGTAAGAGGAACAAAAGGCATGAGAGTCGTACTTTAGGCATGAATGTGCCGCAGTGGAAGAGATGTTCGACTTCCCTTGCTCTTGTGGTTCTCTCGGAGCCTTGGTTTGGTGAGGCTTTTGTGCTTTGCTTGGAAGAAAGGCGCTTTTCAAAGATAGGTTGCTCGAATTGGCTTTCGTCTTGGGTCTTTTTGTGAAGAAGCTCTTCGCCTCGATCGAAGTTGTCTCCTAGGGCTTGGTTAATGATCATCTTTGGTTAGTTGGTGATTTTGTGTAAGTTGCGCGAATGTTTTGATTAATTATATTTTGAAGGTTAACGGATTGATGAGCTGTTTGGCGAGTTATTAGTGGCAAAATAGAAATAACAGTTGATTAACTTAAAAAAATTATCCAACTGAATTTAACAATGAAGATTTTACTGTGATCGAAATGCTATCTTATGAAGTGGCGAGAAGGTTTCTAGCAAAGAGTCCTTATTTTACGCTATCATAGAAGGAGAGGTCATTCTATCTTGAAGTTCTCTGAAGAACTTCTGAGACGTCAATCGACTAATGAAAAGCCTAATGAGTTTATTAATGACAAATCTTACTCAATTGTATGTATTAATGTTAACATGTTGAGGTTAAACTGAAGAAATGGTGATGTAATTTGTGACCGCTGAGCCTCTTCTTTATATATATTTAAATATTTGATCTGCTTTGTCAAATCATCTGATAGAATCGAGTACCATTTTTCTCAATTTGTGTCCCTCCCTGTGAGATCACCAGGTTAAAATAGTGGATGTTTGTGAATGGACACATATTATATCAAGACATCAAGAATGGTGCCGAGATGTATTTTGTCGCTCAAGATAAGAGAGAACTTTGGATATAGGATATTTTGATGGTTTAGGAAGCATGATTGCTGAGAGGGAGAACGGTCCTGTTTTTTTTTTTTTGCTGTTTTTGTTTTTTTGTTCAAACTTGCATTCACAAAAAAAGACTTTAAATGAGATTCTATCAGCATTTAGATAGAAAATGTATTGGCTAAGTTCAGAAAAATTAAGAATTGATTAAATTATTTTTTAAACTTTTTTTTTTTTTGAAAAATCAGATATTAAATAAATTTTTTGAGTTACCAACATGTCAATAGCGCTTTGCTCCATTCTTCGCTATTCTTGACATTGAAATTCGATTCGCGTATGAGATCTAAAATAACTAAAATGAGTAATCACAAAATTTATTTTTTTTAATGATGCATTTGTTTGAGGTGTTGGTATATTCTCTTACATTTTAATTGGGATAACTATCGCTCATTTCAACTCAAAGATTCGTATTTGCATTTAACGCCTAACGATAAATAATGAATTTACTTACATAGCATAAAAGTTATGCGGACAAGCTACCTAGGAAACACTGACTAACAGGATTCCTTGTTATCAAAATAAGAATACCTTATACAGAACTACTTAGTCCTAGTATACAAAAGGATAAATTATTCTCGCACTGACTTTGGAGACTCGATCCAAAAAAAGATACTATTATTTACTGAATGAATTGGAAATAATACTTCAGAGTACTAAACACCCCAATTACTGAGTATCCATAAAAAAATTAGCAGTACGAAATTCACTCATTCCTTGTAGAATTTCGGATTGAAGCATTTGGCCTATTTCTTCACGCATTAGTTTCCTCAGAATTCAAACAGAAATATACTTCATTTATCTCGACATGAATCAATATGATGAGATAAACTCTAGTGCTTAATATCTCAGATTGTTTTCCTCGCTTTAAACACAATATCCTCACAAATTCAAACGTGTTGATAGAAAACTGACCTCTAAAGCTTAATATACCCCATTTAAAAACCAAACATACTCCCTCAGAAACAGTTCCGGACTAATTTTCTGACCTATCTAATCAGACGACGAAAATCATGATTATTTTAACACCTTTTCATTTAACGCGGTGTTTAAAACTTCAATCTATCGTTTTAGTAGATGAGAATCCATATCTCTACGTCGCTGCTCTTTATTATTGAAAACATGTATCACTTAAGAAAAAGACCCATTTCTCATCTAAAGTAAATAATACAGAAAATAATCTTATGCAGCATCAGCTCTCTTGTTAAGGATCGCCTCTCTCATTCTCTTGACGTCCTTCTTGCCTGGATAATCGCCGTCCTTGATGCTGATATTTGCCACGACTTTTTCCCATGGGGTTTTCTGAAATTAAAAACACTCGTCAGCAAACTACCCAATCTCATAACCTTACATATTGATTGGACTTGCGAGCAGCAAGAGCATCCTCTTGGAGTTGATGGTTCAACTCCTTTCTGCTCTTAATCGTATTATTTCTGTCTCTGTATACAAATAATTAATACTCCCTGCGAGAAAGAATAACTTACGAAGCCCAGCGTTGAAGATCTTGGTTAGCCTTTTGTCTTCTTTCGTCCTTGAGCTCTCTTTCTTGAGCCTAATTGATTTCCATAAGCTTATTGTAAAGTTTATTCATTCATACCGTTCTTTCTTGAATTCTTTGGAGTCTCTCTTCTTCAATCTTCTTGAGGCGGCGTTGGCGTTCCTCTTCTTCAGGATCCTAAGTCCGATCGTTAGGTTAGATATTAATGAAGCTGTATTCATACGATTGGTTCGTTGCCGAAGGGTTTATCGCTACCGAAGCCTCCCGCTGGGTTGAATCCAGTTGATTGAAAGCCTTGGGTTTGAGTAGGGGAACTTTGGTTGGATGTTCCGTCCAGACCGTAAGTATGTGAGGCTAACAGAGTATAAGAAACTGAGATTTAGCAATAGATACCCGCTGGGATTTGTTCTTCGCCTGGGTTTCCGAAATAGTCATCGAATCCGCCGCCTGATTGTTGCTGGGTTTCTTGTTGTTGAGGTTGATTTTGCTGATCAGCTCCTCCTAACATTGAAAGTTTATTGGGATGATGAGAGTGGTGAGGTACCGTTCTGGTTGTCGGCGTTCCAATCGTAGTCGTCCATGGATAAGTTTCTTTATTTTCTTTGAATTTAGTTTTGGTTTTGTATATTTAATCAGCGTTCGAACACGCTAAGAGAAAAAATTGATTTTCAAATTTGTAACACAGTTTATCAAAGGGTAAAGAGAACAAAATTGATAAAATTTCGCTAAAAGCTTGGTTTAGTGGTGTGAAAAGGTGTTCTCTGTTCAGTTCCTCTCAGAGACTTGAGTTCTTGGTCCAAGAGAAAACGCCTCGAAAATGTTGAACATTCGATTTCTCTTTTTTCTGAGCAATATGCCTTTATCCAATGAGATACCATTAGTATCTACACATTGAGGTTTCGAGCGACAACTTAGCAGCCTTAATGAAAGCTTGCTGCCACAAATAATCGCATTGTAATCTGTTAGTCTGTAACGAAAGAATATTAGCTTAAGATAACTCAAATCACTCAACTGAAGTGTGAGCGGCTTACGTTAAATAAGCGTCCTTATCAATTAGTTAACGAGAATAGTACAGTGGATATTTCTATGGATCTTGCATAAAGATATTTGGATAAACAAACGAATAAGAAAATAATTTTTGAAGCTTTGTTCTGGTCACAGCTACAAATTAATCTGATACCATTATAACCTACTCTCGTGAGTCTTGAGTTTTGAAAATAGACATAGTGGATATGATTGTCTCTGTGAAACACCTATTTATCAAATTTTACCACTCAGATCGTCTTGCTTTGACTGCATACTTACTGACAAATTTAAATTCTTCAATTGAAATGGTTCTATTCCGGTATTTGAGATCATTATTAATTTGTTATCCTAGAATTTCCGTCACCGCTCTTCCACCTAAGCATGCTACCTTCAAAGGACACTGAAACTACCAACATTCCTCCCAAAATCAAACTCCTCTACACAGACTTCAAGCTCGTATCTCAAGCACATTATTTCAAGATATTCAGCGCTCTCTCCAAAGCTAATAGTCAGCCCTTTACGATCAGAGCTCTTGATTTCTACTCCGATTTCTATAAATCCAACCCTAACTTAGCAGCCACTATCTTCATACAAGAACTGCTGCGGCTTAGTACGCTTCATCCAAGCACTATTATCATTGAAGACTTCGAAATAAATGATAAAGCAATTGCTTTTGTAACTACCTCTTATATCCCCCTCAATTTTGTGGTCAAAGAAGAGAAGGGACGACAACAGATTGATATCGAAAACTTGATCAAAGATGTGATGACTGATCTCAGCTTTTTGGTCTCTCAGCTCAAGCTCAATAGCACTAGCAATATTCATATTGGCTGGGACAATATTTATCAGATGTCAGATAGCAAGGGATACATTTTAGGTGACTGGGTTAAAGGACTAGGTAACGAGAACGCACAGGAAAAGTCTGTTGAGGTTTCTCAAAGTGTTAGTGATTCAAATGGAGAGAAAGAGATGCAGTCTTTTGCTGTTAAAATCCTTGAGCTTTGTGGAGCAAAAAATGAGGATCTTGAAGATTTAATGGCAATCAGGAATCCTACAATGCATATGCTGAGCTTGGATTATGTGCTGGGTGGATTAAACTTACTAAAAGATAGTACTAAAAAGACCTTGAAGAGCATGGTAACCAAAGAGGCTGATGCCAGAATGAAATTAGCGCATTTTGCAAAAAGATCAGGAAACGTTAAGCAAACTCCTCAAAAAGTGGGTAAGGTATCCAGATTTGAAAAAGATATGGGTGAAAAAAATGTGTGGAATTATAATTCGGATTCGAATGTTGATGCTGTATCTTTTAAGACTTCAAGCAATATTCGAGTCACTGGAGTAGGTTTATTTATTCCTATGAAGGTAGGGCTGCTGAAAGGAACAGTAAAACTCGTTGAAGGCGCAAATGTTGATGGCGCTATATTAGCCTCCAAGGAAGTTGAGTTGACAAAAGATATGCCAGGTGCACTGAATAACATATATCCATTGATGCTTGAAAACAATCCTGATATACTTGCTGAAAAAACTTATACTATCGTAAGTGTAATGGAGAAAGGCTCATGCTCATACTATGGAAGCGAGGCAAAAGAGGAACTCACTACAAATGAAGGAATTAAATTTGCATTCTTCAATTGTGCAGGATCAACAAACTCGACTGGCTCAAAAAAAGGACAATTTCCTGAAATCTATTATGCATATTGACTAGTAGAAGATAATTGAATATGTTCTAAATAAAGAATTCCAGCCACGGACTCTCTGCATGAATTAGATGGCAAATTAAGTAATTACTCTCCGTAGCAACTGTTATTTTTGTGAATCATAGGAAATCTCTCTCCGCAACAAACCCAAGCCTGTTTGGTATATTTAAAACTATTACAAAGTGACTGTATCTAAAGCTTACCTTGTATATCAAGTAAAAACATCTAATGACTGGAACCCCCTGCACTTTGTAGTATTAGAGAAATCGTTGAGAAGGCAGCAGTCTATAGTTTAATTCTCGACTATACAATCATTTGAATTCCGAAATTTCTAAGACTTCACAAACAGAACGAATCTCATCCAAGGACCATTTCCTGAGATTTATTACTAATAATCTTTCTTAAACTGCTGATTCTCCAAGTGCTGTTTTATTAAGTGAGTGTATTGCTCAACAGCAATCTAAATTTTATTTGGAAATATTATTAGTCATCTTAACCAAGATGAGTTTGACCGCCAATGAAATCAGGCAGCGGCAAATGTCCTCAAGCATTTTCGCAACTAATGAGCCGACCCAGAAACCACAAAGTCCAAATATAAAAATATCAAAACATCACCAGAGCTCAGATATCTTTGGTACTCCATTATCTATTTGCATCTGAATCGATCTGTGCCTCATTAGGATTGAAACCCACAGTTTCCGCTACGCCTAATCACAGTGCCAGCAAAGACACAAATCAAGTACTCAATCGCTCCAACGATTTCTAAATTCTTTTGAATAGACTGCAAACAGATTCACTCCAACGTCTAGATCCACTATTTTCTCAAGCGATAAGCAAAGCGATGCTCCTAAAGTATAACAAAGCTGAGTATTCCACAAATAAGCGTTGAAAATTTAGCAAAATGTAGGAGAAATAACTCCAGACCTTTCTACCAGAAACAGAGAGAAGTAATATTACTCCAAATCCACTTTGAAATTGCTATTGTGTAGAAAAAAGAGTGTTGATCTCACCCCTCAAGACAAACAGGCGATTCCCGAGTTGGAATATTTTGCAAAACGTCGCATGCAGTAATTTGATAGAGAGAGAGAAGAAATCTGATTTACAAACATATTAGATCTCAAACGGCGGTTCAAAAGTTCGACCATGCCGCAGCAAAAGATCAAGGCGTGAAGGAATCTAAGGGAGTTACTTCTCTGGGAAGATTATCCCAACCCAAGTCGAATGAATCAAATGCAACAAGCTCAGTAGTAGCTGCTGTGTTCGACAGTGATAATTCCGATTTCATTAAAATGAAACGAGCCAAAGGCAAGATAAACTGAGAAGGATTTAGCCTGAATTTAAATATTTTCAGAGAATTCGAGTTCAATTTTTGGCGATCATCATCATCAGTCTGAAAAAGCACCAGAAAAGAGCAAAAATATCTCAAAGAATGAGTCCACTTGTGCTTCTGAATCAAAAGGGAGCGAGGTTACTTCCAAAGAAATAATTGCTGAAACGCCAAAACAATCTGATAGTGTTAATAATGAATCTTTTGTTGCAAATCGTCGTGCGAACAAATCTCAATCATGTGTTTTATCTCGCGATGAAATTTCTATAAATGGGGTACTTTTAGCGTATTATGCTCAGATATCATCGATAATCTTCCTCTCTCTTAGAGAGATAGTGATCTAGTGAGTATCGCTGAATCAACAACTTCAAAGCGCGCACCTAAATTAGACCTGATGGACCACCGCAATGAGGAAATCAGAAAGAAAGAGCCATTGTTCTCTGACTTATTCGACATCACACTCTATGAAAATCAAGGGAAACAGCCAAGGAAGTATATAATTTCTTATTGCACTCTCTTTATAAAATAAAACTATATTAGCGCAGAAAACTCGTTACCTGCAAAAGCTTCGATTATCGACCCTCAATATGCGAAATGGACTCCTCAAGCAAAGTATGCATCGCCTCGAATTCAGAAATAATAATTTTTTTCGAAATAGATCTGTTGAGGAAATCAATCCCAAAGAAAGAAAACTGAGCCAACGAGAGTCACAGCTCGATTCCGAATTCATCAAAAGGAGTGTAGAGTTAGTCAAAACGAAATCTCAACAGAGTGAGGAGAATCCTCTGAAACTTGAAGGGTAATATGCAGAGCTTTTCCTCGATATAACAACACTTTAATTGCATAGGATTGCTTCTGTGGGTACAGAATTTCATTCCGGAGAGTATGACATAGTTGGAAGTCCAATAAAAAAAGGCGAAAAAGCTAAGGAGCTTTGGGCAAAGGAATTTAAATTGGCGGCAATTCCAAAATCGGTGACTGATGACACCCTCAAAAAATTATTTTCTGGGTAATGGTGTTGGCATTGGACCTACAAACTAATTTGAACTCTTCAGAATACATGTGGTTCAGCTTGAAAGTGACGCAAAATTGCTAACTGGCGCTACCCTTGGAACCGGAAAGGTCAGTTTGAGAACCGACGACCCCAAACAGATTCAAAAACTCAAGGAAAAGCTGAAGGGATTTGGAATATATATGATACCGAAAGAAGAGCCGAATAGAAGCCTCAGAAACAGGTATTCAGATCTAGCAACAACAAAGTGGACTGATGGAAAGCTGGAAGTTGAAGAGCACCGGCTTTCGGTAAATCAATTTGTGGTTTGTTGCATTGACCTGTTTGAAAATGAAGACCGGGAAACCCATTGGGCCAAAAGAAATGAGGAAAAAGGATCTGCAATCGGAGAGTGAGTTATATCATACAAGCAGCAATTGGAAGGCTGACTGGGATAGGAACAGGTATTTGGAGTTTTTTTGGAAGGACTAAGTATTGTTCTAGTGAGATAAGCAGGAATACTCAAAAGAAAGGAAGCAGAAAAGAGTCGGACTCGGGAACAGAGCCGAAATTGATGCAGCAACTCCAAGCGACAGACAATCCACCAGTGAATGTCAAGAGAGCGCATCAGACAAAAGCAAAAACGATTTGGGTATAGAACTCTTACTGGTTGTTGTCTTAGCTTTTAATATGATAAAAATTCTAGCGATGAGCCTAAGAAGGACGGCAAGATGGCTGAATAAATAGTCTAGTTGATATTTTTTCCTTATAGGTGATAAAATATTGCCTCTTTTTTTTTCTCTCATTAGTTTGCTTGCATAGTTAATGAATATATAATGCCTTGATATTTTCGCTCTGTCACTGTGAATTTCATGCAGAATAATCAATTTTGCCAATAAATTTATATAATTTCTCACCATTTTGCCCATTTTATTAGAACAGCTATGCCCAACTAAATCATTGCTCAACTGATAAACGTTGATCTATGCACTTCTCAATTAAAAGACAGAAGAAAACGATTCATTGTTGTTATACCTCTTGAGTGATGCAGTAGTCAATTTCTGATAATTTTATTGCATTCAAGATTAGATTATTCAGAATAGAGATAAGAAAATGATCAAGCCAAAAGCATTGACTCAATTTTTGGAAGGCGCCGTCAAGAGCTTCGCTCACGCTCAAAACGTATTGTAATACTTGCAACCCGATTCTCCCTCCTTATTAATATCTTCAACCCAGTCTGTCAAATTCCAGTGGTGCGCTTTTAGCTTCTACAGTCATCAGCGACCAAGACAACGTTTATATTGCTTCCTTTACAAATATTTGGAGCGATTACCTCGAGCTCGCGAAAGCTAAGCTCTCTACTGACGAGAATAACCCAGTCAATCTCAAATTCGCGATTTTAGATTACGAGGTATCTTTTTTTCCCACTGACTTGCGTTTATAACACCCAAAAAGAAAGGAAAAGTCGTGTTGAGTTCAATCTGCGAGGACCTCTTAGTTGGTGTCTATGCTAGCAAAGAAAAAGACATTGGAGTCTTGATGGCCGAAGTAACTCTATGCGTTTAGCTATGTGACTTAACGTGATTGCTATTAGTTCAAAGTTTTGCGCGAGACCCTTGAAAAGAACCTTCAGAAGGTGTATGATCTACAGAATGAGGATGCATAAATATACAGCTCCAGTGCTTATTCGTTTTTTACATTCTTTAATTCTTGATGGGTTACGTAACAAATCCATTAATTTCACAAAGGAATATGAAATCATGACCTAATAAGCGAATAGCTGTCCCTTCTAGTGTAAAGCAGAGTAATAAAGGAGAATAAGATCGATAACAGGTTATAGCAGCATTAGAATCTCTCAGTATCAAACTTATGATCGGAGACTATTAATAAGCTCGGGCTGGTGTTTTCTACTTGAAAGTAAATTTATTTAAGGCGATTAGCTCTTCTAGCTGAAATGAGGCTTTGCTTCCTCACTGATGATAACTTCATATCCATTTTCTTGTGATAAGTGGAAGATATTCGTGGCAAAAGCATCAGCGTTACATCGAACGGCATATATATATAATATATATCCACGACCACAACCGTTTTAGAAGCCAATCGTGGCCAAGTAGCTAACTTTTACGACTAAAAGTACAAAGAGAAAAAATACTAATC
>ENA-UOTZ01001894-UOTZ01001894.1-compost-metagenome-genome-assembly--contig:-NODE-1894-length-12509-cov-13.197796_pt1 | contig 12509 bp, 16 predicted proteins | sample MGYA00238144_ERZ746983 | MGnify/ENA primary metagenome ERZ746983 (study PRJEB28759, sample SAMN06268863) | compost metagenome | isolation source: single cell | place: USA: California, Emeryville, Joint...
AAAAAATACTATTTAATATTGGCTCAGAAAAAAGGAGAGAGTGAATATACGATCAACTATATTAAGGCCTTTTAAGTGAGAGAAGAAGTTGGCAAAAAGTTACACTTCTTTTTTCTTAAGAGAGATTACATTTTTTCAACTTTGAAATATATCTTAAATGCGAAAGTTCGTCATATTTAAGCTTATCTATGACTAAAAGAGATCGAGTGTACTCTGATAACTCAAATTCAGAACTGAAAAAAATCTCTTCACAGATTTTCTAATATTCAGATCAATGTTGAATTTGAGAAGTATACAAATGCAGAAGAAAAAGATTTATTCTCTTCAGAAAGACTTACTTTGTGGGTTGCTGACAAAAATTATCTGATGTGATAGTTTGCTTGATATGGATATCCAAACCCTAATTTATTTGTTTTTCTCTTTTAGTAGCTTGACCTATTCCCAAAAAAAAAGTGCATCCACCGGGAATCGAACCCGGGTCGCAACGATGGCAACGTTGCATTCTACCACTAAACCATGAATGCTTTCGAGGTTCTAATCGTCACTTGTTCGATTAATCTTTCGCTAAAAACCCTTTTTGCTACTAAAGAGCTAAATCAACCCATATCTTTTTGATAGTCAATGATATTAACAAAACCAAAAAAAAGAAAGAGAAAGAGAAAGACCTGATACTATTGAATCTGTCAATATTGTTCACTAAATATCGTCATTCTAGGTCAATTTTTGCCCCATACTGTCGATAAATTTGCTCGTATTTAAGGTGACATTATGTGAAACTTTTATTTTGTGATCTTTGAGTAACATTACGTTCGTGTTGGGGAATTCAGAGTCCGATAGAAGTGGTGGCTCCCCTTTCTGCTGAGGAGTACGATGACATAGTATCAACTATAAATATTTCTGGATATTCCTGATCTCGAACGAATTGAAAAGAAGGTGAAGAAGTATGGCCCGTCAATTGATCAATGAAAAAGAAAGAAAGAGCAGAATTGAATTTGGGGAAGATCAGAACTCGTCAATTCCAATTCTAAGTTGTTCAAATGAATAATTATTATTCCATTTTGGTGTCTTTGTGACAATAATTGAAATACTTCCATTGTGAAATGCTGTTTTTGCATGGTCTTTGTCCTTGATGAAGTTCTTGATATACCTTCACTGAAAATTCAGGCAAACCGCTGCTCTTATTTAGCAGTTTTATTTTTTCCATTAACCAGAGTAAATATAGATACAAAATGAATTCACCGGGGTTACGATGGCGACGTTGCATTCTTCTATGAGCAGATTATCTGTCACAGGCTTAATTTCCTCAAATTTCTGGAAATAGCCTGATCAAATCTTGACGAGAAATAAAAGCTCTTCAGTTACAAGATACATTTATCAAGAAAGTATGTGAGATTGTTGAAAAATGACGAACAAACCACAGAAATGCGCGATATTATTTAAGAAATTGAGGGTTTCAGTGGAGAATAAGTCTTATCTGATGAATTGATAGGTATTCGCTCAGTTTCTCCCTGATATCTTTGTATTGACGCCTATAATAACAGCAATTGGCAAACGTGTCCATCATCAGTCAAGTTTAGGGCTAACCTCATGCCTAAATGAGTTCTTACTTGCGAATAAGACCTATCAGCCTTACGCTTTCGCATCTGGCTGCTCGCAGGCCAGCTACATCAGCTACCAAGCAGAGTGAGTTGATTAATCAAATACCTAGCATACAGATTATTAGGACACAGATTATTAGTAGAGTTAAACCAGATTTGACCAGTCGAATGTTTTGCTTAAAAGGATATCACTCCAAATAAAACAATAATTTGCAAATCTAACCGGATTAACAACTAACACTCTGATGGAAAACACTACACAACAAGCAGCATCACTTGATAACTTCACTCATCATTTACAGGCCGAAAACGAACTCTCTTTGGGTATCAACAGTCCAATACAGCCAGTCGGGATGTCTTCGTCAATAAATGAACTTGAAAAGGAGGGACTGGGTTTTGACAGCCCACTCAATGTATATCCCGATCATACCCAGCGATCAGTTGATAGTGAAATACCGCAAACCTGCGACTCATTGAATCAGAACTTACCCAAAGAGAAAAAGATCTACAAGATTATGAATTATAAAATGATGCAAGATGGCAGGAATTACGAATGGCAGCCTTACACTCGCGCAGAAGAACTAACTACAGACAGAGAAGGATCGAATGAAAAAGAGATCATCATGTCAAAGACTAAATTCGAGACTTCTCAATCCCGGGTAATGAAAAATCTCTTCAACAACCAAGTCGACAAAAAAGATTCGCTTCAACCACTAATCCTTCGTGATTGTGGTTGCATGACAAAAAAATCAAGAGTTGAATGTCGATGCGTTTACAGTGTAACGATTCGCTGCACAAAAAAGGACGGAAGTCAGATAGAAGCGACCCTCCCACTTCCTGCTAAAGACTCTGGTGATCTGGTTCGCCAAGTCTTCAGGGACAAACCGCAAGATATTTATGATCTCGATCGAATTGAAAAGAAGGTGAAGAAGTATGCCTCAAAAAAGTATTGAAAAAGCTAAAAAAGATAACAGCTAAGGTTAATAAGTCAAAGCTGCCAAATTAACAATTTTAATATATCAATCGTGCTAATCACTCTATTATCGAGTGTCCAATCTTAAAATGCGTACAAATCTATTCTATGCATACTTTCTCACTCTTCTTTGATTGCATGGCTGCATGATATGTGCATATTTCATCGGCAGAAATACATTTTTTGATAATAATTCTTAGTCCAAAGACCAAATATCAAAATGTTAAAATTTGGACTGGTTAGAACGAAATAATGACCTTAAACGATTAATTTTCAAATTTAACTCTCAATAAACAATCAATTGACTTATATTTTGATTAATTTGAAACTTTATCTGAATGAACAAAGAAAATATGCAGTTCCTAAAGCATTCCAAACAGCCCGCAACAGCGAAATCTCCTATACTACGTAGCTGCAAATTGCATTTCTTCACTTTACAATTTTTGGAAATGAATAGTTCCATCAACACGCGCTCCCACTTCAACTACTTCGAAAAAAGATAGCACTACTCTTACTAATTCCACACGGCCACCTAGACCTCAATCAAATACCACTTCCTCATCCAAACCAAAGAATCAAACCCCTATTTTATCACAAAAAGCACAGCTAAATCATCCTAGTTCTGAGGAATCCAAACCGAAAAAGCCTCCAGTGTAAGAATTAGTTTGCAATGCATCGGTATTCAATTGTAATAGAGCCAAAATCACTCCTTTGAAGAGAAAAACATCGGCAAGCAAGGTTGATAAAGGCAGTTCGAATGATAAACGTCTAGCTCCGGTTAAAAGCGGTGAAATCAGCAGAACTTCGACACCGAATAACAAGCAGCTCTCTGAGAGGAAACTTAGTGCGAGTCAAGTGAGTGCTCTTATATGGAATATACTCTAAACGCTGCATTATTACATTAGAAAAACGCTCCAAGCAACCCAAAGCTATTCACGAAAGTGGATAATGGTAATGATCAACAGCAGGCATTACAAAAACAGAATTCTAAGCGAGCGTGTAGTTAAATTTAATAAGATGCAGTGCTAATGATGATGTTTGAAGTATCGAGATATGAAGAAGAAAAAGACGATGAAATGATCATGTTAGATCAAGATGAGCAGAATTTGCAGACGTATGAGGATTTTTATGGTGAGACGGACTCGCAATTGAAGCCAAATATGGGCAGAGTAAAAATAATTGAGAAATCATAGCAAGAAGAATAATTTTTTCAATGGAAGTTTGTGAGTTCAGTGACGAACGAAGCAGAAGAGAAAAAATCACCAACTGCTCTTGATTTAAAATTGTTAGAGAAAAATAGAGCTGCCAGTCAAAGTGGGAAAAGGCTCGTTGAAAAAAAGGTTACCAATATTGAATTCCAAAAGGAGGCCCAAAAGAATTCAGATGTCAAGACAAATAAATCTGATTCTATCACTGTAACAAATAAACTGATTAGCATTTTCCATAATTTTCGATTAGGTTTCAAAGGCAAAGGTTGGAGGAAATAGAGTTGTTCCAGGAAAACCGAAAATGAATAACTCGATAGCGAATCAAATAGAGTTAGCATCTAATGAGTTTTGGGTGAACTTGTGCATGAGTCTAGAGCAACCCAAGCGAGCCATGAATGAATTCGTTGTTGATAAACCATTAGGCCAAGGCAATTATGCCATGGTGAAACTCGCGAAGGATAAGGTGTCGGGCCAGAAATGCGCACTCAAAACATATGATAAATATAAATTAACTGACCCTCAGAGACGCCAAAACATCAAACGAGAAGTGTCAATCCTTGGTATGCTCGAACATGAAAACATTGTGAAGTTGTTAGGCACTATTGACACTACGAAACAGGTACTTTTTGACTCCCTCGTATGAAAAAACTGATTATTTTTATTATTTGTAGATGCATCTCGTTATGGAGTACGGAGGAACTGATTCCCTGTTCAACTACTTAAAAGCAAAGAAATACCACTGTTTAGCAGAGGAGGAAGCAAGACAAGTGTTTAGGCAGGCTGTTGAGGGTGTTGACTACTTGCATAAGAAAAATATCGCTCATCGAGATATCAAACTCGAGAACATACTGCTTAACGAGAGCCAAACGGTGAAGCTTATTGATTTTGGCTTCAGTATCCAGTCGCAGAAAGGCCAACTGCTAAATATTTATTGCGGAACGCCTTCCTATATGTCTCCTGAGCTTGCGATGAAAAAGAATTATCAAGGATGGCATGCGGATGTCTGGGCATTAGGAGTACTGCTTTACGTGCTACTCTGTGGTAGATTCCCTTTTGTGGGTACGGCTGATTCCATTAGAAACCTCGTTACTAAATCAATTTTTATCAAAGGAATGAATGACCGAGAGCTATTCCAAAGGATTTCTCAAGGCAAATTTGATGTTCCTCCTCACGTCAGTCCAGACGCAAGAGCTCTGCTGTATAAAATCATTCGGGTCAATCCTCATGATAGACCGAGCTGTGAAACAGTACACTATTAGTTAATCTTAACCCTACTAACGCTATGGATTAGATTTTGCAAGATAAATGGATATGTTGTTAAACAAAAAGACACTGCTTTGATAGAAGCAGTAGAATTAACCTAATACTTGAGTTTTCCAACGAGTAAAGAAATATTTTACCTAGTTTTGGGTCCGTAAACTCAGAGAATCTATTTAACACATTCTGAATTCGCTAAATATTAGGTCATTCATTCAACTCTTTGTAATGAAATTTAGATAAAGTTTCATACTTTGCATGATGTTGAATAATAACGATATATACTGGTATATATATATCTTAACGCACAAATGAAAATTCAACTCTCTTAATAAGCCGAATGAGCCGATGGAACTAATTTTTTTTTTGTCCAACATCAAATGCAGCTCCAAATCATTAATGTCCGTTCTTAAATGACTTTTTTTGTCTTGAAGTTTCATTTTGGTAGCATAATTTATTATTATTAGCAGAAATGGAGCCTATCAGTCAAAACTTATTAGATATACAGAAAAATTTTATTTTCTTATAACTACACGAATTTTTGAATATAAACTTCAGGACATCCGAAATGGGCGAGTGCTATAAGATCTGCAACAATCGATACGGCATCATGGACTCTAATAGAACCTTCTGTAAAAAAGGCTGCGATTCAGACGAAGAAGACATGTAAAGTTTATGCCGTTAATGATTCTCATACTCTGTATAGCGAGAAATGCAAAGCCGAAACCTGCACAAGTCTTTGTATCAAAGCCGAGCTCGGCGAAGACGATAAAAAAACTCTTGGAAGTAAACTTTTTTTGGGAGTCAATTGCTTTAATGATCATAGCTTGGAGCAAATGGCTCGCGAGAGCTCCAACGGATAGCACGGAGTGTCTCTCATCCTGTTATTTCGGTAAAAAAGGCATTGGTTGCTCATCATAATTTGGCTGTTTGATTAAGGATGCAATAACAAGGAAGACGATGATGACGATGACAAAAAGGATTAATTCTTACTTGCACACTTGGACTTCATTTTATGATATAAAAATACGCTAGCTCTAGATCTTCGAAACGTATTGAGCAGCACATACATTAAAAGAGATCCTCTGCATATGTGCATTAAATAAATATTAGACGTTCCTTCTCAGAATTGAAAAAATCGAACTTCGATACCGTTTCAACTAAAATCATATTGTCGATATGAGCATCTGTTCAATAGATTAGCAGGAATAATGAGAAATATAGTGAATTAGAAAAAAAGTTAAGAATTTGTTGTTTCTTCGAAGATATAATCTTTTTGAATTATTTGGAATTTTATTCAACAAATATGGACATCGAAGTAGAAGAGAAAATTGTAATATAACCTTTATAATATCTCTGAGCTTATAGTTTGTGTTTGAACAGCAATTATTCGACCCCAGCGCCCTGAGCGACGATGATCTGTACCAGAAGCTTAAGGATCTGGAAAAAGAACTTGAATTCTTAAACATTCAAGAGGAATATATTAAAGAAGAGCAGAAATTCCTGAAACGTGAACTCATCAGATCCAAGGAAGAAGTGAAAAGAATTCAGTCTGTCCCTCTCGTGATAGGTCAGTTCATCGAAATGATTGACGAGAACCACGGCTTGGTGTCAGCGACCTCAGGATCAAACTACTACGTCCGAATCTTGTCAACTCTTGACCGAGAACAATTGAAACCCAACTCATCAGTCGCGCTTCATCGTCATTCGCACTCAGTTGTCGATATTCTCCCACCTGAGAGCGATTCGTCAATTCAAATGATGCAAGTAACAGAAAAGCCGGATGTCTCTTACCAAGACATCGGAGGTCTTGATGTTCAGAAGCAGGAAATGAGAGAGGCTATTGAATTGCCATTGACTCAAGCAGAATTGTATCAACAAATTGGTATTGACCCTCCAAGAGGTGTCCTTATGTACGGTCCTCCTGGTACCGGAAAAACCATGATGGCCAAGGCCGTTGCCCACCACACTACCGCAGCTTTCATCAGAGTCGTCGGCTCCGAGTTCGTGCAAAAATACCTGGGAGAAGGACCAAGAATGGTGAGAGACGTTTTCAGATTGGCGAGAGAAAATTCCCCCTCTATCATTTTTATTGATGAGATCGATGCTATTGCAACTAAGTAAGTGAGTTGTCTCATTCACAACAATGAACTCTTTATTTTCCTAGGCGTTTTGATGCGCAGACAGGTGCTGATAGAGAAGTGCAGAGAATTTTGATCGAGTTGTTGAATCAGATGGACGGTTTCGATCAGACCACAAACGTCAAGGTTATCATGGCCACCAACAGACAAGATACCCTCGATCCTGCGCTTCTTCGACCTGGTCGATTGGATAGAAAGATCGAATTCCCACATCCTGACAGAAGACAAAAAAGACTTATTTTCCAGACAATTACTTCGAAAATGAGCTTGGCTGATGACGTCGATCTCGAAGCTTGTAAGTGAAGCTGTATTTTTCGTCTTGCTAATAGTCGTGAATAGATGTTTCGCGTCCAGAAAAAATCAGTGCGGCTGATATCTCCTCGATCTGTCAAGAAGCCGGTATGCAAGCAGTCAGAAAAAACAGGTAGTTATTATTGTTTGGAGGTTCAATGGGCTAATTATTTGATTAGATATGTAATCACTCAAAAAGACTTTGATAAGGCGTACAAAATCGTGATCAAGAAGAGAGAGACCGATTATCTTTTCTACAAATAAGCCAGATGCTTTTTTATCTCCGAAATTTTATGTGATTGTGCCACCCTCTTCAATTTCGGCCTGTTAATTCGTTTTTAAGCTCTATGGCTTTTGCTTCCTCGAAAGATTATTGTGTCAATAAGAAAATACTTAAAAGCTAGAGCTAACTCAACACAAATATTATTTTCAGTTTTACACTGAAAGACTTTCATAATTTTTAAAGCATGCAACTAGCCTGCACATTAATAAATAAATTAGAATCTATTTGTCGCAGTCTTGTCTCCTTTGAACCCTAGAGAAATCAGTCAGAGGGTCATTTCGCTTAGGAGGAATTGTGGTATTTTGGTGCAATTTCAGTTAGCCATTCCTTCTTGATGCTTGTAACATATCGCATGTAGTTCTTTACTGTAAGAGCAACCTCGTGATAAATGCAACATTCTGTCTGTTTCTTGAGCATTGAGCTTGGATGAATTGCCATTGGCTGCTTACTCCTACTGTGACGTATTCCCGGAACCTGAATCATTCACCACCTATTTTATATGAGATTAAACTAAGGCACTACTGACTCCGCAGATACATGCATAAAAGATCCTTCGATAATGCACTTTTTGATATTTTCTGCATATTCACGGGCGTCTGGACCCGCGCTTTCCAACTTAAGCTCGAGTTTTATCGCAAGCTTCATGAGATACTCTCTGACTTGATCAGCGAATCTGAGAGAATCGTACTTTAGGTCATTTTGAATGCACCACTCTTTGCCCTCTTGCTTCTCCTTGAAAGCGTTGTAGAAATTAATGAGGGTCAAATGGTCGCTGTCCTCATGAATTAACCTAATAGATATGCCGTGAATGCTGAAGAAAGTTTAAATAATTATGTACTTGTCTCTATCGGCATCTTTCAATTCTTTTTCAGGTTTGATAATTGGGTTTGGGGCGATCAGCATTGCAGCCAGCGTAATTATCTCTTTAGTGCAGTTGTATTTAGGCGCCGAGATGATCATCTTTGCTATTCGCGGATCGAGAGGAAATTTAGCCATCATCTTTCCAATTTCTGTGATCACACCCTAGAACAGTATGAATACGTCATTTAACACTAAGAAACATCGGTTACCTCCTCGTTCAATGCTCCGAGGGACTTTAAATCTTCGAGGAGAGTACGCAGTTGATCAGGCGATGGATTATCGAGTGTTTCAAGGTTCTTAAAGTCGTCAATTCCTTTTTTTTTGAGGATTAAGAGTGTCGATAGTAAATCCGACCTCAGAATCTCTGCCTGATGTTCTTCGGTAAGCTCAGACTCATACGCGGCCATTGTATACAAACGGAAACACATGCCGAGAGATACTTTCCCAGCTCTTTGAGCTCTTATCATCGCTTTCAACCTACTGACAGGCGTAATAAGCGAAGATTCGACGCCGAGAACAGAATTGTATACTCTCTGTTTAGAAAAGCCAGAATCAATTACAAATCTGATGTTTTCAGTTGCCAGGCATGTTTCAGCCAAATCTGACGATACTATGCATCTTCTGCTACTTTTTCCTGGGGGTGCTGGCTCATATATTTCCTCTTGCAATTCAAAAGGCAGAGAAGAGTAGAGAGGAATAATGCTTAGAAGAGGAGGCGCATTTTCGCGAAGTGTTTCAATCTGTTTGACAAGATCCTTGCAAAATCTGGTTATCTGCTCCTTACTCGGCAAAAACACGAGGATATCACCTGTCTCTTCTAGGAGATGTAGCTGGAAAAGCAAACGGGTCAGTCAGAGAACAACTTATATGAGCTTTACCTGTAAAGTAGTTGTAACAGCCGTTGCAAGTAGTTAGTTTTTGGTTGACCAGAATAGTAAATGTTGACGGGATATGTCCTTCCGGGAATTTTAAATACATCGGCGTCTGGAAACCAATTAGAAGCAAGTTGTGACACCCTGGCTCCAATGTTTATTATAATAACTTTAAGATCTTGAACAAAAAGAAATGCAAAGTTTTCATATATGTATATATATTACCTTCCCGCGATTTAGCAATTCTTTTCACTAGTCCAAGTCAGTATTGAGCTTTCGTTCCCTGACTTCATCGATGATTACTACTCCATATTGGTCTAATTTCGGATCGCTAACAGCCTCCAGAACAAGCTCATGATCGGTAATGTATTTTATCAGAGTCTTTTCTGAGGTTTTATCCTCGAAGGCGATTTTATAGCCAACTTCCTCACCTATAGCAACATCCTATTCAGAGTCAAAAAAAAAATTAAATGAATGTAGCAGCGTTCAAACGTCCTACCATTTCTTCGGCCACCTATTTAGCATGAATTGTCGCAGATCGCTCTGGTTGAGACACACAAACACCTTTCTTGATGCTAAAAAACACGAAAATTTGATTCTTTCTCGTCAAGCTGTTTCTTACCCATTGGATCTCAAATACTCAAGCATAAACTGTGGAATTTGGGTAGATTTGCCGCTTTCTGTATCGCCCTCAACTAATATAATTTGATGTTTTGACACACACTTCAGTAACTCGTCTTTAGATTTCCACACACTGAGCGTTTTCCTCTTTGAAAGATGATCGTAGTACCGAGAGGTAAAGGTTTTCCCTGTCAAAGGGTTTATTTCAGTTCCTTGAGATTCTTGAGTTGGATCTTCATTTATCCTCTTAGTGGGAGGTTCGCTAGAGAAGATTTGTTCATAATTTCCTTTGAAGCTTGCTTTATTTACAGCATGTTAGCAGATAGAAAACGCTGAGCCCTTACTTTCCTTGCTAGGTTCCATGACAAAAAACTTCACGAATATAATAGTTATTTTTAAGTTTATCACAGGATTTTCAGACTAACTTCATGAATGCAATAAATAAAGCAGTTGTTTAAGTTTTTCTTTTTTCTCTCTTTCTCAAAGGTTGGTTGCAAATAACAAACACTAATAATAAAAGAGTATCCTTTCCTAAAAAAACACGGCCTTAACAGCACAAATGACATTAAAATTGCGATTCGCGTGTATGTTTAAAAGTATAGATGTTACAGCTTAGAAAGTCTCAATTTCTAACCCCGCATCTACTCTTGTAGGATGTAATGTGCTCGTTAAGCGTGTTGAATCACGTTTTTTAGGAGCTAACTCTACCAAAGATCGCCACCGGCTTCAGCTCTCTCTTTGGTGAAGGTTTCGAACATACCGTAGACGATTGTGACAGCCAAAAGAATACCGGTTCCTATATTGAAATAAGCCATTAGAACCGAATCTTCACAATTTTTCAGAGAGGAAAATTAGACAAAAATAATATAAGAAGTTTTAAAAAATCGAAAGAGATGAAAGCTCTTTCAACCAGTAGAAACTTCCCAGCTCACTCTTCTCCATAAGCGAATCCTTATTGCAATAGATTATGCATAAGGGATTAGGATGGAGTTTTTTTGTTTTTTTTTTTGAAGAAATAAGAAGAAAAACATTCAGGAAAAATGAGGTGTACCTGATCCGATGGCTCCCATGAAATCAGCAATGATGGTGAGGGCACCAATGCAGACACCACCGAAGGATGCTGCGATAGGGATGTATTTATTAAGTCTTTTCTCGATGTTGGAGTCTCTGAAGCCTTGAATTCCCATATCTTGATCTTTCAATTGCTTGGCAACATCTCTAGCTGAGCTTCCACTGACTTGAATCCAGGTCTTGGAGAACAAGGCGCAGGTGGCAAGAATGAAAGTAATGTACAAAATAACATGGAGTGGGTCGTAGAAAATGTCCATGATTGTTCTTGGAGGTGAGATGTAGTAAGCGAGACCTCCGACAGGGACTGAGTAGCTGCCCATCTCAACTTCTTGCCATTGGCCGAGGATTCTGACAAGAATGTTGCTTCTGAATTTCTTGAAGAGGAGTTGGGAGAGGAAGTAGAGATTGGAGACAAGGGCGGATTGGAGAATGATTGGGATGTTGGAGGTGTAGAAGAGCTTGATTGGGTAGGATTGTTGGTGACCTCTCACTTTCTGGCTCTTGATGGCGATATCGACTCTGAATCCCTATTGAATTTAAAAAAAACTAAGGACAAAGAAGCTAAAGATCTATGTACTTGGAAGTAGATGACGATTAAGAAAACAAGAACAGTGGCCAAAAGGTTGTTGATGTTTGGCCAGCCAGTTCTGTAGAAGGCTTGTTGGAGAGCACCGATCTTGTTTGGTCTGGTGATAAGGAGGTGGAAGAGAGCAATGATGGATCCTTCGAATTCAGCACCTTGGTCGGTTTGAACGGTGATTGGTGAGAATGATTTCCAAACGATGGTTTCGCAGATGTTGGTGGCGATGAAGAGGGAAATACCAGAGCCGAGTCCGTATCCCTTGTTGAGGAGTTCGTCAAGAAGAAGGACAATAACACCAGCGACGGTGAGTTGGATGATGATGAGGATAGCGTTTCCAGCGCCGAGGTCGCTGAGGTCACCGTACATGCCACTCCAAATATAAGCAATGGCTTCACCGAAGGCAATGATGAGTCCCAAAACTATATCGGAAACAGTTCATTAAGGTACAATTGAGGAGGTGATATTACGTTTTTGGGCTCCTTCGTACAAAATTCTGTCTTCCTTGACATTTTGGTCGATATCGATGAGTTTGGCACCAGCGAGAAGTTGCATGACCATACCAGCAGTGACAATTGGGCCAATACCAAGTTCCATCAAGGTTCCTCTGTTGGAGGCGAGAATGACTCTCATCCAGTAAAGAGGGTCGTTTCCGGCGGTGGTGGCAACACCGTAGAGAGGGATTTGGCAGCAGACTAAGTATAAGAGCAAGATAACTGCAGTCCAAATCATTCTATCTTTGAAAAGGACCTA
>ENA-UOTZ01001895-UOTZ01001895.1-compost-metagenome-genome-assembly--contig:-NODE-1895-length-12508-cov-19.788995_pt1 | contig 12508 bp, 9 predicted proteins | sample MGYA00238144_ERZ746983 | MGnify/ENA primary metagenome ERZ746983 (study PRJEB28759, sample SAMN06268863) | compost metagenome | isolation source: single cell | place: USA: California, Emeryville, Joint...
GAAACACCCTAATATTGTCATCTTTCTTAATAATCTCAGAAATGCAATGAACAGTATGTAGGAAAGAACCAACCTTAAGTTTCTATAACCTTTCATAATCTTGAAGTGGCTTATTATCATGAAATATTTTCTCATTTTATTATTACGATGCCTTTAAGATCATAACTCTTTATTTCTCAAAGATGCGTGAAATTAAAGTTTCACTACGTTTTCTAATTGTTTGCTTAGAAGAAGAGGGTTTGATAAAATTTCCATTACAAAAGTTGTGTTAGAATGCTGAAATATATCGTTTTCATCTGTCTGTTGATAGAGAGTTCCATCTTCAAAATTTTAGTTTTCCTGGCTTATCTGTTTACGACGTTAACTTGAATGTTGGAGCACATCTTTATACTCTCATTATAATAAACATCTTGTGCATTAATTTGTTTGATTCATAGCAACAGAGTTAATAGCTATTAATTCATAACCTCAAAATTAGGATTTAGGCTTTGCCTGCATCTTCCAGCCAGAGAACTGAACCTCTGCAAATCATGATACCACATCCCCTTTGAAAGAAGAATAATTGAATTGGTATATCATCTTTTGTGATCCCTTTCTTAATAATAAGACAGAATCTGCTTTGTCTTTGAGATAAGACCATTATACAACTATTAATTCCGCAGTTTCTCAGAATAAAAGCGCGAAAACTGCTATCTCTGAAGTGAGCCCTATTATAATGTCAGATTTATTCAATTTAGAAAGAAAAATACATAAAATTCTTTCAGAGACTGTAAATTTTTAGTTTGTCTTCAGTTTAGAAGCTGCTCCTCGGAAGTTGCTAATTGTATTAGAGTCTACGAAGTCTGAGATGGCTTCTTTTTGCATGCATGAAATACGAGCTGATGATTAGCACTCTTTTTTATATTTTATTTGGCGCTCTGTTTTCCGATGAACGCTACTTTATCGGTATGAACCTCTGAAATTTCAAAAAAAAAAAGAGATCGCATTTATTAGGTAAAGTTACAAAACGTTTGACATTTCGGGACTCAACTTGTAGTAACTATGAGTGATTAGAAACGTAATCCGACTCTGAGGATACTTACGAAGCAGATAAAGCTATAAATTTTATCTCAAATTGCTTGTAAGTTGAGACTAAGGCCTAGAAATTCGTCGTCGTCTCTTAAGTTCGCATTTTCCCAACTTGAGAGAATAACTTTCCATTTCATTGAGAATTTAGAAGATGCCAAGTTACTCGAATAATAGCCATTCACTCAATAAAGGCTTCAGTTATGGAAGAGATGGGCATCTGGCAGGAAGAGCAAAATGTACTTATTATAGTAATGAAACTCATGAAGATTCTCTGGGATTGTGACGAGGCCCTTGATGCAATAGCAGATAAGATGCTCAGTAATATATCAAAATGTAATTATTGTGGTCAAGACTATCATGAGGAATGTGACGAGGCCCTTTATGAAACAGTAGATAGGATGCTCGAGGAAGAGCGAAAAAAAGTGCAAAAGAGCAAGAGAAACAGAAAGAAAAAGCGAATGCTCCAATATGTATGGCTTCCAAAAGAATCCACAAAGGGTTTCAATTCCCTTATAGTGCCGAAACCAGATGCTACTCTAAGCCATATCAAGCCAATGAAAAGGCTTAGACGTCTTAAACTTGAGGTGTGAGGTGCTGAGTTTTGCAGATTGAGTCTATTTGTAAATTTCAGTTGAATAAAGGCTTTCATTTAATTTCATCTGACTCTTTATGTCATGGTTACAGAATCAATGATTTTAGAGTTCTTGATTGTAAATTAGCATTTGGATCTTAACTGCTATGTCACGAAATGAACTTTGTCGCGATGACCAATTATTTGTTGGACATCTACAATACGTAGATCTATATAGAGAAAAAGAGGCATTAACAAAAATTTTCAACGATCAGGATTGACATAAAAAACTCTATATATATTATTCTCATTCAACTTGAGAGTTTTCAACGAGATTTTAGCCATGAACTACATCAGAGATAAGAAAATTATTACTAGAGGAATATCAAGCAGAGTTTCGACTATGCGAGTTCAGAAACAGCCTGCTTATCTGCTGAATCCTCACTCCAATTGGTCCGACTCCCTTTTTCCGGTTATCTTCGAAATTAAAATTGGATCAGGATGAATGCAGTTTCTTTGAGATCTTTGAATATTCTGGTTAAATATATTGAAAAATAAAACCTGGAACCTATGAAAACTCTCTGCTTGAGCTTTTTCATCGCCTGCTTCCTCTTCGTCAGTCCAGTCCTCTCTCGTCCACAATGGACTGTCGACCAGGCCAAAACCTGGTACCAAAACAACAATTGGCTCATCGGATGCAACTTCATTCCAAGCACCGCCGTCAACACTCTAGAAATGTGGCAAGCTGAATCCTACGACCCAACAACCATCGACAGAGAACTCGGCTGGGCCCAGAACATCGGCTTTAACATCATCAGAGTGTTCTTACACCACCTTGTCTGGCAACAAGATCCAACTGGCTTCAAGGACCGATTGAACAACTTCTTATCAATCGCTGCCAACCACAAAATCGGCGTTATGTTTGTCCTTTTCGACGATTGCTGGAATCCTGAAGGCAAACTCGGACCACAACCTGCACCAATTCCAGGAGTTCACAACTCTCAATGGGTCCAGGCCCCAGGAGCAGCAGAAGTCACGAACACTGAGCTCTTCCCTGTCTTCGAGGCTTACGTCAAGGACGTTATCAGTAAGAAAATAGCATTTTTCAATTGGTATTAATAAAATATTATAGGCTCCTTTGCTAATGACAACAGAGTCGTTGTTTGGGATATCTACAATGAACCTGGAAACTCAGGACACGTTTCTAGCACTATTCCTCTCCTCACCAACGTATTCCAATGGGCCAGAGATGCCAACCCATCTCAACCAATCACCTCGGGACCATGGAACTGGGGTGCAAATTTTGACCAGCTTAACGATCTTCAAACCAGCCAATCTGATATCATCACTTTCCACGTTTACGCCAAGTAATTTACACTCGCTTAATTCAAAATGATTAACTCGTTTTATTAACGATTAGTCCACAAGACACCTCGAATATCATCAAGAGATTCCTCGGTTACGGAAGACCAGCAATCTGTACCGAATATATGGCAAGAACTATTGGAAGCACCTTCCAGACCCACGTTCCTATCTTCTACGAGCAAAATGTCGGATGCATCAATTGGGGATTAGTTAAGGGAAAAACCAACACTATCTTCCCATGGGGCTCACCTCAAGGCGCTTCAGAGCCAAAGGTTTGGTTCCACGACGTCTTCCACCCAGATGGCACGCCGTTCGACCAAACTGAAATCGATACGATCGGAAAATACGCCAAGAAATCGTTGATCAAGAAAGCCAACAAGCATCTTGATATTTGAAATATTTAATTTCTATAATTGCTTTGGGTAACAACCAAACTCAGCATTGACATTGAGAAAGTCATTGCATTACGTGAGGTAGTTGAAAATAATTGTTACAAATTCATTACATAGTAAAAACCCCATTATCTAAACCTAAGGCAATCTTTTCAATATCTAACCTTGAAAAGACTTTAATTCAAGCATTTGCTTCACAACGCATTTTGTAGTACAACGTGGGTACATAAAAAATTTTACGATTTCGTCTCATCGCTATGGTCTAAGCCCCTTCTCTCGACAAAACATAGGATTTTCGTTGAAAAGGATCTTGCATGAAGTGCTCAGACAGATGCGATAAGCATTGATGATAGAACTGCAGCGGTTAGACATCAAAGTGGCGAAAATTTATATCATTATCTTCCACATTAGCAAATTTCTGTCTTTAACCAGCCATGAGCCTCTTTCAGTGGGGTTGAAGCTAACTCATGAGTTAGTTCGGTTACCCGTTGCAGATTATCCAATATGAAAGGCATAAAAAGAATGTGGTCCTATATATAACTTCTTGACACATATAAAGCCGCATCAAAATTTGAATCCTGAATAGGCAGATTTAATAAATCCAAAGTAAGATTTATTTGATAAAAGGAAAATGAGAGCGAAGTGGCTTAAAAAGAGAATGCGCAGGTAAGCATCCTTCATTTCTATGACGAATTCCTAATCTCCTTCCCATCCCATCAGACTAAAAAAGAAGAGAAGAAAGATGAGAGCGAAATCTAAGTAATTTTCAAATAAAGACCTACGCTTCGTGTCGATGAGGGCAGAGCACAGGACCGAGCGCAGGACCCCGCATTTTTTAGAAGATGGCACACTGCCAGTTATTTTTTAGTGTTAGTATGCTTCTTTTGAATATTGCTGAATTCATATGCCACTTGCCAAAACAAAAAACTCTCTGCCACCAAATATCCTCTCTTAGCCCACAGCCTCTTGGCTTTTCATAACAACACCTCTATAGATAGCTCCGTAAGCGTGCTGTCCTAAGATAGCAATTGTACGAGAGAGCATCACCTCCTTATCATCATCAACATTATCATAGACCTTATTTCATAAGGGCTATAGGCTCAAACAATAGAAATTAGGGAGATATCCATGAAATTTTGTAGCTTTGAAGGGTACTATCATGAAGCATAAAATAAATCTTTCCTTAATTGCAATCAATTAGACATTGATTCGACAAGAAAGATAACTTCTTAATATTTACGACAATGAGAAAAAAAATTGAAATTGTTAATTCCTTAGCTTATGATTAGCCTAGTTTCCGTAATTTCAGTTGATTCTGAGTTGTTATAGTTCGAGTTAGTACCAAAGCGGCTCGTTTCGCGGCGATGAGGGCTCTTTTCCAGACTGCCCAAAGCGGACACTCTGTCAACTTCTTCGCCGGCGTAGTCTTCTTGGAACTCGGTCATATCGAGTTTTTCAAAGAAAAATTTGAGAATCGGCAGGTAAATATCGAGTCTAAAATCGACTTTATTATGATCCATTGAAGGGCTGATATTGAGCATCTTAGCGGAATTGCAATGATCGTAGAGGTAAGAAGAGTTTGTGCAGGGAATCAAACGGTCTCGTAACCCATGGAGGAAAAGCAGCGGAGGCTTGAGGTCCTCGATTATGTCTCTTGTCCTGAATATATCTGGGACGAATTTTGACATGAAGCTGCCAGCCATGTTCTTCGCTACGTCTCTTATAGATAAATAGGGCGAGATCATCACAATTCCTCTTAAGTTAGGGAACTTTATCCCCAGCTGAGCTGCGACGCCTGTTCCCAGAGATCTCCCCATGAGAATGATGTTCTCCTCTTTATAATTATAAGTGTTCATGCAGTGTCTAATGATCACTTCGGCGTCTTCAAGGACATTCTCTTCACTAGGAGTTCCATCGCTGTAGATGCCATAGCCAGGGTATTCAGCTGAGACTATTGAGATCTAGATTGAGAAAATTAGGAAATGCGCTAGGCTGAGAAATGTTACTCTTAATATTGCGTGGTAGCGCTCAAGAGCCTTGTATGAGTGGCTGAGGAGTTCGGAGTTTCCATGGAAATAAATGATGAGATATTGTTTTTTCTTTACTTCAGTATCTTCTCTAAAGTAGAGGAATGGTATTTTCTTATTCGGTTTTTTATCGCCGCAGCAAAAGCCTAGGAAACTCTTATTCAATTCCGGCTCTGAATCCTCGTTGCGGAGGGGTTTGGGGCAAAAATATAAATGACTTTCCATCCATAAAGGAACTTTCTTCTCCTTTGGAGCAGGGAATATAATTGAGTTACCCATTAGTGACTCTCAATAATAATATAGTGTATAGAATGTGCTTTTGAAGGTGTTAGAAGTGAGACTGTCGGAGCAACGAAAAGAGGACCGTTATCTTAAAAGGAATTTTTTCTCTATTTCTAAATAAAAGCTCCGATTACCTTAAAGTTACATTGAAGCTAACAAGCTAATTGAAACGCCTATCTTGTCAAAAGAATGCAAGGTTTATTTGTCTCTCAAAAATGCTACCGCGGTCCTTCGAAAGTGGGATGAGTTTTAAATTTAATTATAATCGTGAGAAGAAATGACATCTTTTCAAAGACAATAGATATTTATCAGGGATTCTTTTTAAAAATCCTTAGTGATAAGCTCTATCGCAGTTAATTTTGGCTCTCTTTCTAACGTAGTTTGGTGAAATTAATGATAAGAGAGAGCATTGCTCAATAAGAAAAATGAACAAAGAAATATCAGAAAATTACTGAGATTGGCTAACAAATTGTTACTAAAGAACAAGCGTAAAACATCAGTACCTATTCTCATTATTAAGCTTTTATCATTTCCTGCTGATCATTAGCCTACAGAGATTTTTCTTTTGGTCACGGGAGATTATTCGGATACAGTTGGCGTGTCAAAACAATTTAGGAGGGAAGGATATTTAAGGACTCAAATTTCAAAAAATAAATCAATCTCCAAATTTATCTGAAAAATAAGCGAAAATTTCAGACTATCGTTCTTCCTCCCCCTCAACCCAGCAACCAAGTATTACAAGATGAACCAATACAAAGTAACCCATCCATTTCTTCTACAAATCCCTTGAGTTTTCGCCTGAATCTTGTCTGCTTTCCCTCTTTTCGCATAATTTCTGCCTGAACCAATAATGATGCGGAAGGTCCTCCCTCTCCAAATCATTAGCACTAAATGATAGACTGTCTATGTTGTGTCTTTGTGTTCGCTTGACCATTAGGACTGGCTCCCTTAGCTTTGCGTGTTAAGCATTTGTCGACTAGATTTAAATAGAAAATTTTCCCGCCCTCTAATGAAGGCTGTTTTTTTCCTTTCTTTTTCCTCAATCTGAACAAGTCTAACTTGATCCGACCTTTTCTAGATAGGAGACTTCGTGCTCGTTGACAACCAGCAGAACGGCAGAACAGAAATCGGAAAGATCGAAGAGGTAAGCTAAAGACACTGAAATTACTTGATCGAACGAATTTTCTCAAACACAGTTGAATGACGGAAGCTTTTCATATGCTATCTACTACAGACCTGAAGACACAAACGGTAAATCAAAAACCACAGTGCTATCCGAATCTTACATGATAAACAGTTGGTCGCCTGTTACACCACTCAACTAAAGAGCTCTTCAAGACAAGCGACGTGGAAAAAGAGAGCCTTGAGAATATCATCTCCAAATGCGAGGTGTACAAACTCAAGCGCTACCTTAAATGCTCTAGTGAAGAGAAGTTCAGCGACAGAGTCTACTTCTTCAGGTGATATAATAGTATTTTGCGGTCTTTGAATCTAAATGTTTACTTAGACAAGCCTATGACCCTATGACTCATAAATTTGTCCCTGACCTCGAACCTGAATGCTTTTGTGGACGAGTAAGCCTGAAAAATTAACCCGTTATCCTGATCGGATCTGTTGTGTAGTTTATCAACCCTGATGATGAGATTATCGAATGCAACGGCCCGAACTGCGAGAAACTCTACCACTACACTTGCATTACATTGGATAACAACAATTGCTTGGCCTGTCAATCGCAACTTACTTTTGAAGGTAAAAATTAGTACTAATACCTCAGTTAAGTGTCAATAGAGGGCGGCGATCCTTATAAGAGAGTGAAATTAGATGTTGAAAACTCTATCCCAGTAAAATACTCGTTTTATGAGCTGTTACCTATTAAGCTTTCCCATGTAGCTTACTGGATCCGGGAGAAACATGTATGAGGAGTTGAAAAACTCGATGAAGAATGACGGACTCAAAATGGCGCCATTATCGATCTCGAAAAAGCTTTCTCAAAACGCTCCCGAAATCAATCGAAATAAGAGCGATCCAAAGAAGCGCAGAATCTTTCCGAACATCAACGAGGCGAAAGAGGAAAAAATCCTGAAGAAAATTGATGAATTCTCTCGCAGTAATTCCACGGTAAAACTACTTCTTACAGCTGTGACTGATCTGGATGGCAATTAGAAAAACATGACTGATACTGAGAAAACACGACAAAAGACAAGGGAAAACCTTTATAAATACTTGGTAAATTATTCGAGACCTTCATGCCATTTATTCAAAACCTTTCGCAGCTCTATGGCTACGAAGAGCTCCGAGCGAACTCTGCTATCGCTGAGAACCTGAAGAACGCGTTGAATGAAGAGAAAAAGATTCTGGCCTTGAGCGACGCGAAAGGCTATGAACAAGCCTTGAACGTGGCTCGTGAGGTTGAGGCAACGATCTACGCTTACTTCAAGTCGGATGTCAAGCGCTACCTGCCAAAAATCAGAATTTTGCTGCAGTTTCTTGCTCACGAGAAGAACTATGAGCTTAGAGTGAAAGTGCTGACGAAGAGGATGTCCGCGCAAGATATCTGTGTCGCTAAGGATCAGGAACTTGCTCCTTCATCGGTTAACAAGATGATCGAGCAGAGAAAGGAGCAGCTCCTTAAGGAAAGCATGCTTAAGGAGGAAAAAATCATCCTAAAAAATCACAAGGTAATTAAAGACTGGCTATAGCTCAATGAGTGATAAATTCCCTCGGTTAGGAAGAGACTGTCATCGGAGCAACCGATTTCCCTGAAGAAGCTGCGAAAAAGGACAAGGATGCTCCTGCAACCGTTTACCAAAGCGAGAATAAAATCATCGAAGAGGAGCATATGGATGAAGAGGATGGCGACTACCACAGCGGGAAGGAGAATTATCGTGACTATGATAATTATGGATATAACACTGGAGCCAAGTAATTGTAAGGCATTTAACATTGAATTTATGGTATTTTAGTGGAGAAAAGAAAGCTAACAGAGACGATTTCCTCTCGAGACCTCATTTAACAAACACAAAGTTGTTTGATCCGCATTTGAGAAAATTGCTCAAGGAGAATCTGATTGAAAAGACTTATATCAGACTTCAAGATCGGTTTAATAATTTCCTGAAGGGAAAAACGAGACAGTATCTGGTGGATTCTCTGGACAGAGCGATTGATAGAATTTCAACCGCATAGTGGGTGTGTCATTTTTGAGTTCTAAAATAAGAAATCTATGGTTATTGCATCTATATAACTAATATTTCTGTAAGATGATGCGTATTTATCTCGAGTTTTCTTTAACATAATGGAACATTAAGACGTTGCTGGTTTATTGATTACAGTGGGTTAATGCTGGTCGTTGTTTTCTTGACTAGTAAAAAGTTTTATAAGATATATCGAGTTTATATGGTTGGATTTTGATTTATTCATCAAGGATACAAAATTGGAATTGTTTTTTGGTCTAGTTTGTTCATTAGTAATCCATTCTTTCAAGTGATGCCTTCGATACAAAAACTTTTGTCTTTATATTAGCGGAGAGAGAGAGCACTATGCAACTGACAGAGAATTTTACATCTTTTCTAAATGGTATGAGGAAACTCTACGTATTTTTTCCCTTCTCTCTCTCTCAAGTAGAATAGAAAAACACTATTGTGAACTAGAATTTATTTTATCTCAGATTGAGAGCCTTCATACAAAATTTACTATAACTGACGAATAGAAAAGGAATTAACTAGTAATGCAATGATATGCCTCTGGCTATATTGGAAGTGCCAAAAAGACCATTAGCAGTATTTTGTGATTCAAAATTCTCTTCTCACTTATTCAAACAGTGTCAAACTACTATCTTATAGTTTGGATTAAATTATTTTTTCTTGCTTTCAAATATGAATTTTCAATTTCTAAGTTATAAATTAATCATTTTTGAATTGAAAATTATCAATTTGATCATTTAAACCAGAAACTTAACCATTACGATTTACAAGCTATGAAACTATTTATTTTGATACCATCTACTCAAAATACTGCGCCTTAATCTGTCTTTCATTATTGAAGCTGCCGACATAAAGAGTCCATATCAACCCCGTCATCCTAGCTCACGTTGGACTAATCGTGTTATTACTTTGATGACAGGAGAGAACTCTTTCCTTTTATATTAAAGTCAGCATTTCATCTATTTTAGTTCTATCAAATATTTATATTATAAAAACCTCAATCATGTTTTTTTTAAAAAGGCCCTCTCAATCGGCTAATTCTAAACTTCTCAACACAATCATTTAAATAGGGAAAGTTTTGTTAAAATCGAAGAAACTATAATGCAGCTCACTACCTCACTTATAAAATGTATTAAATAACAACAATCAAAAATAAAAATCAGTTTATGTTAGCATAAAGAAAAACCGTGAGAAAGGAACCATTTTCCTTCTCATAAAGTATGAAAAATTGTCCCCTATTTTAATTGTAGTTCTTAAGAGCCACTATACACCGTTCCACGTAACTCTTCAAATTCGATTTAATGAAAGTTTTCGCCATGAACGATGGTATATTCGCCTTAAAATCTGTTTCAGAATAGTTTTTAACAACACACGATTCGCCTGATACGTTCTCGCTGACCAAGCTTCCAGCACACAGAATCTCACTTCGCAAACGCCCTTTAAACTCCGGATAATCCTCATGCTTTACTGACACAGTGGCCTTAGCCCATTCACCTGGCCCGAGTTTTCTCAAATGCTTGAGAAATACGACGTCTCTTGGCTTGGAAATAAGAACTTTATTATAAGCTACATAGTTTATCACAAAGCTCTCGGTTTCCGACGCATAAATCTCCTCGATTTCTTCAGCGTTCTCTTTACTCTCGTCCACTTTCCACTGCTGCTCGAAATCTGAAATAAACTGGATGTACTTATCCGCACTACACGGCGCCACCCACGTCCATAGCACCTTTATCACGGTTTCTCCGTTAGGTTTCTGGATGCTGTCATAATAGATGGTCAGCTGATGCGCCTCGTTCTTTGCTTTATACAGCCGCTCGAAATTAGAATAATCTGGGACTCTGAGGATGCGGAGGACCAGCGATAAGACCTCCTGCCCTCGTTTGATGAATTCCATGTCTTCTTTACTGACTCCAATGAATTGGTGCTCCTCATCGTGTGTTTCGGCGGTGTCTCGGACGCTAGAGTTACCTTCTTCGTCTTTTTCTCCTTTGTTCTCTTCTTTTAAGGAGATATTCTGGTAAATTACTGGAGAAAGCGGCTCAACAATAACTTTCTTAGCGCGGTTCTCTGGGACAGGGATTATTGACAAAGCAGGTCTATCGGGGTTGGGTTTCGAATGCGTTTTATGAGAAATTTCTTTGGCTGGGAAGGAAGAGCGTCGCATGAGCTCAGTTGGACCTGGGGAGTCTCTATCGAGTACCTCAATGCTGTCTTTCTGACCAATTCCGTTCTTTGCTAGATTCAACTTTACAGAGTCAAGGTCATGGCCAATGTAGCTTTTCGATCGGTGATATCCCCTTTCGATTTTCACGGTTTCTAAATCATCCTGGCTAGCGGTCTTTTCTGCCCTTTCGGAGCCGTTTTCTCCGACCTCGGCTGATTTCAGACCGATAATTGCTCCCTGTGTCGTTTTTTTCGCATATTTCACTTTCGGGTCCTTCGATGTCAGCACGTCCCTTAAATTCATATGCGAAAACCCGAGCTGATCGTCAATTTCTGCAAGTTCATCCCATGAGAAATCAAAAAATATTGAAAAAAGTACCTGATTGCGATGGTCTGGGGTGATATTCTGAAAATCTGAACGAGTTTCTTGAGTCTTTTGCGAAATCGTCGACCGAAAAGTATAAACTATCCTAAATTCCATTGTTATTTGCATTATGTTTTGCCTTATTACTTGAGACATCGATCTTCTGCGCGAATTAGAGTCCGGATTGTCATTTTTCTCTGAGAAACTCTTCATTCGAGAGAAGCTGCTAGCTGCTGAAAGTCTCTGTGATAGTTTCCTCACATCGCTTCTTCGAAGCATATTCATTTGAGAAGCATCAAAGGACATGTATTCTGTTGGATGAACGCTGCCATGAGATTCTTTTCTGTCAATGTCTCCGTGTGTGTTTGAATAGTGCACTGCGTCTGTATATGATTTGTTGAGGTGCTGTACTCGATTTGATGGCAATCGTGGGGATTCATACGTATAAATTTGAGGTAATTCTCCGTTGGTTTTTACTTCGAGAGAGGGTTTCTTCAGTAGTTCCTGAATCAATTTTGATTGAGGCTTATTATTTTGGTTTGAGTTGAAGCAAGTGCAAGCGTTGCCCATGGCGATTAAAATGAAGTAATCGTGAATTTTTATTTTTCTTTGATACTAATTTATTGCATGCCAGCAAATTGCGTACGATGTGAATTACAATTGTGGGCTTAGACTTGATAGGGTGGTCGAATTCGATATCCAATGGTTTAATTAAGGAAAGTCTTTAAGATTGGAGTTATTTGCAACTGTCTTATCAGTGGTTATTTTTTTTTGTTTCTCTGCGAATCCAGACGGCTCTAACGTACTTGAGTATGATAATATTAAAAAATAAACGTATATGAATAGAATAAATACTACAAAAGAATCCGGAGTCAAGCAATACAGACTCAAAGTTAATACTCTCAATGAGAGAGCCTAGTAATTTAAAATTCGTGAGTTGTAATAGTATCACATTCGCCTTGAGATTTTGAAGAGGATTTAATTGGCTGCTTCGTTTGAATATATTATTAGCAGTAAGTTTTTATTATTAACAAGTGGACTCATCTTTGGCTTCATCGGTCCTCGCTATTAAAACA
>ENA-UOTZ01001896-UOTZ01001896.1-compost-metagenome-genome-assembly--contig:-NODE-1896-length-12504-cov-7.971755_pt1 | contig 12504 bp, 5 predicted proteins | sample MGYA00238144_ERZ746983 | MGnify/ENA primary metagenome ERZ746983 (study PRJEB28759, sample SAMN06268863) | compost metagenome | isolation source: single cell | place: USA: California, Emeryville, Joint...
TATGTTGAAGAAACTGACTGGATGTTCTCAACAGCCTCATACGTACCGTTTGAGAACCTTACCGATTTGTAATGCGAGCTTTGTCAGCTTTTCTTCTCAGAGAAGTCCTAAATTATGTCTAATTGTCAATTTTATAACTATTATTTACTACTGTGAGTAATCTATGATTGTTAATGGAGTTTTAGGTGTAAGGATAACATTTTAACTATTTTTTCAATATAACAATTTATATGATCTATAATTTCTTGTTTTCACAGCCAAAGGACAAAGGAATCTCATTACTTTCCACTAATCTCAGATTGAGGTCTACGTTAAAAGTATGCTATAATCACTGCAGGTGGCTCTGAGAGAGCGGGTACACCATTCAATTAGCAAAATACCTCTGCAAAATTAAAATTCTCATTATGGTTGAACAACATTAAAATTCTTATCTCAGGACACGGCGAAAACTCACAAATTAGTTTCTCTGATATGGTAGATCTTCACTGAGAATATAAAACAAAAAATACACAGGTCTGAATGAAGTACATACATTTTAACAGAAAATTGACACTGAGAATTTTCATCAATTATGAATCGCTTGGCAATAATTAAAAATGAATCAAAGATCTAAATTCCTATGTGACAATTTTTTTATTAAACAATAACGCTTAGTTTCCTCCTTTAATGACGAGGAAGCTGTCCAAAAAATTTCAGATTTTACTACCTTGATAGCAATTATATCTGTGCTAGCAGCCTTCCATCATCTGATGTAAAATGGGTTTTAGCAGAAACCCCATGAGAAAAGCACCTCCACTTGCAATAGCTCCAAGCGCAATGCTTTCCAAACCCGACCGTATTTTATCACGCTTGCCGATTTCAGCTTTAATGGCCCCAATAACAAACAGCATAAATCCTGAGAGAATGATACTGGCTAAAAATAGACTGTTTTGATGATCGATTACTGCTCCGACAAAGTAAGGCAGCATTGGAAACGTGGCAAAGATGGCAAAAGCAGCAAGGTGCATGAATGCGTTTTTTAATGGCGAAATTAATTTATTTTCGAGTATTCCCAACTCTTCTACCATCATGATATCAATCCAGGCAGCCTTATGTTTCGAGAGGATTTCGACCATTTCTTTCGCATCAGCTTCATCAATTCCTTTATTCATGTAAATTTCAACCATCTCCTTTTTTTCTCCTGCAGGATTGTTATCGACTTCCCATTCCTCTCGTTTTCGCTCTGTTCTTTGATAATTTAATTCATGCGACCGGTCTAAGTACTCTTGGATTGCGAGAACGAGCGCTTTACCAATCAGGAGAGCCACTGCGAAGGTAACTAAAGTGGAAGTGCGGCATTCCGAGCCATTTGAGGCAGATACGATGCAAATGATGGTGATCATTCCGTAAAAACTAGCATCAATGAGGCTTTTATCGATTTTTATCGTTTTGCGGCTGAGTTCGTTGTGTTGGATGAAACCTTCATGCGCTTGTAGACTCAAATAAACATCTCCTGCATCATAGGCCTTCCGAGCTTCTTCAATATTTCGAGTATTCATTTATGAGATCGGAGAAAATATTAAGAGTTTCTTCGAAATTTATTTCTTAAGAGTTTAAAATTCCCGAGTTTAAGTCTTTATTGAAGTTTCCCAGTGCTTAAAATTATTCAATTTGATGCTTCCCTCATTCAAAAGAATGTACTATTTTACTTGAATATTGGATGAGGAGAATTCGTCTCATGCGACTGACTGATTTTGTTTTTTTAAACAAAAAAAAAAACAGCGCAAATAAAAGAATAGCATAGAAAAGATTTTTCATCAGTTGTCCTTGAAAAAACAAATTTCTTGCAAGGCAGTCATGAACAAATTGTTATAGAACATTTAAATAAATTTACTAGTAAGAATGCTAAAGGCGTCTTAATTAGCATACCTTCGGTTTATTCGCATGACTCAATTCTATTAATGAAAGTCCTGAAAGCTTTGGAAGAGAACATCCTCCTTGTTGATGGGAGAAGAGGTCTTTTTTTTTGATGTAACAAGCACAGAGCTTGCAAGAGGTCATGACTTCCTTGCAATCATATTGTATGTGGAAGGCCATTCTTGATTTATTGCAGACAAAGGAGCAATATTTGCAGACTGCTTCTGTTTCAAGACAAGTCTTCTCATGCTCTTCAAGTTCTTTCCTTTTAATCCATGCTCCACATTTGTGCTTTTCAGTGATTTCCCGGCATGTGTATTCGTGATCATATCTCTGATAATATTTTTTCTTACAGAACTTGCACACGATCTCTGGGCAGTCGCATTTCACATCAATTCCTAGCATGTCGTCTGAATGCAAATATGTTCCGCAACGGCATCGTTGTATTTTATATTGGCACTCTTGAGTTAAGTGTGAATCCACGTTATCGGCAGTTCCTTCCCAGCTGCATGGTTTTTTACTTAAAGCCTTCACAGGGCATATCACAGTTTGCATTTTGATTATCACTTTCAGGTCAACGATTTGTAAAGTTCCCGCTGCTGACGCTCTGCATCGAGGACACGAAAAAAGCGTGTTTTTACTGGACTGGAGGCTATTGACGCAAGGTTTGCAGAATGAATGACCGCAAGGAGACAAGGCACATGGATCTCGGTATACTCCGAGACAAATTGCACAGACGAGTTGCTCCATCAAAATTTTGTTTGTGAAAATTTCCAATGGATACCCAGCCTTCTTGAACTCTTCGCTTGATTGAGCCTGAAGATCGGTTTGTTGCATTTGGGTTTGATTTAGTAAAAGTGGAATGAAAGATTGATTCGTAAATTGTAATTATGGAGACGAGGATTGGAGGACAGAAAATCCCGATGCCAATCTAATTTTGAATGCAGGTTTTTTAATTGCATATTAATTTCAGTCGGATGATATGTACCGTAAGGATATTAGTTTTGGATAAGAAATGATCTGCTCAGATGACCATATTACAGAAATAGGAGTTATTTGAACAAATGCGTTCTGATCAAAATTCCAATAATGGAATACCACAGATGCGTTAGGAAATTAAGGTATGGTGTTCGCTTCCCCGACTGAGTTTTTGGTACGCATACCTTGGTCAACTTTCTGATTGTTGTGTGCTTGTAAGATCATTTTGTTGCTGGAGTACCCAATTTAGTATGATTATATTGGAAACTTCAAAAAATAAAGAATGGAAGATGTCAACCTGATCTAGACCGCTCAGATTTCTTGCCTTTAACCCGAGAGAAGCGATTGAAGTTACACATATACGAAATTTTCAAACTTCTTCTTAACAAAATGCTAACATGTGCAGGATTACTTGAACCGCTTATTTCATCTAACAATTACCAGAAATTGGTTTTTAAGTATCTTAATTCCTCTCAGGTTATCTTTCTAGCAGCTAGTTTCTGTTATTTTCTCTTCTTAATAGCAACGAGGGGATATTTTCCAAAAATATTATATACGGCACTTTTTATTTTCAAATCTCCAAATTTTTTGTCTCGAGTATCTCTCAAAAGATCAAAGGTCTTTACGAAGCACTAACAATAATCAATCTAATCTAAATCGATTCATGGCCGGAAGTCTGGAACAACTAAGTTTTCATTTTTCCATCTAACTCCACTCTTTGAGTCTTTCTTCCCAGTGATTCACTATCTCTCTCTCTGAGAACACTCTCCAAATGCACATCCGGGTATTAAAGCACTTATTAGGTCATGAAAACTTACTTTAATTCCTTTTCCAGGCTCCACTTAACAGAGCAGGCAATCATTTGTCCAGCATTATTCGTCAACAAAAAGATCTTTCAGTAGGCTGCCTTGAGCCAAACAAACTCATTCTAATCAGCCAGCAAGCACATCGATTATGAGGAAATTTTCAACATTTTTGGAGAGAGTATTGTGAGAGGTTGCATATTTTCGTAAAATTTCTGTATCCAACGGGTGTCTCGATTCTCCTTCGAAGCTGGAAAATGATATCACTGGCATCTCTATGGCTTATCTGGAGCTGCTCTAACCTTAGTTTAACAGTTTTTAAAAAACTTTTTACTGCTGTGAAATCAAAAATAGAACCTAAGCCGTTCCGGTTATTCTCGATTAATCTAAATCAAGGCTGTTTATTATGTTATTGGCTCAAGCATTTGATCCAAAGTACTTTCAAATTTCGAACCACTGAAAAAATATAGATTACGAGAAATCTTGTTTTGCTTCCCTTGGTGATGGAGGAGGAAGTATCTGTATACTCTGCGGCTATCAGCTTGAATTTACGACGAATAGGGGAAAAATAAGTAGGAAAAGACGGGCAGGTTAAAAGAAACCTGAATCGTATTTACGCTGTTAAATATCTCAGTTATTTTTAAAGGATTCTTATTTAATTAATCGAAGGAAATCTAAGATTCCAGGATATAAAAGAAATTGTTTCGATGGACATAATTCAAAATTCTCTGTGTTGAGGTGTCCCGAAGTTTTCTGCAAAGATAGATCTTTTAAAGCCCGAACTCAACATTGCTTGATAATTTAAAAGCAGAAAATTTGAATTATACTTTTGGGTCCTAACAAGCTCATGGAACCTTACCTCAAGCATCTAACCGAATACGTCATTTCGATACAACTTCTGGCTCTTGGTGTCGTCTCATATCTTTTTCGAGGGTTGTTGTCACTACCAAGTGCGTTGAATACCTGGCTGATGATCTTTGGCGCGTGTAACATCGCTCTCTTGAATCTGAAAAAAACCGCGTACTGGAGGACTGCAATCTTCGTTGAACTCCTCGCAGTTCCTTTACTTGCTTCACAAGACGATCAAGTTGCCTCCGTATCGCCATACCTACTACTTCCTTGCTGTCTTATGGCGGTTTACTTCACGAAACCTTTCAAACTTGCCGTTCTACATAGCATAATCCAAGCTGTGATTTGCCTTAAAATCGTCATCCCAAGGCACATATCAACACTCAAAAAGGACTTTGGACAAGATCATTATCAGACGGCACTGGCTAATATGTTGGTCAGTTTCTTTGTCCTCGTGGTGATATTCTCCTTTGAATGGCAGCGAGAGCAACACAACATAAAAATTAAAAAACTTCAAGAAGATATCTCATCAGCGAATATTGAATTGAGTGCGAAGAAAAGCGAACTTGAAAGAGCCCTCGAAAACGAGGAGATCTTCTTGCTCACGTTCTCACACGAGCTGAAGAATTCGTTGAACGGTCTGCTTGGAAACTTGAGTCTTGCGATTGAGTGCGCTGTGGACTTGGAAGTCTTTGGGTATCTCAAGCAAGCCAAAGTTTGCGGGCACATACTGAGGAATTTCATTCTCAATATATTAGACACCGGAAAGATAGAGAAATCTAGTCTGGAGGTCGTTTACGAGCGCACAGACGCGACTGAATGGCTCTCTAAGCTGTGGACGGTTACTGGAGAGCTCATAAGGAATAAACGACTTCAAGGCTTTATGAAGATTAGCAAGAATTTGCCTCGTTTCCTGCTGATAGACCAGCAGAGGCTGTTTCAGATAATACTGAACCTAACCTCGAACGCTGTGAAGTTTACGAATGAAGGACATGTGTACTTCATTGTCGACTGGGAGGATCAGCCAGATTCGCCACAAATCGGATCGCTTGAATTGTTAGGATCGCACGGCTCGAGTTCCCTTGAACTTAAGCAAGAATCTGATTGTGACCTGAATTCAGAGAATGTTGACGCCGCTGAGACGGAGTGCTTTTCTCTCAAGCAGATCCCTCAGAGCCCTCTTAAGAAATCTCTGAAGGACTCCTTTTGGAAATTGGATTTTAAGTCGAAAACGCTCGAGAACGATGCTCTTTTTCCACAACAGAACGAAGGATCAACGGGCTTTTTGAAAATCTCTGTGATTGATACAGGCTGTGGCATGGACCCGAGTCAAACGGCAAAGCTATTTAACAAATTTTCTCAGGTGGGTAGCGAGGCTCAGCAGAAGATAGGAACTGGGCTAGGCTTGTGGATAAGCAAAAAGCTGGCGGAAAAAATGAATGGAACTATCTCCGTGAAGAGCAGACCTGGCATCGGGTCAGTGTTTGAAGTACGCCTTCAAGTGTCTGTTCTTGCGGGCTTCCCTCTTGTGAACCGGATTTCGAGTTTTGTGCCCACCAAAAAGATTGATTTGAAGAATCTCTTGCAAGGAGGAGTAGACTCCACCTGCAACCCTCTCAGTCCGGGATCTTGGAACAAGAAAAAAATCTTGGTTGCCGATGATGATGTTTTCAACGTAGATTTGATGGGGAACTACCTTCGAAAGCTTAATTGTGAATACATCGTGGCTTATAATGGAGAGGAGTTAGTGGATCAGGTGAAGAAAAACTATGACGATATATCAGTGATTCTGACTGATAACCATATGCCGAAGATGGATGGTATAACTGCGATCAGAGAGATTCAGAAATACTTATCAAGCGAGTTGAAACCAATGCTGCCTGTTTACCTTGTGTCTGGAGATCATAGAGTTGGAGACGAAGCGTTTTTGAGAAGACTTGATATAAAGAAGTTGCTATCGAAGCCGCTTGAGTTCCAGAATTTCAAAGAGATCATCCAAAATCATTTTGAGGGGTATCAATAAGAAAGTCAATGAAGTGAACAATGATAAAATTAAATAATTACTACTGATTTGTGATGCATTTCAGTATAAAGTATTAGCATTTGACTTTATCAAAATAGGCCGAGTCGTCCTGTAATTTATAAAATGTCTTAACTTCAGAGGATAACTTCGGAAGTTCATAGCAAAATCCTCCGAGTTTTTAATTGTGAAGCATTTTTTTGGCTAATTGCTCTCCATAAAGTGATCATTGAAAAAAATTTCAATGAAAAATCATCCATCCGTCACTATTCAGGATTAAGCTTGCCAGTTTTAATGGAGAGCTGCACATCCTTAAGCTAAACAAATAATCTCGAAGTAATTGGTAGAAGATAAGGAATAAATTTCGTACAACTATACTAGGAATTGCTTGGAGATGGTTTATCTGCTTGTTTCTGTCAACTTTGAATGTGCGACGCGGTGATCGACAGAAGAAGATCTAAGAAATTTTTTCTTCTTGAACCATCTGAGAATTATCGATTGTGTTGATAGTACTTAATAAACAAGCACACTCCGTGTTAAAATGCATTTATTTTTTGTATCTCTTATAGGTATTAATGAATAAGAGCTTGCCTGTTTGCGAAGTGATTGGCTATAAGAATCCATATGCATTTCCTAAAACCAGCAATCTCCTCTACTGGTTTGAATTGTTTCTTGAGTTTAATAGACGAGAGATTGAATCGTGGGAATAAGCGCAGGGTCGTTTTAGAAAAGATTTCTCGATAAATAAGTAACAAAAGATTCATTCGAGCAAACTGCCTGAAAATGCTCTATGTCAATATTACTTGCATTCTTACTCACAGACAAAGTTTAAAGTTAGCGAGGTTTGATCTAAACGTATCTATGTATCAAGCTGAGATGGTTCCAGAAAGCATGGATCCTTTTGCTAATCAAGTTCACTAGTTAAAATTGCGCATTTATAAATTGAAAATTCAGTTACCAAAGAGTTCTATTCCGAATTTTACGATATGAATCTGAATTGAATGATGGATATAAAATTCTTTCTGTTTTTAGCTTTCTAGTACACCAATATCGTAGGAATATTTAAAATCAAGCTGAGTAGATTCTTAATATCTTTTAATTGGAAAGAATGGAAAAGAATCGGGCCCAGCAGCAAGGAACCGAGTGTTCACAAAAAGAAATGAGTAAACCCTTTAACTCTGAACAGAGAACAGCAACTCATGAAAACTCCTCATCAATTCTGGCAAAAGCGAATTCATATAAGCATGAGAAGATTTATCTGCCAAAACACTTTCAAACTTCGACTTCAGTGCTTTATACTTATGATAGCTTGTCCACAAGCCAGAGACAAACTGATCAACAAAGTTCCAGCTCTATGATCTCAGATTACAGTTCAAAATCTTTGAGTAGTACTAGACAAAATCAAGAAAGCTCGCATTTGAAACCGAAAACTGATATTTCCATACCTTTTACTGGGACTCAGAATCAAGTAACGCATCAAACTTATCAACCAAAAAATGAAAAAGTCCTCTACACAAATCAAAGCCAAGGAAGACAGTCTAACTATCTGTCCGTGGACAATGATGTGAATCAGACACTTTTTCATGATCGGAAAAAACGTTCAGACCACCAGAATGCCGATACATCACACCAAAAACGCCAAAACAAAAAACATCATGAGAAATCTCAAAAGCAGCCACATCACCAAGACACCAAGATAAAGTTTCAAGAGACGAATAGTACGCACTTTGAAGAGAAGAAGAAGCGTACAAACCACCAAAATCCTCATCCAAATGAGGAGAAACAAGGCGAAAAGGTGGATTCTCATAAAATTAGGAGAACACTCAAGAGCTCAAAACAACAGAAACAAGGATGCTCGATATATCAGCCAAACAGCAAGGAAGCAGCAAACAATCCAGGCCAAAAAGAAAAGAAAAAAGATAATGAGAAGGATAAGATCGCACAGAAAGAACCCAAAAATCGTGCTACCTATATAGAGTACACTATCAAAAATGCTGATTCCGAAGAGACCATTAACCAAGCATCTCTCACTCAATCGAAAGATCAGCATTCACCAGTGAAAACTTGGTCGACAAAGAAACAGTTCCACGCCACAAACCTCAATGACTCTAAAACGGATAAACTATTTCCCCAAGAAAATGCCTCACATCTGCTTCGAGATTCAAAATCTGACTCTCATTTGCCTTTTTCTCATCATGAGAAATTTAGCAAAAATCAGAAAAGAGCAAAGTTTCTTCCAAGAGACGGCGCAAAGCCTGAGAATGACTTAAAAGGCAAGGAGGATGATCTACATCAAAAACAAGAAATAAAGTTTAGAAGGAACAAAAACGCGAAACAACAACAGCAGCCTCAGCAGAATGAAAAGCCACAGGACACCAATACTCAAGAACAGCCTGCTCCAAAAAACTCGAAAGAACCTAAAAAAGAAGTGAAAGTCTATATCGTGAAAACTGATAATGTTCCAGAGGAAAGCCTTCCAACAAGTTCCAAACAAACCGAGAAAAAAACTCTCGCGCAGATAGAGCAGGAAGAGTTGGCAAACTTGGAAAAAGGCCTATATTTCTTCGAAGACAGTGCTGAAGCCCTCAGCATAAATGAAATATTTTCCAAGTTAAACCCAACAAATCAACAATACGAGGACGACAAGAAACAGAAAAACAATGGGAGAAATGTGAAAGCCATGGAGGGAAACGCAAAGGCCACAGACATTAGCAGAACAGGAGAAAGCAAAGAGAAAGAAACTAAAACAGAACCTAACGACGGCAAGAATATTCACTCAAACTCGAATCCGAGATACAAAAACCAAAAACGAGAATATGTCAGAAAAAATGAAAAAAACCAAAAAGCATTTGAATCTGAACACCAAACAGCAGATAAAGAGACCAGTCCTCACAAAGAGGAAGCTAAAGAGCCCAGTAAAATGCATTCCTCACATAAAAATCAGTCTACAGAGCCAAAAGCTAATATTAATAACATTCCCTTAGGAAAACGGGCTCGAGAATTTCTGGAAAAGACGCAGGCTGAGAAAATAACTGGTTCTGACCTCTTTGCTCAACTTATGGAAAATTTCGAAAGGAGTGAGATGAAGGAACTCCTTTCCTTCGTTAAACACGCAAGAATCCAAGACAAGAATGAAATTATATGGTGCATCGAGCAAATAATCTCAGGAAAATGCTCTGATCTCCAAGAAAATCCAAATAGCTCTCAGATCCCAGATTATAAATCACTTGGGATTGACGAACTCCTTGATAAGATAGCAGATTATGACTCCCATGAAGTATACACTGAGCATGAAAAAAAGTTTGATGTGCATGAGAAAGTCATAGAAAACCTCATGAATAAATTTTTTAAGAGTGAATACGATAAGAGCCAACTCGCAGGTGCCAAGCAAAAGATTCAAGAAATCGAAGAACAGAGAACGCAATATATCAAATGGACTGAAGAATTCGTTGAAAAGCACCGAAATCAAGCTCGAGCTGGAACTGATAAGAGCAATATTAGACAGCAAATAGAAACTTCTTGGTTAATTGAGCAGCAAAGACTCCGATCGGGTTTCCCAATTTATGCGAAAAAAAGTGAAATCATCAACTTGGTTGAAAAAAATCAATTCGTCATTCTTATCGGCGAGACGGGTTCCGGGAAAAGCACGCAGCTCGTACAATATATCCTTGAGAGCTCACTGTTTGAGAATTCAAATAAATACATCGCTTGTGTTCAGCCTCGCAAACTCGCAGTGCAATCCGTCTCAAAGAGAGTCGCTGAGGAGCTTCACACGAAGATTGGTGGCCTTGTTGGATATCAGACCGGAGGATTTTCCAATCCAATGAGCAGCAGCACAAGGATCAAGTTCGTGATCGATTGGCTGTTTCTCAATGAGCTGCTTGAAGATAGAAAGCTGTCTAAATACTCATTTGTAGTAATCGACGAAGCTCATGAAAGAAACATGAATACGGACATTCTGCTGAGCTTAATCAAAGACGCAGCGAGATTGAATCCTGAACTTCGCTTCGTAATCACTTCTGCCACTCTCAACGAAGATCTTTTTGTCAAGTATTTCGATTGCCCTTCGATTAGAGTGCCTGGTAGGACTTATCCAGTAGAGATTTTGTATCGCCCGCCAAAGGGAAATATGACTCGTCTAGATGCTGTGGAACAGCTTGTCCGAGAAATTATTGAAGAGAGAGAGACTGTGAAAGAGAAGAATTACTTCGACAGTTATTTCGCTGCTGCCGAAGAACTACCACAGACAGATGGGCACATCCTTGCTTTTCTCTCCGGAGTTGACGAAATTGAGTATTTAGTTAAGAAGCTAGAATATTCAGAAGCTCGAAGTAAGTACCTGTTCTTGCCACTGCATGGTAGGATAACTCCTGCCCAGCAACAGCAGATATTTGCAGCAACAAAGGAGCATAGTCACGGTAAGACTAAAGTTATATTCGCAACGAGAATCGCAGAGACAGCAGTAACGATCAACGATATCAGCGTTGTGATAGACATTGGGTTTGACAGAGATTACAACTATGATCCGAAGAAGAGAATCACGATAATGAGTCAGCACGTTATCACACAAGCACAAGCCAATCAAAGAACTGGAAGAGCCGGTCGAACGCGTCCTGGAAAATGCTACCGAATCTATTCAGAGGAAGATTTCAATAACCTTGAACAATTTAAGATTCCTGAACTCAAAAGAATGAACTTGGACAAAGCCGTTCTGAGACTCAAACAGTTCGACATAGGCGACGTTATCAATTTTGACTTCATCGAGAAGCCTGATGAGCTTCGATTGAAGCAAGGGCTGGAAAACTTAAAGCTTCTGGGGGCTTTGGACGAAAAAGAGAAGCTCACAAAATTGGGAGCACAGATGGGAAAGCTGCCCACTGACCCTGATATATCCCGAGTGATTATTGAGGCGATTAAAGCGAAATGCGAAAAAGAGGCGTGTAAAATCATTTCTCTAATGGCCTATTCAGGAAATCTGTTCCAAAGAGGTAACAATTACGACAGATACGAAATGTCAGACAGACAGAAATTCGATTTCTGTCATCCTACGGGAGATTTGCTCACTTTTCTTAACATCTTCCAGGCCTACGAGTCACTGAAGAAAAATAAATTAGAGTTGAGGAAATGGTGTTCGAAAAATACGCTGAGCTCTAAATGCCTGTTTCAAGCTGAATCTAAAATATTTCTTTTCATAGTTTCGAGAATATAAGTTTTGTGTGACTCAATATTATGTACAGGTTTTCAATCACATAAGAACATCAAAGATTAGATTCAAACAATAATCAATAAAGAATTAATTCTTCAAGCGAGTTGAAGAACATTTCTATGACTTTTCATCTAAACATGATGCCAAACATCACCACCACCCATACCCCTAAAACTCACACCTCTACCCCTATTACTCACATCCCTGCCCCTATTACTCACGACCCTACGAGATCCAACAACGCCGTCGCGGTTCATCCGATTTAATCTATTGCATTTTGCATCACGGTCCAAATGCATCGAACACACATGGCAAATAGGATCTGAACAACTAGCGCATTCGTTGCCTTTCCATGAGCCATTTTTCTCGACTATTGTGTGACAGATCGGACATTTTTTATAACCGAAGCTAGAGATCTCTGTAGTTTCGTACTCATCCAATCTCGATACATTCACACAAGATCCTTCATGAGGAGCCCTGAGGCATTTCCTACAATATTTCAATGAGCACATTGTACAATTAAATCAGGGATCATGAGAAGTCTTTGAAAAAATGTTTTTGCATCCTGGACGAGGGCATTTTCGATAATACTGAGCCTTATTCGCTAGAAAGACGTCAAAACTGCGTTGCCAAATTTTCTCTAGAGTATTTTCGTCAATCGTATTAAGCAAATCTGTCAATGAGATCGGCTGAGGATCTTTACAGACTGGACAACAAATCGGGAACTTCGAAGAGCCTCTCACACGTGATTT
>ENA-UOTZ01001899-UOTZ01001899.1-compost-metagenome-genome-assembly--contig:-NODE-1899-length-12486-cov-9.995165_pt1 | contig 12486 bp, 17 predicted proteins | sample MGYA00238144_ERZ746983 | MGnify/ENA primary metagenome ERZ746983 (study PRJEB28759, sample SAMN06268863) | compost metagenome | isolation source: single cell | place: USA: California, Emeryville, Joint...
GACTTGCCTAAGTAAAATAGCCTCAAATAAAATTAATCAAGATCTAAGTATACTTTGGAATTTCCACCCATTTAAATGAGCTCACCAAGAGACAAGGACTTTTCTCCAACGGGTGATGTAGATCCGATAAAAGCCAAGTTAGATCGTGACTATGCAGAAAAAAGCGCAATTTTTCTCGAATGGCGAAACAATCATTCGTTTTACGCGAGCAAAAAGAGTTCAACGACGACGATTACGCTGACGAAGCTGACGAAAGATTAAGGGACGCGTTGGAAAGAATCCAACGTGATGAGGAGCTCAGGAAGATAGTCAAACAAAAAAATGTGAGAAACCCTGAATACTGGACCTATTTGATTTCAAAAAATCTTGATTATTTCGCCGTCACGTTTATGGAGCTCACGTCACTGCTGGTCACCTATCCTTTATTAACCATCAAGACTCGAGTACAAGCAAAACATCTTTACGAAGATGTGTCATTTTTCACGAAAAATAAAGTTAGAGATCATACTATGCTCGCTGGTTTCTCCCAAGGACTACTTTCTGTGCTTGTAGGAAATACGATAAGCATCAACACGTTCAGATTATGGAATGATTGGCTAATCAAAACACGCCAACCTACCTCGACTCTTGGCCTTGGACTTGTTAATCTAGAGAGTCATTTGGTTGCAGATATGCTCAGTCTGCCATTTAGGCACATTTTTGATATGAGAAGGATTTATGCTCAAATGAATGACAAGTCAAAGGATATTTCTAGATTCTTGAAGGGGTATTATAGGAGTCTTCCAGCGTGTCTGCTGAGAGATATAATTTTTAGAATTACTTTCAATATCACAGATAATCTCGCAACTTTCGGTAAGTTCTACTATTACTATTACACATCTGATAGAGAGATGATCGATATTAACGAATATCAGAAGAGAATCACCTTCGACCAGCGCAGTGGAGCCCTCATTGTTTCGACTTTCCTGGCGGCTTTCCTGAGCAATCCGTTCGATGTAGTTGCAACAAAGCTGGTCACGCAACAGTACGAGAAATATACAGGACCAATAAACTGCTTTAAGACGGTGCTTCGAGAAGAGAAATGGCAGAAATTATGGCTCAGTGGATTTTCCGCTAGAGGAGGATTTTTCGCAGCAAATGGTTACATTGTACTGATGTATTATAGCAAGCTTAGGGATTCAATGCAAGAAGCTTTTTCAGTTTAAAATGTATAATCAAAGTGACTTGCGTGAAAGATATGTTTCTATGATTAATGATAAAACAGTGTGATTATGAAGAGACTTTGAAATCGACAGATCATTTAGATTTGGCTCGTTAATAATTTATAAGTAGATATTCAAATACCGCCAAAAATAAACAACATGTTTAAATTTGAGAAAACAACAACAATACAGCGAAGGAACTCCAAAGAAGGGGTCGAGAACAAGACTGAAGATAAAAAGATACATTTGATCCCATTCCATTTCGAAAAGGATAGCGAGGCAAGAGTTGAGGATTTTTTTAATTCCAAAATAGCAGAAGAAAACGTGCTTGCGACTGATGGTAGCGTAATTGGAACAAATCTTAAAGCGTCAATGCATGGAAGAGCGTTAAAAGGAAAAGAAATTGAACTTTCTGATAAAGTTATCGGTAATTTCGTTCATTAAGCCGGACATTTTGCAATGATGTCTTCTTAGGAGTTGTTTATAGAAGAGAGCTAAGTGAGAAGACTGGAGTTGTGCATTACAAACCGGAGGATAGCTTCACAAAATTCACGTAATTTGATTTTGTAAAAACGCTGTGCTGAAGTGATCGGTGTGTTTTTAGATATTGGAAGCATGACGACTATCCTGTGAGCAGAGACAAAGTGCAAAGCGCTTTTGAATATTTAAACGTACTTGAAGCAGTAAAATCTTGACTTATTCCAAAACTTAACTTTCAAAATAACTAGCTCCATGATGATTGAAGAATTAGAGAGCAGTCTTTATATAATTCAATTTTCATCATTGTTCTTTTGTATGTAAGTTCATCTAAAATCTGGATCTTTATCGTATTTTTCTAGCAATGTTCAATCGATACCAAATCTCATCAATGAAGTTTCTAACTTTTGGATGGAGATTATTGATTTGCTTAGTAGGATCATACAATTAGCAAGACGCTTTTCAGGCTCAAAGGCAGCTTATGCAATTGCAAGAAAAAGTAGGCGACAAGTTATCAGAAGGGATGTGTTCAGTTTAATAGATTCCAATACAAAATATTCTTATCTGCTCGATCGTCGACCAAATTTTTGAACCGCATAAAAGAAAGTTATTTAACTTAAGATCAGCAAGAGTTGGTCTTTGGTATGCATCTTGGTGTATTACCAGTATTTTTACAATGTTACTGAGGATTTGATTTCTAGAATAAATTCTACTGTCTCATAACCTAGAATTTGTTTAATTCTTAAGCCGTATCTCAGAAGTTGATTATAATTATTTCACATTATTTCAATGAACATGCGTGGCTTTGAATATAACAAAAACGAAGGAAATAAACTCTATTTGAGTTGTATCGAAGGAGTTCCTGATACCCTTTGGGCAAGTCGGTTAAAAGGGGCCATTTCGTTTTACCACGAAGCAATGAAATTTGTGAATGATAGAGACCAGAAATCTAGTCTATCGAAAAATTTGGCAATGGCTCATCAGAAAATCCTTGCCAAAATCAAAGAGATGGATGAGAAGATTTATTATCTGACTGAGGCCCTTAAATTCTTTCAGCAATCGGTCCTGTTAGCTGAGAAAAAATCGCTCGACTGGGTTGAACACCTGGCCTCTAATGCCTTCCAATCCTTGACTGAAGGCATCACTTTGCTCGAGAACTTATGTAGAGAGAAGAGAATCATGCTTTTTCACAAGCTCAGGCAATATACAGCACAGTTTCCTGAGTGTGAGTTAACTCTCTGCTATAAGATCTCAGAGCTATCTTTTCTTCATGCAGTTGAACTTACAGAGTCAAATAGCTATCTGAAAGCTCTCTCGTTCCTTGAAGATTCTAACCAGTCGTTGGTAATCGCGAAATCTCTCGCAACCAAACTAAAGAAAGGCGAGCTGATTGATGATATCATCGACCTTGAAGAGAGGAAGTATATCCATTTATGTCGAGTAGAAGCTTTCAAAGAACTTCAAATTGCAAGAAGGGTGCTTGACATTGGAATAAAGGAAAAGGAAACTGAGCTTCTATGGGATGCAATTGATCGGTTCAGGCATACAATAAGGCTAACCAAAGGAGTGGATATTGAAATCGAAGCGATTTGCTTTAGCGAAATCGGAGAGGTGTTTTATACCCATCTCGGGCTCGAAAAGCAGTCTACCAGATATTTTGAGCAGGTGCTTCAATTGGCAAATAGTATGGTACCGAGAAAACTCGCGACTACGTCTTGGCTGGCTTTGGCCACCCAAAGGTTGCAGGATTTGCAGGAAAAAGCTGCACAAAAAGCCGACCAAGAGGAAGAAGATCTGAATAGCAAATACTATGAAGAATTATCAGCAGATTTTGAATTAATCAATCAAGCCAATCAGGGAAAAGTTGAGGACTTTATAGATTTTCTTTATCAGAATTATCCTCCGAAAAACCAGAAAGATGTCAAGAGGGATACCACAAAGGAAGTAAAAAAGCAAATAATGGCAGCAATCGCCTTATACCATCCAGATAAGAATGTCACTGAGGATGGGAAATGGTCTGTGCTGGTAAACGAAATTACCAAAATGTTGAATGGTCGTTATGAGGTCTATAAAGTCTGACTGATAATAGAATTAAGCTTTCTCTTTAATTAACCACTTAATTTGCATTTATCTGTTGCGTGAGTTCAGCATGAGAAAAAAAAAAACTGTTGAGACCATACTACTAGCATTAAACTTGATTTCTGTTCTCATTCAACTGTAAATCAGTAACGATAGCGTTCGAGCATAAAGCTACAAATAATTAATTACACGGAAATATAAACTTATGAATCTGTGCTAGTATATCAATTCAATCCGTAGTACAATAAATAAATTTTGTGATTCGCAGGCTTGAACATGGTTGAGAGAAAAAATACAGGAAGCAAGGATGATTTCGATGAATTGAAACTGAATAGCGATCAGGCTATCAAAAAACACTTCGAAAGCGATGGTATATTCCCAATAGACCCATTTTTGACTCTAATAATCATCAGAGAAGATATTACTGTCAACACTTGTGATTAAATTCAACCAAAGGAACAAAAGACAGGAAAGAGTGCTTCTCGTGACGACAAAGGCGATCTATAATATATCAAATCAAAGTCTGATTTCATGGATCAGCAATACATACTCTATTAAGCGGCGAATCGATATCAGGAAGGTTTATGCTATCACACTAAGTGAAATGAGCGGAGAGTTTGTTTTTCATGTAAAAGACGAATATGACTATCGATACTCTTCGCCTGAGAGACGTGATCGCATTCTACAGATGGTGTGCAGAGCTTTCTACTTAAACATGCCACCAGATCAACAGCTTAAATTCTACTTTTCGGTAAGAGATCAGAAGTCAGTGACATCTGACAATGACAATACTGCATGTAGGATCAAATAGAACTGAAATCTGTAACAACCACGGAGAATGATATGAAAAAAGGAACCAAGAAAGCACAAACAGGCAGACCTGAGAGTCTTACTGAGGAAGGATTTAGAGTAACTACTTAAAACTGTCTGCAGGAATGAACTCATTGCTTCTTAATCAATAGCAAAAAAGCGAAGAATACGTTAAAAAAAGAGAAAAAATGAAAGCTCAAACTGAGAAAGTGTTTAGCAAAACGAATATAAAAGTCACGCTTGACGATTTTAATTTGCTCAAAGTCCTCGGGAGAGGCGCATTTGGCAAGGTATGAGCTATTGCTGAAGCGACGAGTGATTTATTATCATTAAAGGTGATGTTAGTGGAAAAGAAGGATACAAAAAAGATCTACGCTTTAAAGTCTCTGAGGAAAGAGGATATTATTGATAAAGATCAAGTCCAACATACTAAGACTGAGAGATACGTCCTCGAAAAGGTATATAATAATAGCGTTGAGATGAATTCATTGATTCTTTACAATATTAGAGCAATTGTCCTTTCTTGGTGAGCTTAGAATATGCTTTTCAAACTCCAGAGAAAATTTTCTTGGTGATGAATTTCATGAGGTAATTTACAGAATAAATGAGCAAATGTAGCTAATTACAGGTATTAGAGGAGGCGAGCTCTTCCAACATCTGAAAAACGCAAGAAGATTCGACGAGAATAGAGCCAAGTTCTATGCAGCAGAAATCATTTTGGCCCTAGAATATCTACATAAGATGGGAGTTGTTTATCGTGATCTAAAACCAGAAAATATTCTCATGGACGATGAAGGTCATATCTGTTTAGCTGATTTTGGAATGGCCAAACAGCTCAAAGAAGGAGAAAAGACCTACTCAGTGGTTGGAACTCCTGAGTATCTGTCACCTGAAATCGTTGATGGAGAAGGGCATTCTTTCCCTGCGGATTGGTGGGCGCTCGGAGTTTTCATGTAGCCAACCTTGTTAGACCTATTGTTTGGATAATTATAATAATAGATACGAAATGATCATCGGCATTCCGCCATTTTACAATCGAGATCAAAATTATGAACTCATTTACAAAATGATCAAAGAGAAAGAGGTTGGATTTGGAACGAAGATTCCAATCACGACTAATGCAAAAGACATTATTCTTAACGTAAGCAAATTCTTCAACGAATTTTATATCCTTAATTTCGAATAGCTTCTTATTAAAGACCCAGCAAAGCGTCTTGGTTCGAAAGGAGCACAGGATATCAAAGATCATCCTTGGTTTAACGACGTCGACTGGAAAGCTTTATATGAGAAAAAGGTAACTACCTCACAAGTCGCATCAGATGAATACTCATTTGATTTCTTTTCTAAGGTTGTTCCACCATTTAGGCCTCAGATTACCAATGACTATGATGTGAATAACTTTGACATAGAATTTACAAGTGAAGGTAAAATACATTTGACATGGAATTTTTCTTTAATTTCGTTTTGTTATTCAGAGGCTATTAATTCTGTCACGGACAACACCGACATGAACTTGATCAAAGAATATCAAAGAGAATTTGAGAACTTTTCATATAATCCGAACGCGGCTGGGCTCAGAGTCAGCATGCGGGATAGTAAAATTGGGCGAGCGAGTGAAAATGGGGCGAACAACCGCGATAGCGCCATACGTGAAAGTCAATACAGTATGGATTTGTCGATCCCTGAAGAAAAAGAATACGAAGGATTCGATGATGTAATGTAAGATGGCCTCCACTGAGTCGAAAAGGATGTGAGAAAATGAATGTCTGCTGGTGAAAAAACTTGCTGGTCTATTTTGAATTATTACATAGTAAGACTTTTCTGCAAAAATCAAGCTATTTATCGTTCATTTCGCTTGGATTAAATCCATTCACCATGATCTCTTATTCAAAATGGCCTACATCAGCAATTAATTCAACAAATTTAGAAGAAGAAAGTTTGTGAAAGTTAGATCGATATTAGACTCAGTTTAACTTTTTTCTTAGGCTGCTATATAAAAAATTATTAATCGCGAATTCGTTTTTACCCTCTTTGCAAACTTACTATTTGAAACTTGTTTTCTACGACATCTATTATAGCAAGTCACGGTCAAATATATCTTTTCAATGCAATAAGAACCAATAGACAAGACACTTTGGCCGAGTGGTTAAGGCGTTGCCCTGCTAAGGCAATGGGGTTTCCCCGCAAGAGTTCAAATCTCTTAGGTGTCGAATTTTTTATTTTCTTGACCACTAAAAATTCCCATGTCATCATGTTTTGATAGCAAGCGCTGACATCAATAAGAAACCCACATTTAGCCAGGAACTTTCACATTAACTACCTGCAATATAATAGACATCTTTCTTCTGTGTTCATTTTTAATCATTCTCAATCTTCTGTTTTATGATATCACAACAAGAAATCCGAGAGTTTTATTGAATGATACAACAACAGAAATCCACTTGCTCAAGGCTATACAGATCAAAAGAAATCATAGAATTTTCCATATTTCAAGAATCTCAAGAACTTCTCTACAACGTAATTCAAGAATGCCATGGCAGCCAAATTCATCAAGAGCTCATTAAGAACCTATAATCACAAGCAATTCAATTTAATTCCAAACTAGCAATATCTTTAGTTACGCTTTGAGGGACGCCAGTGAAAGTCAACTCCAAGAAATAGTTGAGATCATCAGAACTATTCATGGCAAGAAGCAAGGAGACAAAGAGTGTGAACAATAGCACTTTCAAGTATTTTTTGTTCTTGCTGAGGCTCTCCATGAAAGGTTCTCCCTATAAACAGACGCAGTATTAATTAAGTAGATATCATGGTATTTAATTACTCCATAATTGAAAAGGAAAACGCAAGTTTGGCTCACGATACTGTGGAGAAAAACAACTGAGTTGACGAAGGTAGGTCTAAAATCTGTCTCTTTAAGCAACTTGAGTTCTTCTCTACAATAAGTAATTTGGATGAGATATAACAATCAAATTATAGCAGAGTACTCTGTGGTATATTTAAGTCCGATATCGCTCACACATCTCTCCATAAAGTAGAGCTGAATGAATACTTGAGAAATGACTGAGCAGATGAAATAGGGCTCCCATATTGTTTGTGGAGGTCGGATACTGCTAAGTTTCTTGAGAGGCTATTCATAAATTTTTGTAAGCGAAGGTTAAAGATATGTCTGTGAACCTTGGTATTAGAATAAAAGAAGTAGTTCATTGCGCCGAGAATTCCGAGAACAGTTGACTGGCTAATCGATGGTAGAAGTATTAAATTATCTCTCCAAATAAGTTAATTTGTTACGTTTCCGAGAATTTAGTGTTCTGCATGTGAAGAGCGCTCATGGTGTAAGCAGAAACGAGACAGCTCATCGAAAGAATTCTGTAAGTTTGGAATGTAGTTGCAAGCGTACAAACACCTTGTCTTAGTACCAGAGGAACTATATGATAATTTCAGTTGATTCAAAAAAGAAATTCGATATGTAATATCTACCGCATTTAATCGAATTGCTATGCTTAGAAGTAAACGGTGCAGCAATCGAAGCGTCTCCGGGTTTATACTCGGGCATGTCACTGAACACTGTAACAAATGAGCTCGAGATCAACTAATAAATCAAAAATTACTTTCGGCGAAAGCATCTGGAGGTGGTCTTTGAGGCATTCTGCCTTGCATCATCTGAAGACGCATTTCTTCTTGATGCTTCTTGATTTTCTCTTTCTTTTCTCTTCGAATTTTCGCAGCTTCTTCCTCGTCTTTTACTCCGACAAGAGCCAGACCTATTCTGTTGTCACCAACTATGTTTCTTTCTGGGTTATATACCAATATCGGCTTTTTTAAGACCTCCGACGTCATTGGTACCATCTCCACACATAACAACTCCCCTGCCGTTTGCTTTCATATTTTCAATAATGTATTCCTATTGATTGAAAGAGATATATCTCTTGATACTAACCAAGGATGATTAATCATACTTTTTGCGAGGGTGACACACGAGCGAAGACAGTGGTATGAGCAACAATATTTCTGATCATCTGAGCAGTGAAATTCGTTTCGATATATTTCAGAGCTTTCCCATTCAGTGCGAGAGTGTACTTCTTGGCTAGTTCAGCAACATCCTTCTTCTCTGTGGCTTTGGAAATGATTTCAAAATCTTCATTCATCCAAACGAGCTCATTCTTATCAGTAACTAAATATTTCCAAATGGGCAGTCAATATAATCGTTTCCAATAAGACCATACCTTCTAGAAGCAGATGGTCTGGTAGAGGAGTAAGGTTGAGTTGACGACTTACACTGCAAGCGGTAAGCTCAGAATCGCCTGTAATCATCGTAATCTTCATATCAGACGTCATGAGCTAAGGGAGCATGAAACAATTTTTACTGTATATGCGGCATCCTGCAAATATTTGATATATCTTGGTGTGTCACTCTTGAGAATAGATTCGAAGAGCAAGAATCCTGCAAACTCAAGTTCTGACTCAAGATCCTCTCTTACGAGTTCTGACAGTGTAATATCTTCAGGCATCTTCTTCCAGCCCAAGGCAAGGATACGGTAACCCTTTTTGGCGTATTGTCGATAAACTGTCTCGTAGTCTTTTGGTATCGAGTTCTAAATTGAGTTGTTATTTATAAGATACAAAAAAAGCTCAGAGGTTAAGTACTGGTTTGTACAATAATTGCATGGTTTCTGGTGCTCCTTTGACAACTGCTCTAAATCCTCTGTTGACATCGTTTTCGAAGTACGAAATCAGGGTTGACATTCTTCGAAGGTCAGACTGGAATGGATGGAACTGCATAATTTTGGCCTTTTTGCCACTGAAGCTAGCGATTTTATCTGATCGAAGATGTGGGTTTAAACAAGCCTACCAATATTTTACATACCGTTGGATGAGAAGTTCCATTTATAGTGGACGAAAATAGCCTTTTCAATAGGATCACCAAGAAGCTTTCCTCCATTATTAACTAATGAGTGACATCCTGCCATGATAAATTGTGATTCTTTGGAAAGACTTTCCAAATCTGTTTTGATAGGATGCGAACTAGATATTAAATGGGATAGTATAATAATGAGAATCTCATATTATAGTTAGAATGTACCTTCCTTGGAAATCGTCAACCACTCCTCGATAAATCAAATCATCTTTGGTCAGTGTGCCTGTCTTATCAAACGCGCAAGCGTCGACCTTTCCAGCTAGAGGGATTCTGAATGGCTCTGTGCAGAAAATTCCTAAACAATGCAGATATATTGAGCTGAGCTATTTTTCAAATGGATCTTACTTTTCTTCTGAAGATAAACCAACGATGAGTTAACTGCCATTGTTAAAATCATTGGAAGCTCCGGAGGAACGACAGTAGTGATGATAAGAATACATCTCAAAAAGAGCTTATTTTTATCTCTATCTGGGTCCTCCAGTCCTGGAATCAGCACTCGCATTGAAGCAATCACAGAAATCACCAGCAGAATAAAAATAAGAATAAATGCTTCTCCTTGCTTTATGCTGAGATTCTCAGTGTTATGAATGACCGTCCTTGTAAGTTTTCCTTTTGCTGTGTCATATCCAGTTCTCAGCACATAACCAAGACAGCCTTGCACAGGCGCTTTTTTCCCGAGCTTTTCTGGGAGACTATCCGCTGGGAAAGTTTGAATGATCTCAGTACCACAGAACAAGACGTTATTCTTATGTTTCTTCTTGATATCGAATTGCTCAGTCAGGTTCTTGATACCTTGAATCGAGTCTTTGATTTGCGGAATCGACTCTCCCGTTAAGATGGATTCATTTGCAATGCAGTTTCCTGAGAGGAGAAGGAAGTCACATGGAAGGACTTTATGGTTTTCAGTGGATTCCTGTGTTTGAGGTGTTTGCTGAATTTTTTGAGGTAAGTATTTCGCGAATGGCAATAAGCTGGCAAAGCTCTCATTATTTTGAGATCCTTCGACGATTTTTATTGAATCAGAGGACTGAATCATGCACAAATCTCCAGGCTTGAGCTCTTCACTGCTAACTTTCACCCATTTGTTTCCTTGGAAAGTACTATTTTCATGATAATTGAGACAAATTTGTCAGACAGAATGATTACTAGATGTGCTGCGGTGCCAGTACCATCTTCTTTAACATAAACATCGTTCTCATTCGCTAACGGTTCAGAAGGAACTCAGCTTAAACTGAGAAGATAGTAATTGAGTTACTTGGATAACAACTGTGCATGAAGTCATGAAGATCAGGAACATCGTAAAGATCGAATAGAATCGATTTTCATCAAGAAGCCACAGACCCACGCTGAAAAATTGGAAGAAGCTGAATGGCTCGATGAGTTGATCCTTCAATAGTTTATTGAATGCTGGGAGGGGAATATCGCATCTATTTTTATCAAAATGCTCAATATCTTTTTCAGCTGGCTTTTGGAACTCTTTGTAGTACTACGGTATATTCAAATCTGATTATGCCATTGGTATTTGAATGTTTACTGAGAGCTCATGGTCTAGTTTCGGTTTTATCCTTTCGAAAGTTTTGGTTTCAGAGTTCCAACAATATTTCTTGTTATGGAAATGGAAGAAAGGATTTCCCTATACATTTAATCATAATCAGCTATTCAGCTTCTTTTAGAAAATACCTTGGAGTCTTTTTCTAACGCGCTAATTGCATAGACATCCCTTCGTCCTTTCTTTTGGGAGCAGACTCTGACGTGTGTTGCACGGTTGAAGTTGCTTTCTTTCAAAGTCAGCTGAGTGTTCGAAAATTATTATCCAAAATTGCAATTCTGTCGCTTACTGTAGAGAACTCGATGAAACTATTGGCTCTTGCTGACCAGAAGTTCATTAAGTAAGCGATACAGTTCAACAGAGCGACTGCGATCATCATAAGGTTTGCGTAAATTTCCTCTTGCTTAATAGGTAAATAGGATTCGGTTTATGTCATGGAAGGAGGTCTCTTACCACTGGATTGAAGAAGTATAAGTACACATAGAGGGCGACAAAAGGCAGAACATCTGGTCGAAGCAGAGTCTTCCTCTTGACTAGAAGGACAGTGTTTATTGCCATTTATTCTCAACGAATAATTATATTAAGTGATTAAGTTTTTCGAAGCAGAGTTTGGATATGATCACCAATTGTTAATGTTGTTTCGCCACGTATTCAGTTTGCAATTCTTACTGAGGGCTAATATCGTAATTATTATTTGCTAAGGTTGATAAGCAGAGGATATTTGTAACATCTAAAGAATAATAAAGGCAAGCAATGTGAAGAAAAAGGTAGGCCAGGTATATTATTAGCACGCAATCTAACATATTCAAGCATTCAAAAGAGCTGAAGATTTTTTTGAATTGATTACAAGGTCATGATGGCCAATTACGCTAGAAAGTTGATTAACGTGGATATTTTCAAAACACCAAAAGTAATTAAAATACTCCAAAGTTTACAAATCAGGGCTAGTCGAAATTTATATATTCGAATTTTTACAATAATCTAAGAATCTTGCCCGCAGATCCAAAATGTTTCTATACATTCTTCTTGGGTTAGTCATCCTCTCTGGCTGTGATCAGAATTTACCCAGCTCTTTTCAATTACTTGACTCAAAATAAGTTGATTGAAGACTATGAGAAGGAGACTGATGGAGTCGTAGACAACCATTATTGGAGAGGGTCAAACAGGACTACTGAGTATCTCATTCCTTTTGGCAAGAATATCAAACAATATTCATTGACCAGTCTACCAGAACCAGGACGCAAAGCTAAGTTTCTCAAAAAGACAGAGTTTATGAAGAAGTGGGTCCTCAACTTGAAAGTTATTTTATTATATGGTGAGTAATAATTGCTAGCGTGAGAAAATTGCTATGATTTTGCCGTCGATCCTCTCACATAGGTCAAATAACAATTGTTCATCGAATTCATCATAAAGATGTTAAAATAGACTAGTTTCAAAGATGCCGAGTTCAAATA
>ENA-UOTZ01001900-UOTZ01001900.1-compost-metagenome-genome-assembly--contig:-NODE-1900-length-12479-cov-46.782051_pt1 | contig 12479 bp, 13 predicted proteins | sample MGYA00238144_ERZ746983 | MGnify/ENA primary metagenome ERZ746983 (study PRJEB28759, sample SAMN06268863) | compost metagenome | isolation source: single cell | place: USA: California, Emeryville, Joint...
GGATCTGATGAAAGTTTTGAACGCTTCACGATTAAATAAAATCTCAAAGAAACTTGAATCTAAATAAGTCAATTTAAAAGGATTTTGAATTCGTTTAATTAAAATCCCGCAAAAGGAAATGCTGTTATGGTAAGCGAGATATAAGTCAGAATTGTATTTTTAGAGTTCATTCGTACAGAAACCTGAATAATTCGTTTGGAGTGATAAGAAAGTGTAGCAAAACCCTCTGCAAATACCCATTTCTCAACAATTATATTCAAATCTGACCACAGCAACAAGCAGATATATATTATCCTTAAAAAGCGACGGGATTCCCCTGCATTGAAGGAGAATGCCTCAGAGAAGTCAGAAAAAAGGCAAACTCTCAATAAAAACTTTTTTTGCATTTTTTGATATTCATAACATGTTTTTGTTTTCATTAACTGACCATACCACCATTTTTTCGAAGGAACTCCACAAAACTTTATTTGCTTTCTGTGCCGATCTCAGGAATTTAATTTTGGGAGCTTTTCTAAGATCTTGACTCAAACTTTTAATATCGATAAAAGTGATAAAAATCACAGGCACTCTACAGAATATACAAACTTCTATCGAAAATTCTATGAGGTTTGGAATGCCTTAGTTCGTTCCTTCTGTAGCTACGAGAGTGCTATTATGTGGATACTTTCTGCTCCTTACATTGATAACATATAGGCTCACTTGATAAAGAAAATTAGTTATAGGCAGGATAGAGTTGATTCCTAAATTACTCATAGTATTACCAGCTAAATTAGAAGAATCGGATTTTAATTGGATTTTAACTAAAGCTTCAAAATACGTTCGTTCTGCAAATATGAATTTGGAAATTCTACTTTGGGTGGGTATCCTGCTCTACAGCACAATTCACCTTGCTAGGGCGTCAGGTACTATTTTACTGCCTTCGAATCGTCCTGATCGTGTGATGCTCAACAAGGTCAAACTCAAGTTCTCTATCTACAAGAGAATGCGATCACACCAGGTGACAACGACGAAATCAAGGCTGTAATTTCGGATTTCTGTCCGACCTGCGGTGGAGAAACTCAGTTTGCGATAAGCGCTTGGGTAAAAAAGAACGGATTTTACAGCGGTTGGAATCATTTACTCAGAGTGACAAATGATCCAGCGTATCATACTGACTTTAATATTTTTACGGTTCATCAAATCCGCTGGGTTTAGGGCAAACTTTGATGGAGGTAGACTAATCCATAGTGCCACTGATGAAGTTCAGTCGTGCATCTTTTGGTCTGAAATGACAACAGATCCGATTGGAGCGTTTCCTGATAAGAATAATGTAGCAATATCTAATAGTACCTATGAATATTAATGAATTACTCAAATAGAGGAATGGGGGCACGATATTTTCAAGCGAGTGGGTATTTCTGAGTTTTACGAAGGACAATGAGAATGGAGTGATGACACATTCTACTTATTCTCTCACGATGAGTCCTAAAAATGTAGATATCGTTATTGCAAACAAAACTGGGACTGGAGCTCATAATATACTATTATCAACAACTATTTATTGGGCTGGAATCGACCCATTTTACCCATATTGCAAGTGCACAATGCAATATGTGAGGTTCTATCTGAATTATGCTCCGAATAAGCAAGGCCAGCTTATTAGTATGGCTGTCATGGATTCAACAAGTATTAAAAAGTGATAAAATGGCATTGATTTCATCAACTTATTTCATTTTAGGTAGATACGCCCTGGTGCGTTTTGCGGCTGATCCCTTGACAAATAATAATCAATCGTTCATTGTCGATAATTACTTAAGTGACTCTAGCACAACGACTATTGGCTTCAGAGGTGATTAGTCCGGGAATCATTTGGGAGTTGAACTTATACACATAGGTTTTGATTCAGCTGCTGAGCAATCGGATGTTGAATTTGGACCTTACAATTCAATAATGTGTCGGCCTGGAAAAATAGCTGCAATACCACTAAATGGCAGTGCTTTACAGAGTGGAATGATCGTTGCCATGGATATCTACCCGCATTCGGCAGGGTCAAACAGTCAAACGATCTGGAGCATCAGGAATACGGTCACAAACCACGTTTCTTTGCGTCTCGATTATATTTCTAATAAACTTAATGTATGGGTGGCTCCGCTGTCAGAGGCACCATATTATGCTCAAAATGCGCCTGTATACTCAGTTCCCAGAGGTAAAATACCAATTATTAAATCAGAGATGACTCACTTCTATAATCTGATTAGATAGTTGGACTCGAATCGTAGTCGAGATACTTCAGGCTCAGCCAATCGAGTTTGAGAAAGGGTTTACCAGGCTGAGAATTCGTGTGCAAGGCAGTGGGGTGGATGGACCTGTTTATTTTGGCGATTTCGTGACGCAACATAAACCGCTACCAGACTCATCGAATGTGGTTCTCGAACTCTGCGGTACATACGATTCATCAAGTCCTACCAATATAAACGAATCGCTATCTTCATATTTTGATGCAATGAATTTTATCTGGTTTCAGGGCGCAGAGAGTCCTGTGACTCAGGGTCCAGGTAATTTTCTGGAACGTGACTTTTTGGAAATTTACTCTTTTAGACCCTACTTGTCTTTATCTTGGATTTATGCATCCAGGCCAGCCTTCATGCTATATTTGCGAGGATGGATACTACCAGCAGGAGAGGTCCTGCGTTACTTCACCATCGCCTGGTTACTTTTTACACGGTCCAACAAATACATATCAGAGTAACATTCTCGTCGTTTTTCAGCAGGCTAACTAAATATCTATGATAAATCTAGAATGCTACTATGGTCAATTCTACGTAAACTCATCAAATGTTGAACTGATTGACTCACCTTTATATGAATAAGAATGCATCCACAGGAGTTTGTTCTCCTTGTACAGAAGATGGGCAGTATCAAGATGGATATGAGTGTAAGAATTGCGATGAAACTTGTCGATTGTGTTCGGGCCCACAAGCAAATGAATGCACTGCGTGCTATAGTGGGACCTATTTGTACTCAAACACGTGTGTATCCGGATGCCCAGATGGGTATGATCCAAACGAAGTTACCTGGAATTGTGATGGTAAATACATTATCATTTTAGAAATTTTAATTGATAGGTTGTGCATCGATCTGTGCTACTTGCAATGGTCCAACCTCAAATGATTGCATTAGTTGTCAACCTGGAATGTTTTTGGATTCTTCGACTTGCGTGGTTAAGTGTCCTCAAGGAAAATTTGGAAATTCGCAAACTAGCACCTGTGGCTGTAATTATATTTTTCTTGAGCGACTTTTGATGCTGAATTCGAATTTGTTTACTTAATAGTGTGTGATCCTTCCTGTAAAACTTGCAGTGGCTCTACTAGCACAACCTGCTTGTCTTGTGACAACACTGGACTAAAACCCTATTTTTATAATTTTGCCTGCTATTCTGAGTGTCCAAATGGCACTTACCTGAACTCCACTACCTTAAAATGCTCAGGTATTATTCCGTTGCTATCCTCATTAATCCTACTAATTACTTCTTTTCAAACAGCTTGTCACAGTTCCTGTGCAACATGCAGTGGACCTTCAAACACTACCTGCACGAGCTGCCAACCTTCTCTTTACTTTACATCACCACAAGGCACTTGTACAGCTCAGTGTTCATCTCCCTACAGTGCTGTTCCTCAGACAAAAACCTGTGAAATCCAAGCTCTTGATGCTCATGGTTTAAACTCGACTCTTCAGTCTCTGATGACAGATACGCTCTCCTCCTCAAGCAATATGTCCACTGAAAGCAAAGGCGATTTTTTGGCTTCACTTTCAACCATAATAGCGGATTTTAATGCTGAAAACTATGGGACGGATAGCAACAGTAACGGATCCTCTTCAACTACTTGCACAACATGCAGTGGAAATGGTGAGTGTGGATATAATGAGCTCTATCTCACAGATACATGTCAGTGCGATGACGGTTGGGACGGAGATAGCTGCTCAATATCAGATGTAGATCGTCAAGCGCTTCAAGATCTTACCCAAAAGATCTTGAATGAAATCCGTTCCGTCCCTCTGAGACTCACAATGAGTGCCGTCTGGAGTAAGCCCTACCTTGATGCCTTACTCACTCTCACCAACCCTTCTTTTTGTGCCTTGAGTGATGTACAAAGTGCACTTGAGATAGTCGATAATCTCATCACAAGTGATTACAATCAGAAAACGGCTGCAGATGAGTTTGATCCTGTCAAAATGACTGTAACTGCACAAATTATCAATTCATGCATGAGTTACATCTACAAGAATGACTGCTACCTTCAGACTATCACCTCACAACAAATCTATAATACTTCACTACAAGCACTTACAAAATTAGCAGCATTACAGCTGTGGCAGAAAGCTCCAAACTCTGGTAGCTATACTCTTGATACCACAGATTTCCAGCTGTACTCTGAGAGAGTGACTGCAGACCAATTGGATGGATATACGATTGCCCCACCAAATGCACCGATCATTGTCCTCCAGCAAGCCTCATCATCATCTTCGAGCTTATCGAGTACAGAGCCTGTTGATATTCAAGTTGTGTTCTGGAAGAATAACCTGATGGCTTGTCCTCAAACAAAGAAGGAGGATAACTCACCTCCTTTGGTATCATTGTCTCTCAATAATCAGGACACCATTGTTACAGCAAGTTACGCGAGTCAGCTATCAGCTGAAATCTCATATCCTATAAGCTCAGGTGGACAAACATTCACGAATTGTTCTTCTGGGTGTGACTCCTCAGTCGTTACGAGCAGCGACGGAAATAGATATTTCAAATGCACTTGTCAAAGCCTGAGTAGCCTGAGCACTCAAAGCCAAGCTCTTGGGCTTTTTGCGAGGTCTGAGTTGTATAAAATATTTTTGGCAGGGGCTCTTGCGACATTTGACTATTTGGGTTCGTGGGCGTTTTGGATGCTTTGGAGCATGATGGCCTGGCTCTTACTCACACTCTTCGCAATAAAAGCTCGCATTGTGACCCCATTCACATATCAAGCACCCTGCTCACAGTACTCTATGGGATCAGCGGAAAGACCACGTAAGAATATTAATATCCGGAACATGAGGTGGATCAAGGCGATTTACTATGGAATCAAGGTAAGAAGATTCTTAATTTTATCTTCATTCCTAATTAAATTAGTATGGACATGTAATTCCCTCACTTTATTTGTACGAGGATAGCGCCTTCCCTCGTTTCGCCAGAGCCGTGTTACTGTATTGCAGAGTTCTAAGTCTTATGTCATTCTCCTGCCTGTTTAGCAGAGCCGCAGAAGGGGTAAATACAAATAAATTGCTTTCATAAACTAATCTCATTAATTAGGGAGAGTGGTGGGAAACCTATGTCATTATGGTCTTGCCTCTTGGAACAGTCGCCCCTCTGAATGCTATCCTCAAGTTTTTGCTCGTGACCAAAATGTATTTTCTTCACACCATTGTTATTTTTAATTTTTTTTTTGTAACGATCTCATTCACAATAGTCGAAGCGTAAGAATGATTATGATTCTCACAAATGGTGACCCTCAACGTCAAAACGATGAACTAAAGAAGAGAAATAAGCAAAAGAAGATCGCAAGAATAAAGCAGATAATTGGCTATATTATAGTTCTCGCAGCCGCAGCAGCTGGAAATTACATCGTATTGGTAGTAGCCGCAAATAATAAGCCAGAAGACTCACAACGGTGGGCCAAAAATTTCTTACTTTCCTTTGCGCAGGATTTGGGAGTGAACCAGGTGATAAAAGCCCTTGTGACAGTGATATTGCTCAAAATTCTGGTTCGAAGAAGGAAAGGCGATTTTCCTAAATATTTTAAGATCTTTATGGATTTAGTAACAATGAGAGCGATAGCTATGGCTTCAATGAAATAATAGCAATTAAATTTTCAGTATTCGTAATGTTCTACTGTTATATATTTATGTGGATGAGTTCTTTGCCTTCCAGGCTTAGTTTTCTCTGTAGGAGTTGAGGGCTCAGAATTTTATAATTCTATTCAATTCATAAGGTTTCTAAGAAACTATAGGCAAGAGAACATAGAAAATCACTTCGAGATCTTATAATTTGTTATAATTATCTTACCATAGTTTGAGAAAAGAAGTTAGCTTGGAAATATCTGTATTATTTAGATCAGAGATGAGAATGATAGTCGGATCTCGCAGCTGTTTCAGGGTGAATCTCTCTAAAATGGATTTTTCGCGTTGAAGATGTATCATGGAAGACGGATATGTCCTATATATTTTTCCACTTTAAGTGAGATTGGCAATGCTCTTTGAGAACGCTTACGGCTCTTGACTTCGTTTTTACCAGTCAACAATTTGTTTGAATCACTTCAATTTCGAAAGGTAGAGAAAATGAATAGCTGGTAAAACTCATTCGTAGAAATGGAATACTCTCTAGATATCAGATTAGATTGGGTCCATTATGAACAATGGTTTTTTCTTGATTCAAATCATAAAGTGAGAGTTCTACGAAACAAAAGGAGTGATTTTGATTTGTTGAAGCTTAAATTGATGCTTCTTAAATATGTACAGAGTGACTAATGATAAAAAAATGTGCTGTCGGACGAAAAAGTCCTTTCTCCTGGAAAAATTGCAAATGCAACGCCAGTGCAGAAAAGACGAGTGCGGCAGTACTCATTTTTTAGTAACGAAGAATAAAGACGCGTTAATCTTATTATAGCTAAAGTTGATAAAATAATAACCTTGCATAGGTTCATTAGTGTCAAGGCCGAATTTGTTAGACTCTTGTTTGAGCAAAAATCATGTGAAACCGCTTGATTTGCGTTCATCAAAGTTGACAGAAGCTTTAATTCTTTCAATACTACAGGTACAAATTAATAGATGAAATTAACTTAAATAAAATTCCTTATTCTCAAAAATTAAGCACCTCAAAACCCAAAAGCATATAATTAATGGGAAATAAGCCCGGAACGACTTCTTCGTCTGATATACCAATCGCCTCTACAGGTAACTTGGTTTTGCCCAGGATCAAATTGGTTATTCCTGGAGTGTTATTGATTTCTCTATTGACAACAACAATTTCAAACATTCAGTACTAATTTCTGCCAATTTCTACCTATAGAGGATAAATGCACGCAGTTCTTAGCATGGTGTTCAGGAAGGAATAACAAGATAAAAGTCTTCGATATTAAAAATATGCAAAATCACGTCCAGTTCGCGGGCGCCTGTGTTCGAAATCAAGGTGATCCTTCAATTTATGGAATATTTCCCTTACAATTTATAAATACAATTGTTCATTTAGGAAACACCGTTTGGTCGTATCTGAAAGAGATCCCAAATACAAAGCTCCTAATATCTCTTCACAATTCGGCTAAAGAAGCAGCTAAGCTTGAGGTATTCGACGTTTCGCAGAGAGACCAGCAAAAGAAAATTTATTCCTTTGAAGAAACCACTGAAGGTAAGCCTTGGTTCTCCTTTATCACTCACATTCCCTTTTGATCTAGGAAATGGAAGAGGAGTGCTGGCTTATAGCGCCAAAAGAAATCTCATTGGTGCAATCTCGATTCGTCGAAAAATCGCGTATCACCTCTTCTCTATTGAAAACGACTGGCAAAGCAACGGCATTGTAAAACTATTGAGGAAGTCAAAATGGCCTTCTTGCTTTAGCACAGAATGGGGTAATTGAGTCATTCCTTCCTGAATTATAAAACAATCCAGCTTTCTACTTTTCATTTTATTTGCGTTTTCAATCTATCTTCATAACTCATTTATTAGATAATTATCTTTCTGACCTTGATTTTGACCCCAACGGAGAGTTTACTGCCACTGTTGACTGTTGTGGAAAGGTGCTAGTCTCGGATGTAAGCAGTCACAGAGCTCTTTGCCATCGAGAATTGGTGGATATTCCTCGCAAAGGTACTTACTTATAATTTCTTCCCCAAAAAGTGGAGAATTCTTTAACTTGCAATGGTTTATTAGCTTCTTATGGGAGTTGCAGATGGAGCACCAATATTAGCGAGCCTTCGTTGTTTGTCAACTATCTTGGATTCAACATTATTGATCTCGAGAAGAATGTTGTAGCCTTAAAAAATCCGAATTCTGTGCCCATTGCTGACGCGCAAACCAGTATATCTAAGTATTTTACATTCCTATTAATCCCTGCCAGACCCTATTATGTGGATGGATGTTTGCCAAAGCAATGGAAATTTGGTGGCTTTTGGAGGCTATAATGGCGACATCAGGATTTATGACAGGCGAAAAGCAAAGATCGCAGGGGCCTACTCTAAAATTCACAGCAGTAATTGAAATTAGGACAATCTTAATTGCTTTGAATTTTTGAAAAAATTATATTATTGGATCTTAATTATATCGATTGTTTGTTGATTAGATATGATCTATTGTGTTCGATGGAGTCCTGAGGGAGAGAGACTTGCTAGTGCCTCCTGGGACACTACCGCAAGTGTCGTTGACTTCAGAACTGGCAAAATTCTTTACACTGGTAGGACAGCAGATAAAGGTAAATTGGGAGAATTTCGTTGACTTATCTTCCTTCATTAATCAGAACCGGCTTCCTCAGTATGCTTTATCTGAGGGAAAACAAACTCATTGGAGGAGAGGAAGTACAACAGAAACTCCAGATATGGCAAGTGAAGCAGAATTCACGATTTATGATTAATAATAATGATTTATATTATGGAGGACATTGATAGATACTAGAAATTGTATAATCTATATCTTGGTCCAAATTGCTTCAAATTGTTACTCTTCCACGCAGAGAAGTGGAGTTTCTGAGAATATCTTCATTGACAGACGCCTTTGTAGCGATATGTATACAGCTCTTATCCTTACTGCAGAATTTCTCTTAACATTAATTCAATATGCAGAAATTCTTATAATGAAAATGCAAATAGAAGTAAAATCTATACAGTGATTAATTCTACATAGTTAGTATGGGAGTTTTTCGCCTTCTATTGCAATGCACTCCATATATCTCCTATGCAACCCTTCAAAAAATGGCTGCAGTCTTTCTTGTCTCGTAAGCACCTCCCAGTTAGTCAATAAGCTCGCTCTCAACTCTTTTTCAGTCGTTGGCGCATCACTTGCTACTCTCTCCTTCAACGCTGCCCATAGATTCTCGATTATATTGAGATCAGGAGACCTCTTAGGCAGTTTAATCAACTGGACGTTTTGTTGCTTTAGCATCCAATCCTCATTCACTCGGTGTGCTGGATGATTATCTTGAATCAAATAGAATTCTTCGCCAGAGTATAGATTTTCCATTTCAGCTTTATGATGCTCGATAACTTGCCGATAGAAATCTCCATTCATACTCTTATCGTAAATGTCCAAGGATGTTGCCCCTTGTAAGGAAATTGCGCCCCAGCAGTTCAATTTCACATTTTCTGTTGCATTCTTCCTTCGGACTTTCTCAGTAATAAACTGCCAAGTTTTTGTTTTGTGAGTTTTGTTAAGTTCTATGCCCATTTCATCAGAGTAAAAAGCTCGATAGATTAATTTGCCATTATCCGAAAGCATTTTTTTACAAAAATCTACTCTCATTACTCTTTCTTGCTCAGCATATATTATTGAGTTATCAAACCCTTTATACTTCAATCCCTTTTGAGCAAGAATAAGCTTGATTGAAGTATGCGAAACACCCATTCGAGCTGCGAGTTTGCGTAAAGACGCTCCTTCAGGATTATCATTGATTGATTGGATAATTTTGTTTATTGTTTCATCTGTGATTGATTTCTTACGTCCTCTTCCTTTCTTGAAGATCCGAATATCTTCGCCTTTCTTAGTTCTTTTCTCCCATGCTTTAACAGTCCTCTCACGTCGGTTAATTATCTTTGATATCTCGTGAACATCCATCTTTGCGTCAAGATAGAGGACAAGAAATCTTGTTTTGTCATCAATGTCAAAATTTTCACTCATCAAATGACCGCTTGGAACGATAATTTACTTCTGCTAGGCTTAAGCAGATAAATATATTTCTGTGATTCTAATTTTTCGAGCTTAATTGAAGGGCAAGGGTACAATAGTGATTATTTATAGAAATTCAATACCTCAGAATAGCAATTTACACAAGCACCACTTAGCAGATGAAATACAAAGTGATTCTTAAAGAGAGCCAATATATTGATTAAAGAAACTCTAAATGAATTGGGTCTACCTTCAGAGTACAGGACTCGCAAAATTTCTCTGAAAAAAGTGTCCAATAGTTCACTCCTTTGAGAAGGCCAGGGTTATTTTGAATGTTATCAAGCGAGAAAAATATCAAAAAGATTTACGATAGAAGTTTTAAGTTATTCAGCCTAATTACTCTTCATTCGTGATGCGAATACTCAATCAACTACAATAATTCCTCTTTAAAGAATACCTTTTTAATCTCTTAAGCCGTAGGCGGATTAGGTCATCAAATCTATTCGATGCTCCAAGCGGATTCAAGATTAAAATTTAAGATTAAACGATTAATTGATCATATTTTTTTAGTTGAACTAACTACTAAATTTCATGGTTACTCTCAAATAGGGAGAGAAGAGCGATTCTTTGGTGATAATTGTTTATGAAATTTTCGGGTTCATTATGAAAATTATCCTATTAAGATGAATGCACTTATGTAAACGAAAGAGGAGGCCATAACTATCAGCAAGCAATTTAAAGAAAAATTTCACAGGACTAAATTAACTGGATTCAATAGATCCATTAGATTCATTACTATCATCGGAATCTTCCTGAACAGTGTTCTAGATTATTGAAGAAGTTTGGTGATAAACAGTTCATAAAAATTCGATAACGGATACTTATCATCACAATATAACTAACTTCCTTTTGGAAAGTAAATGAAAACTAGAGTAACCATGAACTGAAAACATGTGAAGTGATATTGCTAAGCTATCAAAAATGCGATTCTAACTATTGGGAAAGAGGATTATTAGATATAACTGCAGAAAATTATCGTCTACGTTATTGCTAAGAAAAAGCTCTAACTTCAGCTTGAGAGAGGCTGTCTGCGACCTCCTGTGTGTTGGTTTAGTTTGCATGTCTTCAATGTGATTGACTGTTTTCATGTTGGAGCTGCATCCTTAAGTTTTATTTTGTGTAATAAATGGTTGATTCGTGTTGGAAAAATATTCTTTTTTCCAGGATCTGAAACAGCAGGCAAGCTTAATCCTTAAACCCTCAATTTCAAAAACGATTATCGTTATGAACTCTTGATAGAACTAAGAATATTTGGCAAAGGAGATGTATTTTACTTGAATGTTTTGATATTATGCTATATTACCATGATGCTGTTCAAAATCCCATTCATTACATTATTAAGCAAATTTGAAAATATCAATTAACTTTCAACTGTGTCGCACTAAGATTTACAATAATTTTTTTTTAAAAAAATGATATCGAAACAACAATGAACCTGGAACTGATATTTGAGATATGAATAGGAATTAAAATGAAATTTGAGACAGTTGAGAGGAGTGAGGACAGGAGACACTGAGGAATTGCTTAAAACCACGATATGACATTCTTAGAGACTTCTGCGTTTGATAGCTCTAAGTTAGAGCTTGTGTTTCGAATTTTCATTACAAAATTTCACGAAAGCAAAGCTGGTCTAGTTCTATTTGAGGAGAGAAGAAAGAGAAGTATTGAATTAGCGATGAGAGTGGTGGTTAAGCCAGAACCAGCGGCCAAAACTTAGACCGTGTTGTTCATTTGAAATTTATTTTTTTCTTGCAAAAGAAATCCATCAGAGTTAATAACTACTTACTATATTTCTGAACCACACTTATTACAGATTTGATTATGCTGACTATATGTTGCATTGTTCTCAGTAGCAAAGGAATCTTAGAAGATTTACATTTAGAAATATAAATGTAAATAGTCCACATTTCATAAATCAACAACAGTACTTTGGTAAATCATCATAGCTTCCTTTTACTCATTATGGTAAGTTCTTGCGATTGCTGGAGCTTGAGGTTTCAAAAGATCAGACGGAATCTTCCAACCACATTGGCTGTAATATAGTTGAATTCGGAATCATTTAGCTAACTAAGAGTTCAATAAGAAGACTTCAAACTCTCTAGCAATTATTTCCTCCTTACAAGAAACTTTCGTGAAAACTTAGAATGAGAATAAAACCTCTGAATCATTTAGTAGAAAAACCTCGAGTCAAATTATGATATCAAGAATGAACCCTGATTCTGATATTTAAGGAGCTTTTCTATTCTCATAATAATTCAAAAACTTCTCTCAAATCAACCGGAACCCCACTAATCTACCCATGACAGAACAGCCCGCTAGTTGGGACTTCGATTACCATTTCAAAATCGTCGTTATTGGCGACTCCGGTGCAGGAAAATCGAATCTTGTCTTAAGATACACGAAAAACGAGTTCAGCCTCGAGACTCAGACAACAATCGGCGTCGAACTTGCCCCAAAGACCGTCAAAGTCGATGGCAAAATCATCAAAGCACAGCTTTGGGACACAGCTGGTCAAGAGAGATTCCAGGCTCTTGCAAGTGCAT
>ENA-UOTZ01001903-UOTZ01001903.1-compost-metagenome-genome-assembly--contig:-NODE-1903-length-12455-cov-39.491113_pt1 | contig 12455 bp, 9 predicted proteins | sample MGYA00238144_ERZ746983 | MGnify/ENA primary metagenome ERZ746983 (study PRJEB28759, sample SAMN06268863) | compost metagenome | isolation source: single cell | place: USA: California, Emeryville, Joint...
GAATGCGAAATAATTTAACGCAATAATTTCGGACTGAGTTCAAGGGAAATAAATGAGTTTGAATTTCAGTTCGAAATCGCTTTTCAAATGGATCCCAGAGTTCTAATTGTTAGTTAACACTTCCCAACTCTTTGTGAAAACTGAAATATTGCATTCAACCAAGTCATGTTTTTAAAATTTTGTTTGTTCCTGCCTCATTCAATTTCTGTTCAAATGGAGTTTGAAAAAAACCATTATTTTTGTTCCTGCTATTTCCATGAATAAAAAAAATTTCATAAATATCATCTTTCAGACTCACAACTTATCCACACTGGAGATAAGAAAGACAGTCAATATATTATGATTGCGAAACATCTTTCTTATCACTATCAAGCATGATGTTTATCAGCTTTTTTTGCTTCTCAAGGTCTTGGTATATGCTTGTCCAAGGCTCATTGCCAGTCTGGTCGGCCAGTTGAGCTAAATCTGCAGTCTCAAATTCTTTTAAACTTTTCTCAAGGAGCGTTGGGGTCACATTTGCCAGTAGCTCAGAATTCTTTGTGTCAAATATCTCTTTCTTAGTAAGCTGATTTCTTGCAGCTAAGTCTGAACCTCTTGAAGACAACACTCGCCTTGCTGGCTCGCGACTGCTGTATGTAGCAAGGACTTTTTCTGAAGTGATCTTTTTCAATTGACTCTGGCTGGGCGATTTTGAAGGAACGTTCTTCTTAATCTGAGGTTTGAACGTGCATGCCTCCTCTTCCTTTTTCTGGAGAGCAGCGCGATGCTGAGTTAGCTTCGAGCTCTTATTATTCAGCCACTCTTTGCTTCTTTCGAAGATTGACAAGCTGGTTTCCGGCTCTGGAGACTGCGCTCTCCTATTTGGCTGCTTTTGGCCAAAAAAGCTGTCTTTATGCGTCGAATGAGCAATAGGAGTCTTTATTTGCCTCAGAATATCTAGTCTCTCGTCCTTGCCTTTCAGCTTTCCAGAATTCAACGACAAGTCTGCTCTTGAGAAGCCCAACTCAGCTAATCCGAGAGCAGTGGGGCTAATGCTGATGTTTTGAATCGAACTTGGTTCCTTTTCAACGTTCAACCCAAACCTGCTGCTTCCCTGCTTGCCAGTGATTGTGAGATTAGGTGGCATTCGCAACTTCTCGCCACTAAGACGCGGTGCGAATTTCTTCGCTTGGGTGATAGGCGAGAAAGCCGAGGATTGCTCTCTCGCGCTAAGTTTCGCTTCATCACCGAGGATTGATTCGCTTGGGGTTTGAATCTCTGATCTTTCGGTTTTCGCTCTGTTGGTCTTGACGGGAGTTTCAATCGACGCCTTCGAGTGCACAGACTTCTTCGAGGCAGGTCGCTTTTTCGCCTTCTCAGCTTCCTCATCTCGCAGCTGATCAATCGTTAGCAAAGGCGCACCAGCAAGTGATTTAACATGCCCATTGGGTTTCCCCTGCTTTTCAACACCCTGAGCGTAGTTCTTGTAGATGCTTTTCGAAGAGTTCGACACATTACTGTTGGCTAGACCAACTCTTTTGAGGTTGTTAGACTGAGGAGTCTGATTTTTCTTGGAAAAGTTCAAATGGCTACTTTTATCGAAGGAAGGCGACGCAGAGCGAGAGGGGTTGGCAGCTCGACTGCTCTTCGCTCTGGTCTTTTCAAGAGGGAGTTCATACAGTCTTGTAAGTAGCTTCATGCTTGGTTGGAGCTTGCTCGCCTTCTCCGTGATCCGTGGCGAGCCCAAATTCCCATAAAGCTTGTCGCCTAGCTTTTGTATTTTTTGCTGTCTTTCCTTCTCTTTCGCAAGCAATAAATCTTCTATCGCCATCTTAGGTCGCGTTCCTGACACCATTTGCTCGGAGTTCCGGTCAGTGTAAACTTTCTTGTCCACGTTTGACTGCTCGATTTGATATTTAAGCTTTGTTGAGAATAAGTTAGAGAAGAAATAATATGAAAGTTCGTGTACTTCTCTGTGCATTTCTTTTTTCTTTTCGATCGTGTCCTTCCATTTATATAGGTGATTCAGATCTCTTTTCAGTTCTTGAGAGACCGGATTGATCTGAGAAGAAGGCTTGTGATAAAAGAGAAAGATGTAAGTCATTACCTGTGGTGTAAACGTGTATTCTGAGTAGATACTTCTCATTTTATGCTTTAAAAGAAATTTGCGTTGAGCTCAAGCGAATGAGTATTGATGATTTACCGAAAATTGCGAGTTCTCGTGGAAACCGTCCGAGGCGTACTGCTGCCGCTGAGTTACGACACCAGCAAATAGGTCTTCCTCTCCAACATCGCCATCAAAGCCGCCAGGTTCGGTGTTCGTAAGGTTGTGGCAATCTGTGATCGTAGGAATACCGCGAGGACTGAATTTTTGGGATTGACCATCTTGAAAATGCAGCTCTTCTTGATGAGGAGAAGCGTGTCGTCCTTGCGACTCGTATCCTACGGTTAATGTGTTGAGGTCTGTATTGGATGTGATCTCTGTCATCTCACAATTTGCAAGTAAAATTTTATTAATTTAATTAAATTTAAGTAGCACGACTAAGAGATTGAGTTTGTTTGCATTTTTCAAAAACCCTCTTTTGATTTAATTACTTAATTCCCTCTCTCAAGTTAGAGTACTCTTGCTGTCTCGTGCTGATTTTTCAACGCAAGAACAATTAACTATCGCTATCCAAACTTATATTACCTCATGGTATCGATTCCTATTATTATTTCTGTAATGAGTATGAGTCATTCTAATAAAGAAGAAAAAATAGCGATAATGAGCTTTTTTTTGATTGATTATAAATAATGTGATTTCGTGGAGCATAAACGATTCCTAATAAAGGCATGTGTTAGGGTTTTTGTAAACTCTCGTGGTTGTTGTAATTCTTGTTCTCAATAATAAAGGTTTATTTTTTCACGATTGAAGGTAGGAAAACACAATTCAAGAATTTTTCAGCGATTTATATCACATGCACACGAAGAGACTATTATTACATTTTTAGATAAAGCTCACGGTAGCGAGCGTCGAGGCTCAACAGGAATTGGTGACGGTCAGCTTAAATTACCCCATGAGCCTCTCTCTTTCTCTATAAAAGCTGTCTAAGAAAGTGGAGGATATTCAGTGGGATCAAATGTCGCTCCTTTTTGGTTCGACTTGCTGCCATATTCACGATGACCGCTATATCTTCCTCCTCTTCCGCCTCTTCGGCCTCTTCCTCCTCTTCCGCCTCTTTCGAATCTTTCTTCGGTCTCTTCATTCACGTCTTGGTCCTCCTTCTCTTTATAGGCCTCGTCTTTAGGTGTATCTAATCCAGCAAATATTATGAGTTCTGACGAAACGCAAATGAAGACTACAATATTTATGTGTTTTAGGCTTAGAGAAATAACCAGAGCGGTAGTTCTGGTAGCCTCCTCCTGATTGACCTCCTCTGTAGCCTTGGTTCCAGTTATAATCTTGGTACATGTTATCTGAGGTTTAAAACATTAATTTTTCGAAGCCTTGCCATGGAATTACTATAATAAGGATACATCGCCATCGGGTTGTACATCTGTTGATAATTCAACATCTGCTGAGGATAGTAAGAAGGATATGGGGTATATCCTCCTTTAGCACCTCTCGACGCCTCAAGCAATTCAAGGTAAGGGTTTCCATCCTTGAGCATGCAATCGATTGCCTTTTCCTATTGCAAATTGTTAGCGACAATACCACAGCGGCAAGTGGACTTGGAATTTTGTATCTGGATTCATCAGTTCACCAAACATTTTGACCGCAGACTCCTTGTCTTGGAAAGTCAAAGACACGCATTCTGTGCGCTGGTCATAGGAGCTTTCAAAATCCTTGGAAGTGTCAAAATTAGGCCAAGTGGAAGCCAAATTCACCTTAGTTTTCTCGTCTTTCTCAGCGAGCTTTTTCGCAAACTCCAAAAACTCGGCTTGACTTGTAGCAGGAATTCCCTTTACAAGAATGCTCTTTCTATCCACATTGATCTTGATGCGGACTCTGTCTCCAGTCAGCAACTCGAGATTTTTGCATTGTTTAATCGCCTAGTCGAGGTTAGCAAGAATACTGACGTGAGGTCTTACAGATGTTATGATGTTTGTATCTTTTGTGATACTTTGTACGCTTCTCTCGTTAAAAATATCGTTTATATGTAATTCCATGCTCGCATTTAAACGATTGACGAAATAAGACTTGGTTTTTAGGTTTTCAAATTCGAACATCTTCTCGAGCTAGTCGCAACCAAAAAAAAGAATGGGAAAATGAGGCGGTGAAATCCGTTTACGTGAGGAATTAGCTTGGCTTCGATCTCGGCTGGGTCTTCCTTATGCTCGAGAGTTCCGTTCTGTGAATTGTTGGCGTGATTTAAAGGAGGGAAATAGGATTACTTGATTGGTATTGGTAGAATCGGATATTTTTTTCTCTAATTGAGAAGCTCAGAAGAGAGAATGATAATCAAATGGCTACCTTCTTGGTCTTGTTGCGTTACGGTTTGATTTTTCGCTTCCATTGAAATTTTCAGTCAAAGGCGATTTGTTTCTTTGCTAACTCGATTTATGGATTAAATCCTATTATGCGATTGATGATAGCTGAGGGTAAAACGGACTGATTAGACTTTAAAACTTATACTGCTATTAATCAAAAGAAAAAAAGAGCTCTGCAATTTATTGGAATTATTTTCGAATAATGAATTATGCAGGAAAGATGCGCTATAAACTTTTTTCTAATGAGGGAGGTTTGCGTTCTGGTGTCCCTTGAATCTGTGAAAATTATATAGAAATCAAGCTTCGAAATTGACAGTTACTAGAGTTTTGTTTTTTTTTTCTGATGTCAGAAGAAATTTTCAATAGAAATGTTTTTGGTTGAATAATCTAGCCCTCTAAATTTTTATGAACTTCAATTGCTTTGTATAAATCTAGTTAGAGGAGATGAAGCCCAAAAAAAATTGTTATATATGACAAATCATTTTACTCTACAAGATCTTTGAGCTTTAAGTCCGAATTTTCTCTAATTTATGAAGCTGTTTAGTAGAATTGTCATTAATAAAATAGCTGGTTTTTTTCTAATCGATCAACGTACCGGCAAGAAGATTACAGAGCTTTAGATTGAAAATTTTTTTTTTTGATTGTTATAACGAAGGATCAAAGGCCAGACCTTCTTTTTGAATTTACTGTCTGTTCGTCTACTCTAACAAATTAGTTCAAACATTTTTGACGGTCATTCCGATAAGTAATTTTTACATCATAGAATTGATTTATTTATCCAATTAAACCTGTTCTCCGGCACACTAAGGACTCTTGTTGTTGAAGCTTGTCACTTTCGAACATGGATCGCAGCTAGTTGTATTGAAAAACCAATTCTTTAATGAACCTATGCCGGCAACTATGGAAGTAATTCTAAATCTCATATTACGAAAATGAAAAGCCACCATCTCATCACTAATTCTACAGTTCCTTAAAAAACTTATCGATCTATCAGTTCCTTATGCGCGACATCTTATCTCCTTAATGAAAGACATCCGGTATTCAAATTTTAACTATTCACTACGAGCGCTTCAAATAGACTCTCCAACTTTCTTACCGATAGAAGAATCATTATTAAGGAATCTATCTCGTTTTGAATGATACTTGTAGAGCTACAATGGTATTCCTTTTCACCATAAAATTGATAATTATTTTTTTAAAGCTCAAGATTATAAATTATGATTGAACGTTTTACGTCTCTTTGTAGGTCAATTAAAAAAAAAAATACAAAGGCGACACCTTTCGTCGCGAATTCATCACCAGTCCCTGTCTTCCTATCCACCAAGCCTCTACCAAACCTATTTGATTCAGCCGCTTGATTTGTCTTAAAATTCATTCCTTATTCAGGCAAGCGGCCTTATTAACTGCTGAGAAAATTTATTTAATTCAACTAAAAAGACAAAACCGGGACAGTTCGACTTGAGATGAACTTGCGATACTTTGCTACCCATGTCCGAACCACCAACTGCTATATTTACTTCCTCAGCATCCAGTTTTTGCTATCGGTCTTCATGATATTTTGGGTACAAAACTAGCCATTAATAATTCGCGTCGCTAACATTCCGTTTTTAGATCTATCACGACTACTCAAACTAGTAACAACAATCTCTCTTTGATCTCTGGCTCACACTTCCTCAATACTTAAGCACTGTTGATGTCGTAACCTTTGTGTTGGAATCAACTCTCCTTCTCTTGCTCATAGCAGATGTGTTGCTACGAGTGCTCGTGCTTAAGAAAGTAACATTTTTCTAGCTCTCTTTGTTGCTGATGGGCTGACCTCGCGGTAGACTTTCTTCCAAAATGCGTGGAACATCGTCGATTTTGGCATGCTGATGACGATATTGATACTCTACTTCGGTTTTATTATCGAAACACTCAAGTAAGACGATTATGATGATTCCTTCATAAATAACTGGCTAGTCACGATGACAATATACCGCATGGATGGGTTACTGTTGTTTTGTCACTCCGATACTTTTTCCAAATCGTACGAATTATCATCGCTATTAAACAGTAATTCTTTTTCACTTGCATCAAACTCAAAGCTTCTAAAAGGAGTCGAATGATGAGGCAAGAGGCTAACGCGAGTGTTGTTGAGATGAAGGATATTCACATCGATCCTTTTGAGCCAGAAAAGCCACATATTCCTAACATCGCTGCCGTGCAAGCAGAAAAACAGTCCGAGATTCACTCAAATATAGCATTAGCATAATCACCTGTGCTCTAATAAAGAAAAATGAATAGGTAAGCGCTTCGTCCGGAGCTTTTCTGTAGAACTTGTAATGAATTTTGTTGATTTGCCAGAAAAATTCAGGCCTTCACATTAAATCTTGCTATATATAATTCCATTGATCAGAGGATAACATCCCTGACGAGAGATACCGTGAAAAGGATTTTATTATCAATTTTTGTTTGTTAGCATGAGACGAAACGATGATATTTTCATAAAAATTCGTTGTTGCTTAATTAAAAGAAATTTGAAGCTCGTCCAGTGAATTAGGTTCCACAACAGGATTGTAGATGCTGCGAACTTAAATTCAATATCAGGATTACCCGTTATGGTATAATTTCAATTACTTTATGATATAGGAAGAGGGGATTCACTGAGGGAGACGAACACAATACATTCATTTCCCTTTTTTTTAAAAAAAAATAATGAGCAATAATATACTCTGCTTGTATCTGCTGCTTTTGGGTTCTTTACCGGATCCTTGAGGGCTCATTTGTCAATTGTCGAGAAAATGCTTGGAAACTTTCGTCTCAAGCCAAATGGTGTGGTATACTCAGTTAATGATGGAACCAGAGACGAGTATTGTAGAAAGCCTCGTTTTGAGGTATTTTGAGAACAGAATTATTTTTCAATTTAAGAAGAGCTTTGCTTTTTTCGAAATGCCTTTGTATTAATAATTATGTTTAATCTGATCTAACAAAAAATCATGTCTGAGACTTCTTACCAAGAAAAACCGAAAGGTGAAGGGAAAAATCAAAACTATGAGTCGAATAACACTCATAAGGACTACGGCGGTCACTCTGGCCACCGTTCAGGGAAACGCTACTACGAACACGGAAAGCAAAAGTCCCAAACAAATGACGGCTATTATTATGAAAATCGAACCAGAGATACCCGGAAGAACTACAACTATGATGACGATGAACCGCAGGCCGGAGATTCTGAGCACTACCACAAAAAAAATTACAACAATGGAGGGAATTCAAAATACGAAGGAAATTACAATAAGCAATATAATAGCTATCCGAAAGGTCCCAGAAGAACGCATAATTATCAACAAACGAATGTTTGGAAAAAGAAGAAGGAAAACTTTACCAAGACATCGCGGGAGGCCATTCTCGAGAGATTCACTGACGTCGGAGAACCGAATCAAGCGTTTGCTGAGATAATGGAATCGAATCCGCAGTTATTCACCAAAACGCCTCAAAGGCCGATAGCGGAAGAAAAGTTTGAACTCATCCCAGATGAAGGAGTAAATGCGCGTCTGCCTCCAACTGGCCAGCGTGAAATTAAAGAACCAACCGAAGAGAAATTCGAAAAAAACGAAAAAGGTCACCACCATGAAGCTTTCCACACTTCCCATAAGGCGGCTGAGTGGGACGACGGAGGAGATGGAAATTACGAATTTGGTAACATGAAATGGATTATAGTTTTTCTTACTTAACTGTAATTTAGATATGAACAAAATGGATGCGTTACTTAGAGGAGGCAGTAAGCCAAAGGAAGGGAAAGAAACTCGGAAGGCTCGTTTAGATGAAGAAGAGAAAGACGTCGATCAAGTAGAGCCTAAGGACAACGAGAAAGACCCATGGGATGAAGACAATGGAGGATTTTCTAATATTGATGAAATATTTGAGAGGAAACTAAAAGAAAAACAGCTTCAGTTTCATGATGATGAGGAAGAGGTCGATTTTGGACTTCTCAACAAAGCACGTAATGACCTTCTGCAATTTTTTTTAAAGCATACTGTTTGATAAATAGCTATTATTGAGGAGGATGAGGGTGAAGCACCGGTTTGGGAGGCTTTTGATGCTGAAGCCATTAAAAAAGAAACGAAGGACGTTGAAAATATGCTTTTAGGCTGGAAATCAGATAATGAAGATATTCGCGAGATGAATGGATTAATTGGCGGTTCAACGAAGATGACTTCCTTTGAAAATGATAGCTTTGATAAGAAAACCCAGCCTATTCAGAGGAGTGGGTTCTATGCTCCATTAGACGACGATAAGAACAGTTTCTCCGCATTTAATATGAAGCAATTTGAAGACTCTGGCGACCAAGATGACATTTTCCGTGGCATGCAGCCATCAGCAATTAGGGTTTCCACTGATAAATCACAACTCGCGAAGCAGTCGCAATTTATGCAGCATCCGGGAATGCAACAACCGATTTCTCTGCAGCAGCATATTCCTTTACAACAGCAACATCCGCAACAAATTCCTATGCAACAGCATATGTTCGGCCCTCAGATGTATTATGCTCCAGAACAAAACATCAACTACATGCAAGGAAAGACGCAAACACCGATGGCCCAGCTTCCAATTGGCTTACAGCCTCCATTACAAGCGCTGCTTCCAAACGTATTTTCTCATTTTACAACCTTTGGTTTCAAGCCTGACGCTTGGTACTACTTGGATCGACAGAAAATGAAACAAGGACCTTTTACAACCAAGCAGATGAACGAGTGGTACATGGGCAACCACCTGCCAATGGATTTGCCAATCACATCGGGAGAAAATATCAATTTCATGCCGCTGAAAGATCTAATTGACTTGATTTTTAAACCTGTCATCAGCAATACTGTCAGGTCCCCAACTATGACCCAGCCAACGTATCAACAGCAAGTCCACTCACCAGTTCAGATGATGCCTCAGCAACAACATCAACATCAACACCAACAACAGCAGCAACAGCAGCAAGATAAGAGTCAGTTCCAGTTTTCACAGCTGCTTGAGAATCCTCTATTCCAGGGCCTAGCTACTGAGAAGAGCACAGCTCCAATGCCAATGAATGTGAAAACCGCAGAAGAGCTCGAGCAACAAGCTCTTCAAGAGGCATATGGTCAGTATGGAGGCTATCACCATCAGAAACAGAACAGAAAACAATCCGGAGGAAATGTCCACGAGCATTCGAAGAAACCCCACCAGCAAGCTCACATGATGAATCCCGGTATGTACTCACCGATTGGAATGCTTCAACCTGGACTTGCTCTTCCACAGGAATTAGGAAACCCAGCACATCTTGCTCACGCGAACCAAGCTAAAAGGAAGAACTCTGGGAAAATGAAACAAGATAAGCCGACGAAAGAAAAAGGCGTGAAAATAAGTCAGCAAGCCTCTGACCAAGGTCAGCCACAAACCACGGTTGATATGACGGCCTCGCTGAAGAATATGCTGGGGATCGGAATGAGTACTAGTGACAACGGAGTCGAATCTTTCGCGAACGCCTCGAAGAAGAAAGCCCCTGTTCCTACTTTTGACACAACTGATTTTCCTTCACTTAGCGATAGCAATAAGTGAAGGAGTTTTCATCTCTTCATTAATTATTTGTCCCTTGTATAACATCTAATTATCCATTCAATAAATCTAACACAGTGAAGCGATAAGGAAAACGACAGAGTTACTGCATAACGAATGTATGTGTTGTTTAAATAAAGCACCGGAACCAACTAGAATTCACTTGACAAAAAATTTATCTTTCATTGTGTTTATCTTATAAGGACAACACTCAGTGTTAACCTCCCAACTTCAATTTTTTCATCCCATAAAAAGAATTCCCCAATACAGTATTTAATTTGGACTAAATCATGAGGGCCTCAGTGTTATTATTGTCGTAGACTCACATGAAAATATTCACTTGGTATAGCAGGTTTCAATCATAAATTTACGAAGTTTTGATTTTAATTCGAAAAAAGAAAATTTTGATTTAGTTGAGTTAGTTCTAACAAATCAATTTTTTTTTATTCAAGAAGCTTAAGCCGAAGGAAAAATGCAGCGATCTCAAGAATCAGCAGGTACGGTGACAATGGAACCTGAAGAACGCAAAGAGGAAAATGTTCCATTTACCATTGTTCGACTCAAACCAAAACCAAAAAAGAAAGTAGTCTTTACGGAAGATACTATCGATAACGAAACTATGAACAAGCTCAAATCTAATAGTAATGACCCGTGTTCTCAAGGAGTATTGATTTGATTGATCTTTCTAGTCTGCTGTATCTATCACAAACCACGAGGACCGGATGATAGCTCAAGTACAAGCACTTGCTCAAGTGATGATGGAAATGAATTGGAAAGATCTCACGAAACAAAGCAGAAGCATAAGCAAAACTGTTCAAAATATAAGGACGACAAAAAAGGAAAAGGAGGCTGCGTCCATAAGCACTAAATTTTAGTTGTTCTTGTGACTTGGAGGAGTTTTTCTCAGTTCTCGATGGAGCGAGCTGATCGGAGTAAAGATTTTATGGTTTAATACGCATGGATTGAGTTATTGGCAAATATATTCATTATTTCAAGTCTGACTGGGCCTGGATACTTCCTTAGAGTAATAATACATCTATAGAATTCATGTGTAAACTTGAGACTTGTGTAATTAGAAAACGTAATGACTTGGTATGGATATTATTAGCTTAAAGCGCGATGAATGCATACGAATATACGAATATAAGCAACCTCATAATTGAGATATCCTTTGAGGAGTACAAAACTATAAGTGTAGTCTGTCTTCAATGATTCCCTTGCATCAGCTTCTTAAACACTCTTGACTTTTAGGATTGCCGCATTTTCAATATGATTAATTATGTAGGTGAAGAATCGTAAGACAATAGAAAGTCCATTGAATTATCAGGTACGAGGATACCTAATTATTTTGAGAGTTTGGAATGGTAAAAGCAGGAAAGAGAACTTAAATAGATTACATAGCGATGAATGATGCTGCTTTGCAGAGAAACTCTTTCAAATTAAATCAGTATAAAATCTCTTCACAAAAAGTGAAATCCTATATGTTTTTTCTTATTCAGCTAGCTCAATCCAAATACATCCGTTCCAAACATCACAAGCAAATGTGTTATTTACCTTCTTTGCAACGTTAAATGCCTAATGTTGCTTTAACCTTTGAAAAACTTTTAATTAAGGATTTGATGGTGAAAGAAGCGGGGAGACTACAATTATCGATGTGAGATTTTTTGCTTATCAGAAGAAGAAGCGTGAAAAGTCTTTACAACAACACAGCAAATAAAAAGCTTTTTGTTCCTATTTCTGGTTTCGGAATATATATATAAGAGTTCGATTTCCACTTGCTTAATCTGGGCCCATGACGTCCTTTCCGGTGTATTTGCCACCCTTGACCTTGCTGCTGAGGGATCTCTCCTTTCTCTTCAACAAATCGGTTCTGTCCTTGTCGATCTTGAGCTTGATAATAACGCAGTTGGTTGGGTTGATTGGAACGTTGATTGGAGCACCTAGTATTCAAAAGATAAATCTACGGAGCCTCGGAGCCATAAGCATACCGTTAGTTTTGGTCTTTGCGAGCTTTTCGACGTAAATGCACCATTTCTTTCTGTAAACTTGAGTGACTTTACCTTTTTGACCCTTGAAAAGACCTGCAATGAATTGGGTTATGAATAAGGGGCTAGAGAGGTGCAAGGCTACCTCTGACAACGAGAACTTCGTCATCCTTTCTGATTGGCATGGATCTAACGTTGTATTTCTTCTTCAAGTCTTGGGAGAGATGAGCGCTCATGATGACTCTCTTGACGGAGGAAGGAGCGGCAAAATGAGCCTTTCTTTGCTTTCTTCTGGAGCTGGTGACCTCTATAAGCAGATATCATGGTTAGTCGTGGGGCTGGAGCAGGGTATATCTTTTACCTACGTGCGTCTTCATATTTGAGAGAAACTAATTTAAAGTTTTATTAACTTGGATTTCTATCTGAGTCTTATTTTTGCATTCTTGAGATAATTAT
>ENA-UOTZ01001907-UOTZ01001907.1-compost-metagenome-genome-assembly--contig:-NODE-1907-length-12425-cov-16.100340_pt1 | contig 12425 bp, 13 predicted proteins | sample MGYA00238144_ERZ746983 | MGnify/ENA primary metagenome ERZ746983 (study PRJEB28759, sample SAMN06268863) | compost metagenome | isolation source: single cell | place: USA: California, Emeryville, Joint...
TTGAAGATTCTCGCATATTATTCCAATTAAAAGAATCCAAGCCTCAAACTGTAACAACACAAAATCTCTCGAAGATACTAGCTTGCAGTTTGGTAGTGATCGAATTCTGTAATCTCAATTAATGATCTCCAGGTTGTCAGTATCATCTAGTGGTTAGGACCTCATGTTGTGGCCGTGATAACCTAGCCTCGAATCCCAGTACCGTCACTTTTCTAAATGATACTTAGAGTGTTCGCAAATAACCAATATATCTTCTTCTTTACTTTATGACGCCTGCTCCCAGAGATTCAAGGCTTTATTATGCATCATGAGCTGCTCTGACTAGAGGATACGAGTCTACAGTGCCATAATAAAGCATTTCAAATGATTCCATCAGTTGATCGATTTCATCTGGAAAAATAATGCCGACTTGCAACTCACATAAATATTTTGACAACACTCTACACGGAGACAAGTGCACATTACATCGAAAATCTAAAATCAATTTGGATTCAATCCAAAAAAATAAAAAATGGCACTATTCAATTACAGGTATATTCTTCTTTTTAGTTTTGGCTTGCACAGGAATTAAATTGTTTGCAAGATTCGTTGTTTTTGGAGGTTTCTTCTCAGTTTCCATTGGAATATCATTTATCGGATTCTCCTTCTTTTTCGATTCTAACTCTTCTTGCTGTTTTACTAAATTCGGGGCTGTTTGGTGTGTCTTAATAAATTTGTCAAACGATGGGTTCTCAACGTCCTTCTTATAGTCTGCGGGAAGCTTACGTTTCTGATAGCTAAATTTCTCATTAAATTCTGCCTCCTGCACCATAGAATATGATGGTGGTGCAACATGGTTATAAGTTTCAAACTTGCTGGTTTTGAGCACATCCTCCTCTTCCTCCTCTACTGCGTTTTCTAGCAACGATTCTGCTGGTATGCATTGGAGTAGTGAATTTACGTCAGGCAATCGGTTTTGTCTGGATCTTCTTTGAGAAGTTTGGGCTGGAGGTTTAGTGGTGGTGGTCTGGTTTACAGGAGGTTTGGGAATTTGAGCTTGCACCTTCTGTTTGAAGGTTGGAAGCTTTTCTTCGTCACTGGAATCGTCGTAATTTACTATCATTTTTAAATAAAATTTTGACGGGCTTTCGCCAAATCCGAATTATAATATACTTGCCATAATTACACAATATTGATCTATCCTTTTACTTTATGAGTACTGATGGTGAAATGCTGGTCCAGAGATGCAATGAATATGAACATGATCAAAGATAGCTGTTAAAGACCGAGGATATTTCGAGGATATTTATAGTAAATGAAAGAAAGAGAAAGAAGCAAACTCACTTAGTTGAACAATCTGATACAAATTTTTATGAATGACAATTGCTTAGACTCAAAAACCCGATCTCTACATCAAAAGACTCCAAAAAGTGCATCTAAATCATGCTTTGTAATAGAGGAAATCATTCAAAATAATCAGGAAACGCTGAGCTAACAACGCAAACAACTCATAATCTCAAGGTACACATCTTCCACATAGGAAAAACTTTCCATAATCTTCGGATTCGCTTTACTGAAATATCTCCAAACAGGAAAAACTTCAGTTGCCATAATGAGACCAAGCTTTTTGTCATCCATGGGAGTCTGTTTCAATACAAAATCGATGCATATATCAACAAATCAAGCTTAGTTATGAAACGAGAATTTACAAGCATGGATGATGCAATCTATCTCGAAAAGCGTCAGTCATTCGATCTGAGTTCCATATTAAAAAATTGCAAGATATGATTGTTTCTTCAGGTTAAGCAAAACTTTTGGCGTCTCCTTCACGTTTCGCAATGGCGTTAAGATATTCTATTGCATTTAGCTGTTTTGCAGAACAAGATCCTAGTAGCAATCATATCATGCTGATTCTAAATTTTTAAATGTTTTACTCAAGCAAGTTTCTTGATTAGAAGTCAATCTCCTCTCTGGAACATCCACGCATCTTTTGAAGCAGAATCTGTCGTAGTCAACATACTTTCTGAGCATCGCGGCAAATTGTACTTCTTTATTATCCATGCCTTTCTTTCTATGCTGGAAGAAATAAACAAGTAAATATTTAAGATTTATTGGCCTCAAACTATAATTCCACCTTACAATACCAAATTTCATTCAAACTCTAATTCCAAATCTTTCACATCATTCGCCAAAATGAAACAATGCCTGTTCGCTTTCTTTCTTTATTATCGAGAGTTTAACAACTAGCGACTCTCTTTAATGAAAATTTCCTGGGTTTTAAACTACTCTCTCAAATGAGCTGTCTCTAATAGCAATTGCTTGATTATTTTGTTGGTCAGGTTTTTCTTATCATGATGATTTTGTTATGAGAGTGTATTCTTTGTTGCATGATATGAATAATATTGTGAATACTAACGCAGAACGCATTCAGTGTGAATTTTATGGGGAGCAGGCGTCATTCAATAGAAGGATTTTTTATTGGAAACTAACAAATGCTGAAATCACTCCATTCAACTGGCCTGAAGAAGTATTAAGCCATCAGTCCTTGTTCTTTGAGCATAGCCACCATTTCTGAACCGAGTCTAGCTGGAGATCTCACAACACGGATACCTTGCTTCTCCAAGAAAGCGATTTTATCAGCGGCACCTCCCTTACCACCTAAATTCCAAAAATAAATTCATCTTCAGCAATAAGGCTTGATAGTTAAATACCTTGAACAATGGCACCAGCATGACCCATTCTCTTTTCAGGAGGAGCTGTCAATCCAGCAATGAATGATAAAACTGGTTTTTTCTTGGTGTTATATTGAGTGAGCCACTCAGCTGCGTTCTCCTCAGCGGTACCTCCGATCTCACCGATCATAATAATGGCTTTATATTCACTTAAAACCAGCAAATCCACCAAAGTTTACCTTCAGTTTCTGGATCTTCAACGAATCTGGATAAAACATCAATGAAATTGGTTCCGTTGAAAGGATCACCACCGATTCCGACAACAGTAGATTGACCCAAACCAGCCAAAGTGGTTTGGTCAACGGCTTCGTAGGTCAAAGTTCCAGATCTTGACACGATGCCTGGTCAGAATAAATTTTCAAGTTTCAGATTGATGAGTGTCAATGCATACCTATCTTTCCTGGCTTGTGGATATGACCTGGCATGATACCAATTTTACACTCGTTAGGTTTAATAATTCCTGGGCAGTTAGGACCGATGACTCTGGTGACTGATTGTGATTTGAGAGCATGCTTGACGTGGATCATATCATGTTGAGGAATTCCATCAGTAATGACAACAACGAGGTCGAGCTGCGCGTCAATGGCTTCAAGAATAGCGTCTTTTGCTCCAGCAGGAGGTACATAAACAACACTGGCATTGGCACCAGTAGCCTTTTTCGCTTCATGGCAGTTTTTGAACACAGGCAATCCCAAATGAGTTGTTCCAGCTTTCTTAGGGGAAACACCACCGACCATCTGGGTGCCGTATTTTAAAGCTTGGTCTGTTTGGAAGGTACCCTTCAGAATATATTTGCATTAGACCGAGGAATAGGGAGAACGGTGAGAAGCAAGAAAAACTGAAGAGATTTTCGCAGAAAAAGGCCTGAAAAGGTTCTACCTGCTTGCCTGTGATACCTTGGCAGATGACTTTGGTATGCTTATTCACAAACACGTTGGGTTTGGTCGAGGAGAAGCATCGTTTGAATACTTGGCCGATCATTTTTTATTCTGTCACTTTGATTTAATATAATTAGATCGTATCTTAGAAAATATATCTCTCATTCTGCCTTATGTGCTCAAGATTACAAAAACCGATTCTCAATATGCTACAAATTCTTTCTCCTTTTTTTATCTCTGAGACTCAGCAATAGTGGTAGAATCATTTTCTCAAAGGTTCGTCCTATACGTCCCCACAATCTGCAATTATTGAAAGGAAATTTTCAAATTAACGCAAAATTTTCAGGACACTAAACACTGTGATATTCTGTATTGAGAAAAAAATGGATTTGACTGAATACGAAACATAATTAAAATAAGTTTTTATAAAAGCGGGAGCGAAACACACAGTAATTCATCTGAAATAGTCAAGGTTCAACAATCAAAGGAGTAAATTTTACTATCTCGTTTAAAAGTGATAAGGGCAACTTCTTTCCTGACCAAATAAAGGAGATCATGCAGAATTTTTATTTAAAGTCATCTTAACTACTAAAAATGAAGCCATCTTACTCTTCTTGCTTTTTAGTCGACTTCGGTTTCAAAGGCTGTAGCCATTTTGATTGGAGTCTGAGCAGATTCTGTTTAATTTCTTTTAATGGCTTGTAAGTCAGATGAATCTTCTCTTCAGCAGCTGTCATCTTAATTTTTTCTTGAAATTCTTTTATATTAATTTGATTTGCTATTAGGAAGAGAGCATTAAGCACTTGATTAACCCAACAAAGGCTTACTACTATTGTCATACGGTATCTGGATGCCAAAAAAATTGCCTTGCGGATTCATATTATCTTCTGTTCCCAGCGGAACTTCCTCAAATTCCATTGAATTCTGGTTAGGTAGTCCTTTTAAAGCATTATTAATACAATTAACTAATCACATTGCAGATACCCGTTGAGTCCGTCTTAGTGGAAAAGTTTTCGTCCTGCCTATTCTGAAAATCCATGTTCATGATATCATCTGCGAGCTCCGCATACGTAGGATCATGTCTCCCATCTTTCAACAAAAATAATTACTCATTAAATTTCATAAGCACAGCTATTTCTTTACTCTGACGAGAAAGTTCATCATCATACGCGAAGATCGGATTGTTGACTCGATTAGACACTGGAGCTGAGGTAGTTACTGAAATAACCATATTCTCTTTGATTCCAAGTTCAGATAGTGTTTCGGAGAAATTCCCAAGATTAATCGGCTGAGAGTCGTACTCCTCATCGAAATATGAAAATTTGCTTTGACTGAATGGAACTCGAAGCTTCTGACAAACTAATTGGAAGAAAGGCTTCGCGTTTGCGCCTAAAGAAACCTGGAACACGTGTCTTGCTGAAGCGTCGTTGCCTTTGATAACGCTAACTTTTTTTGGCTCCAAATTGACACAAAGATTCAAATCCAGCATCATCTCGTCTTCTTCGGTGATGATTTTTTTATTCTTTTTCATTGTAGAGTCGTTATATGTCTCAGGAAACAACTCAATACTGGGACCTAAGACCAAATAAGTCAACTCATGCGATTATTTAAAATGCGCGTAAGTCCCCGCGTGGAGAACTGACAACGCGCATGGTGAAATTCGACATACCTCCTCCAAATAAATCATAAAGGAAGTTCCATACTTTGCTAGACACGAGAACAAAATCTTCATTATATCGAAGATTTGACCGCAGCTTCACCTTGTTCCATAAATCTGCGCTATCGAGATCATCGGACGATGGCTTCTCGCTCAAAATTGAATTCATTAGTAATTTTTTTGTCTCTTCATCCATTTCTCTGTTGTTATGTCAAAGAAGGAAGGCGAGATGTGTAGTTACAGGATGTCGAGATTATTGATGGGTCCAGGGTTGCCAGCGAGCATTTCCGGAGCGCGTCTTGTTTCGTCGAAAATCCATTTAAATGTGAACCACCTTATTTATTTGCTCAGAAAATTGTGATAAGAGTTGATTTACCAGCTTCCGCTCACAGCGTAACAAGGTTCTTCATCGCCGATCGTGAAGGACAGATCATTGTACTTCGTGAGAAGCTGGGTCTTTATGTAGTGATCATAATTTAACATCACGCTAAAATTTATTCCTCTTGCCCCTTTAAAAAGTCGAGTTCATTCCTGAATTACGAGTCAGAATACATGGTTGATCAAAATTAACGATAATTAATGAACAAAAACCAACGAAATTCTCCGAGAAGCTCTAGTAAGAGACAAATTTCGAATTCGATTGCACAAATGGCTTAGTAGTTTACTTGTTCTACGTGATTATTTTCAATCAAAATATCATCGAAGAGAATAATTCTTTTCAAAATGAGGAAAAACTCTTCGAGATTTAGGAAGTTAATAAGGGAACCATGTTTGTCGATGGGAAAGAGGAAAATAAGCAAATTCCGTCTATGATCTTTAATTGTTATTAGTGTCAAGGCATTCGTTCTTCAATGAAATATAATCTGATGTATTATTGGGGGAACTAATTGTTGAACCTAAGTAAAGGATTGAGGAGCTGTGGGTTGTATGGATCTATGCTCGAGATAATCAAATAGTTCGTCAAATAGAGTACTCATGGTTTTGAAGTTACATTTTTGATTCATTGCCTCATAATGGGCAGGAATTCCGATTGAGTTTAGTTTTTTGTAATACCTGCGAGTGTGTTATTTCAGCATCCGACCTTAGCTCAGTTGGTAGAGCGTTGGACTGTAGAGTTATGTGGTAATCCAAGGGTCGCTGGTTCGAATCCGGCAGGTCGGATATTTTTTTCCTCTTGTAACAAACAATTTATTTTCTTTTGAATTATGTTCTGATTTGTCTGAATGATGTAACCCGAAACTCTATTCGTTGCTATTTGTGATTGGTTCTATTATAATTTCAGGGAGATTTTGCTGTTTCTTGAGTAACAAATCTGGGGACAAATGAAACATTCTTTTAATTACCAAGCGAGAAAAAATAAGACAATAGATTTTAGAAACTAATATCTGGTTCCGAGCAGGTCTGCTGGAAGAAATAGTAAGTATAAGCTAGTTGAATTTGTTTGCCGACAACCACATATATTTGGCAGTACTGATTTACAGATCCTTCGTTAAACACTTCAATAGTTCAAAGATGACAAAACGAGATATGCTGGTGTAAAAGGCATAAAAAAACTTTTTTTGAATCAGTTTTAAATTTTATCTACTCCCTCAGCATGACGAGACTTCGCAGTCTGAAAAACAAAAGGCATTATCACTTTGCGAGCGCCTTCAGTAGTAAAAATATCCCTCAATGTAATTTTCACGTATTCTGCACTTTTGTTCACAAATTCCGTCTCGCTTATCTTATCAAGCTTCCCATCTTTAAGAAGGAAATTAATTACGTCTTTCACCGAATCCTCTGTCTAAATCCAGATTAGTTCATCACTTTCACTACGAAACATACCCTCCGTTTAATTCCTTCTTGCTGTTGCTCGATCTTACTGTACTCCAGTTCTGACAATATCTCGCCAACACGTTTCACCGAATAAAACAAATCGTTGAACAATGTTTCCAGTTCTTCAGTCGTGAGAACCTCATTACCCTCAATATCATAAGTACGGAAAAGAGCGCGAGCTTTCTCTTCAGTAGTTCCTGTGGCAAGCAGGTATAAATACGTTTTTAGTTTCAAATAGTCGTAATGTTCGAGTTTCTTGTTTGTATAGATGTCCTCGATGGCTTTGATATAGAAAGCTTCCAGGAAGCGACTGACGATGAGACGATAGTCTTCGTTGGAATATTCAATCTTCAGTTGGATATTGATGCCTTTGAGCAATCTGGTCTTTTCAATGTAGTTGACATCGTCTTCAATACGATTCAAATTGAAAAATGCCTTTGTTATTTGAGTCAATAAAAAGGTATTGAGCGCGGGTGAGAGTTACTTCTGTGATCTCGGCAACAGATTTAGTTTTGAGCTTCAAAACGTTTTCATTTGCCTTGATCTGGTCATTAGGCATGTTATCTCGAGAGAGCTCGCAACCCATTTTAGAAGTAGATTTAAATTTATTTAGACTCCTCGTAAATTCAAAGGTTGGCTGTTGCAGATTCGTGGAACTAAGAATTATATTCATCCTCATTCGCAGCCAAACTACAATACAAACCAAGTGAGGTAATTAAGACTATTGGCTTAAATAATTGGATTAACTCCTCTGACTTCGAATGATCGTGAAGGACTTGTTTTGCTGAAGGAAAAAAAAAGTGTTATTAAAATGATGGGTCCTCGTAACTGTAACCCAACTGTCAATCTTATCTTCGTTTGATTTAGGTTTCCCACTCAAATGTATTCACTTATCGCGACCTGATATTTATTCAATTGTTAGTTGCATCATCGCAATTGAAGATATAAGATTATAATCTCGATACCTTCCTCTATCAAAGACTAAGCTGATATTCCTGAATTTAACTCTCTCTCTCATTCGATTGAAAGTTAGAGCTTGGAGATCAGAATTTAGCATGTATAGAAGTGTGATTTCAAAAAAAGCTACAATTTCTTAAATGCAAACCTTTCCCTATTAGACCTTAGGGGTTAGACAGTCAACGAGAGACACATAGTCCAATTTCTTCTCGCCCATCAACCCAGATTTTCTAAAGACTTTTAAAATGATAATTGTATCCATTTGGCTCTCTATCTGCTTGCTCAACCTCGGTTTTTCGTCTGGAGATCCTTTAGAAGAGGACTTTTGTTTGCCCTATCTTCAAACACATGAAAATGTAGCATTTGAGATGACAGGATGCGTTTATACTCCATTATAGAATTTGTGTAATCTCCTGATAGTTCATGTGCTAATAATGACAAAAGTTCACCATTAACTCGCAGAATGTCTGCGCAGTCATTTTTCATACTGAATGGGACATTTAATATTATAATTATTTCCCTGCAAAACAGATTTGAGTCCGCAACAGATGTGAGTATTCACTATCGAAGGGTTTCTAAGGCATACATCCTCAAATTCATCGTCCTCCTTTCGGCAGATGTTTCCCATTTCACATCGGACGTAAAATCCACACAGTGAATTTTTAGTTCGTCCAGCAAAGCTTCCACATTTTTACCGATTGATTGAAACAGAAGCTTAGCTTGCAAAAAGTAATATTTTTCTTACTGTTCAGGCTGGAATAGGGGGGATAATTTGTTCCAACACTTATGAATTGCTTGTATTGAAGATCACGACCTAGAACCTCTATATATAGAATCAGATTCAAACGACCATGTTGAAAACAACTAAAGATCAAAATACCGAAAAAGGCACGGTAGATGAAAAGAAGAATGTGTATGACGATTCTGTAATGAGTTTGCAAGAGCATTGAAACAAAAATGATAAATCACGAAATTTTCCAGTAAATATGCACACAATGTCAACATTAGTTAGTCACATGTTCGTTTATTTGAAAATCTTAATTTAAAGCGAAATATCATCGCAATAAATTTTTGATCAATCTCACTCAAATTCTCATCAACCAAACTGGATGAATGGTCCGAGAATAGTCATACCACTACGCAAGCTCGAGGTCTCGCAGATAGATGAGGCGTTTTCGGACTTTCCTATGTATGATTCTGTCAGAATTGACCCTTTGTCGAATTTATACGAACAATCCAAACTGATTCTCGACGAAAACGTAAACTACAGCTCCATGCTCGAAGAATTTTCTCGGAATGAGGGGCAATACCAGCATCGTACCAGCAAAGTTCTATCAAAATATGAAGAATCTCCTGAAGGGAAAATGACTGAGTCCATGTACTTTACATCTCCTGAACGACAACACGACCCTGTTGTGAAATCTCCATTCGTTCATAACAGACATTCAGATAGGGCAGCCTTCGTAGCAACCAAATTCAACAGCAGAGGTGTAAATGAAGTTAAAACGGAACAGGTACACTCTCCTGGCAAATTTCTTTCTCCCGCAGTCACGGGGCTCACAATTGATGCTTTTAAAATGGAGAAACCCAATTCACGAACTTTCATTGAGAATGCAATCTCAAAGGACCAACTGAGAGGATCGACTAATTTATCTGAAGAAAAACTTCCAACTAAGCATCGACCATCAAAATCTGATTATTCCCCTCCAAAGGACAGTCCGAAATTAGCGAGTGACTCTAAGCAATTAATCCAAGAGCAACGAAGCCCTTCAATTAAAAGAGCGAGCATATCAGTTGACATTGTGCTTGATAAGAACGAAATTTTGAAATTAAAGGATCCTTTTTTCAGTATTAACGCTGCAATGATGAAATATGTAGTGAATGAATTCGCCTCTCAAGAAAAAGGCTTTAAAGGACTTCTACAGCTAGAAAGAGAGCAGCAAACAAAGCCTTGGGTCAGCAAGTATTACCTCGTTTTTTCTTATAATTCCAAGATTGATGAGGACGAGGCTCAAAGCCTTATCAAGGAATTCCAAGACGAACTAAAATATAGAAAGAAAGACGCTTCAACATCATTCGAAAGACTCAAGTTCTATCTTATCTATGGGAATAGTACAGGATGGCTTGTGATAAAGCAGAAAATTGAACTTGACTGTGAGAATAAGAAAATCAGTGTGAAATCTACAAAATATAACCCTTCAAATTTATTTTTCGACGCCAAGTTCCGAGAGTTTGATGCCAGGTTACGGAAAAACATACTCGACACGCTCACGGGAGGCTCAGACAAATTCCATATGGAACAGCTTCCAGAAACCAACCAAACTTCTCGGGAAAAGCGCACGAAATTTGTAACCAGTTGGGACAGTGGACTGGCCGTGCTCAATGAAGTATTCAGAAAATTAATGAATATTTCTCAGCAGGAAATAAATCGTTCTTACTTGCTGTACTTCCTTCTCGAAAAGCAAATTAGGTCTGAGAGGAACTCAGCTAGAAATGAATTTATCACCGATTTTGATGCATTCTGAAGCTAGGAATGTTTGCCAAGCAATGGCCCTTGGATTTTTTGAGGTCTTTTTTTGTGTTTATCATTGATGATGTATTTGAAGGCTAGCTCTAATAATATTAAGATAAGAGATAACATGAAGTCTTTCTATGAGAGAGTGCCATTTTATGGGTTTTATTCAATATTTATGCTTTGATACAATTACTTCTAATCAAAAGCAATATAAAAAATTTACCCGTCAAGCAACACTGCTCCCACAGAGAGCAGAAGGTTATAAAGGCAGAAAAATATTTTTTACACAGAAGATATCATAAGCTTTACTGCAACAAATAAGGTTTATGATATATGTTGTCGTTGTTACACTTTGGCTAACTTGCATTGATTAAATTGTTTATTATTATTACTTACACATATTTGCATTCGAACCGAAGCATAGACACTCTCGTTTCAACAAGCTGAAATATCGAGAGCGTTGATATGGCTTGCGTGTAAATTTATCGATTGCTTTGACTGGTCAAGGTTGAGCGGCATGACCGATGAGGCTTCGAGGTGCGTGTTATCGAAGCTGGTCGTATCTCCAAAAATAGAATTATCATCTGTCTCGTCTGCAATCTGATTCTCATTCATCTGCTGGGATGGCGCATTAGTGCTTTCATTACCGACTTGGTAATGATCAGACTGATTTTGTTGGTTCGCGGATTGGAGCTGCGGTTTACTCGATCGCTGGTCTTGCTCAACATCGAAAAATTTCACAGAAACAACCTTTCTGTGGAAAAAAGCTTGTTTGATACTGATGATGATGGGAACAAAAAACATCAAACCGATTGTTCCTGTTAACAACAAGAGCATTTTGTTAATAAACCTTTGGTTCTCGATGAAGGTTGGAGTTGGATCGTTCTGATGCTTAAGCTCTTCGGCTTTGGCTCCAGTAAGGTACTTATACACTAGCCAAACTAAATTTAAGAGACATACCATAAGACCCACTGCGACCAAAAGACTGGGAAAACCGTCGCCACATGCTCTTTCACAACTAAATTTGAGTTTTTTCTCCACGGTTATATGATACATATATTGGCATATTTCGCACCGACCCCCAATCATATAGTTATCGTCATCATCCTCTTCTTCACGTAGCACCAGCCATTGCCTTAGACATTCCTCATGAATATGTTTTAAGCTGCCATTACAAAGACACGGACAAATTAAAGCTCCTTTTTCCTTTTCTTCTTCTCCTTCGAAACAAATACGGCAAAACTTTTCATTAACCGAAGTTGGTTGCCTTCGTGCTGAGACTGGGTCGTTAACCTCAGCGCCTTTTTCTACCTCGGCGATAGAACTAGAGTGTCCAGGACTGCAGTCATCAAGACTGTAAATACGATTTCTAGGTACTTTTCCAGGGCTGGGACAATCGCTGATGACCTCAATTTTGATGTCTTGGACATTCTTTTCCGAGGGATGATCGACAGGATCCTCGCTGATCTTCTCCAGAACGATAATTTTGTTCATAGACTTGCATCTGATCTGAGATGTTGTCTTCTCAGATGTGATTGGCTCGTGATAGCTGGTCTTACGTTTCGGAAGACTGCTATGCCTCTTTAGTGTAAGGTCGACTGGCATATCTAATTCAAATTCATCATTTTCATCTAATTTGTTTTTCAGGATTAATATAAACCGAGAAAAGTGGTATGATTTACCGATAAGCTCTCCGAATCCTGCTTTTGTGCGGGTAGGGACGAAGTCGGTTGACAGCGCTCGTGTTCTCATCTCGAATAAAGAGAATTAAATTTTAGGAAAATTTATAAGGCGTGATTAAAGCTTGGAATGTACTTAATTATATTGTTTATTCGGACAAAAAACCTCACACGTTTGACAATTCATAAAGAGTGTTTGTTTTTCTAAGAGAG
>ENA-UOTZ01001909-UOTZ01001909.1-compost-metagenome-genome-assembly--contig:-NODE-1909-length-12400-cov-38.568774_pt1 | contig 12400 bp, 6 predicted proteins | sample MGYA00238144_ERZ746983 | MGnify/ENA primary metagenome ERZ746983 (study PRJEB28759, sample SAMN06268863) | compost metagenome | isolation source: single cell | place: USA: California, Emeryville, Joint...
CATTCGTTGAGATAACAGACCTCATAAAAGCGAGACTTTCCTCACCAGATTTGGCTTTGATTGCTCGAGCACCAAGGCTTTTTATCATATCTTCAAGGAAATCGAGATTGAATACGTCGTCATCAACACAGAGAACTAAAGGGGAAGAAGTTGTCAGAGAGACAGAAGAAGCGACTAATGAGAATGATTGCTTCCTTGAAGAGGTATTCGAGCATAATCGTTTAAAATTTGAAGAGACTCTTTTGAAGGCAGGAGGCGCTGGCGACAGTGCAGGTAAAAAACCTTCAATCATTTCAGGTTTAATTGGTTTGGATAGATAAAATAGGCAGTTTAGAGGACCTTTCTCACAAGCAGCTTGATCCTTGTGGTTTGAATGACCCGTGATGAAGCCGATCTTTACTCTAAGGCTTCTTCTCTGATCTTCTTCAAATTTTCGTATGAGCTTAGCTGCACTGATCCCATCAAGATGAGGCATCGCAATATCAGTCACAATGGTGTCAAAATACCCTTCAGGTTTCACTTTGAACTGCTCGAACAGCTCTTGTCCGTCTGTCGCTGTTTCAATAGAATCATAGCCTAGCGAGGTGATGATATGAGAGTGAAATTCGAGGTTGAAAGGGTCATCATCAACCAACAGGATTCTTTTCGTTTCTTGTTTGTTGGAAGTTACTGAACTCTTTATTCCTGGAGTAAGTGGAGAAGTTGCAACTCCAGCACGAGAGGATGGGAGGCAATCAGCTCGAATGACAGCGACAAAGCAAGATCCAGCATTAGGAGCGCTGTATGCTCTGGTGCCTCCTCCCAAGAGCTCGCAAAGAGACTTGGTGATCCATAATCCTAGACCTGATCCAACTTGCAACTGCGAAACATCAGCATGGGTCTGGCAAAATTTCTTGAATAGATGCTTCATATCCTCGGGTTTGATGCCGCATCCAGTGTCGTTCACTTCGATTTTCAAGAACCCTTTCTCCGGAGCGATAACACCGGTGAATGACTTCTTTTTGCTTTGTAGATTCGCGATTTCTCTGGTAAACTGCATTTTGATCCCGATTTGCGTGTCCAAGCCACTCTCTTCTCCGATTTCTTGAGAGGTCAGATCCCGTTCTTGTTTCTTAGACCAATTTAATAACCTATATCCGAAATCAGTTGAAGGATAATAATCCGATTCTTGTAACTCATTCTTACGGATATACCTCACCACCAGTGATATAGACCCAGCCTTGGTGAACTTTTGTGCGTTTGTCAGTAGATTTAGACACACCTGGGTGCATCTCTGCATATCAAACTTCAATACAGTTGGTAAACTCTCCGGTATAATGAGTTCTGCTTTCACCGTCTCTTTTTTCTTAATAAGCATCTCAATGAAGCTTGAAATGGACGGAATGAACTCATTCAAGTTCACAGGAGTAGGCGATTGTTCCAGAGTTCCTCGACTTGAAAGCTTTCCTGAATCAAGGATGTTGTTGAGCTGCTGCAAGAGCAAGTCAGCACAGAACTTGCATCGCTCTAACTTCGTTTTGATTTGAACACTCCCGACTTCGCTGAGAAGAAGTGTGAGGTTGCCAATGAGAATATTGAGAGGATTTCTTGTTTCATGTGAGAAGAGAAGGATAAAATTATCCTTGGCCTCGAGCAAGTTTTTCAGTTCCTTATTAAGACTTTCGAGTCTCGAGTTAAGCGCTTTGACTTCAGTGAGGGAGTCTCTCAGCTCACACAATATTTCATTGATTCCCCTCTTCATCGCTGAAACAGTAAAAGTCAGAGTGAAGATAATGAGTGTTGCGTCTTTTCTAAGATTGTCAGAGATGGTGGATGGACATTCGTCGATGAATGTGCTCCCGAGCAAAACGATCGTTGCCCAGCTTGCTATCAGTAACGCGATGTAGAAGGTGCGATGTTGTCTCCTGTTTTCTTCGAGTAAAAGGCTACGAACAATAAAATATGACATCGTTGTGCTGAACATCAGTGCACAAGGATCGAAATATAAGATCCAAATCGGACATAAGCTAAAAGCTAGGCTAAGAAAATTCTTGTTGGTGTGAACATATGTCGACCATCGCCTCAGAATTCCTTCGGTGAGGAGGAGACAGCAAAGAATAATGCCAGGATAAAATGGTAATACTCCTAACTTTGCGAATGCCATTGCAACAATGAAGGTGCCCACTCGAATAGGGATCATCCCCGTTTTCAGCTGAGAGACAATTTTTTGGTGAGCTCCGGAATTCATTGCTGGAATTTTTTATATTTTAGAATAATTATCATTTTTTTATATGGCCATATAAATGCTCTATCTCTGGTCAGTGCAATTTTATTTTTCCTGCAATTGGATTAGTGAGCCAAATCCCTTATTAGGAAAGTTTGCTTTACTTTGCTAATTTCTCATGGTGTGGAGTGACAGCGACTAAGTATCCCTTCCTGAAATTCGCTTATTCTTTCTGCAGATATTATTGGAGAAAGAAGATGTTGGTATAAGCCTCTTGAATGAGATCGCTCCAGTACTCATTGCTATGAGGTGAGAATTTGTTGTTGCATTAAAGAAATGCTCATTCATCTAAGCTAACGAAAAAGAAAATAGTATGTACATCTGCAAAGGTGCTAAGGAGTTAGGAATCATATTCGATCCATAGCAGGAGTGAGAAAACGAGGAATAGATCAGAATTTATCATAGCTCGGGCTCAGAGAAGGAGTATTCTCGGTAAATAAAGGCACTTTTGAGCTGAAACATATAAAAAAGCCAAATAAAGAGTCTGATGAGACAATTTAATATCTCCAATAAACTTTGATTAAATACGAAAAAGCCTGTATTAATTTACATTCTAAGGTAAAAATACCTGAGATTGCCTATAATAGCTTGGAAAAAAAGCACTGATAATTCTCTACACAATGCTTTAAGAACACTAATGGTTGTTACAGCCAAACTATAAGGAGATCGAAGCTGGTCAGATTCCATCTATTGAAATTCCGAAAATCTGAAATAATTAATCCCGATCTCACAAGTTTTGTTTTGTCTTGTTGAGAACCTTGAAATGGATTTAATGGTTTAGCAGTGTTAAGATAGATTTATGACTCTAAATATTCTTTTATGAGATAATTTTCTTGAATTTGGAAAATATGCTGAAGGAGAGAAATGCTTCAAACTTAAAGTCACGTTAGTGTTGTTGTTCCTACTCACGAAGAAGAAAAGATTACCTATAAGAATACGAAAAGATTACCTATAAGAATACAAAGGGATTCTTTTGAATATTGTAAGGGTTCATACTGCACCTATATAGGAAAATTTCGAGTCCAAAAAGAATTCAGTTTTCTATTTCGCGTTTCTCAGTCACATTAATTTGCAAAGTTAAGTCTCTCTACCTATAAAGGAATAAAATAATTGAAAGTCTCAAAGAATGAATGGTAAATCTGTGTTCAAGAGAAACGTCCCTACCTATTACAATGGGTTATATATCATATTATGAGACAGAAAAACTATTATATCAATATTCGAAATTTTTTTCTGAGCAAAAGCCTCATATCAAAATATGTTGAGCAAATAACCCAGCTTCTTCATCGAGGAGTACTGAACTGTTTGGAATTTCTATGTTTGGACTCAGAAGATCAATATTTTATTCATCTGATTATTTTGCTTCAATCACATACTAACATTTACACAAAGCTCCAAATAAAAAAAAAAATCAATTAAAAATTTATTAGAAAATGTCTCCTGCGCGACCAATTTTATGATAAACAACTATTATTTCAACTTCCGCTCTATGCCTATTTTCTCAATACAGAAATCCAAGTCTAAAATGGCTTTTCGTTCCAAAATTAGGCATTGCTATAGGCTTATTATATTGTAACTCAGAATGCTGGTCGTCCTTCCATAGCTATTACATGAATGGATTTGAACAGGGACTGTTTGCAACTTTGAAATACTCAACATTCGTTAAAGGCCATTTATTCAACCATTTTCAGCCTGTTTTTTGCACATTAAAACGATATTCCAAGAGATCGTGGAATAAATTATCTAAGGTTCAGTTGAGCCAAAAGAATGTTTTAATTCCAACTAATTAATAAATTTCTGCCTCATAAACCAGAGATTCAATAGCAACTTTCAAAGCTCTCAAATATCTCATGGGTGGTTGCTCATTTCGTTCAAAACCAATGACAGAAGTCGTTATCAAAGCTCCTCAGCTTCAAGGGGAACGAAAAAATATTCATTCAAAGAAAAATAGCAAAGCTGAAACTACCACCACCACAATAGTGGTCATCAGTCCAACAAAAGAAAATAGCTCTTCAAATCTCAACCCGCAGTCAGCTTCCAGTGACAATGTCACTTCTCTCGAACCTAACTCCGCAATTAAGCTCGAAGACCTAAGCCCAAACCGAAGAAATCTCATCGAATCTCGAAAATTAGACGCTGATTACACAATAATCCCCAACAAAATTCACCGGCGCCAATCTGGTATCCCTAATGCCGAAACCAGTGGTCTCGTCGGCCTGACCAATCTAGGCAACACGTGCTTTTTGAACAGCGCTCTCCAATGCTTACTGAATACACCGCCGTTAGCCGATTACTTCATGAATGACCTGCATATGAAGGAAATGAATATCAACAACGTTTTAGGTTCTAAAGGCGCAGTGACGCTGGCTCTCGCTCATTTGACAAAGCAGTATTGGAGTCGCGAAGACTTGGACGCAATCAACCCGAAAGAACTCTATGGCGTTATATCTCACTTTGCGCCTCAGTTCTCTCACGGGACCCAAGAGGACTCACATGAATTCCTAGCATTTTTACTTGACATCATTCACGAAGATCTCAATCGAGTGAAAAACAAGCCTTATATAGAGGAAAAGGATTACAACGATGACAAATTAGAAGAGCATTCGTCTGAGGCTTGGAAAAATTATCTCATGAGGAACAAATCGATTATCGTTGATTTGTTCCAAGGCCAGTCTAAGAGCACGCTCAAGTGCTTGAAATGCAATCACGTGTCTCATAAATTTGAACCCTTCATGTATCTCAGTCTGCCTTTGCCACAAAAATCAAAGAAAAAAGCCAAAGTGCCTTTACTGGATTGTCTTGCGGAGTTTTCTAAGGAAGAGAAGCTGGAAGGCCAAGAGCGATGGTTCTGCCCGAAGTGCAAGGCTCATGTTGACAGCACGAAGAAAATGGAGGTTTGGAAGCTGCCGAACATCTTGATCGTTCATTTAAAGCGATTCAAATTCACGCGTGAAAAACGCGGGAAGATACGAACATTCATTGATTTCCCACACGTTGACCTGGATCTAAATAGTGTAGCCGCTGGAATCCAACGTGATAAGCCTGTTTATGACCTTTTTGCTGTTTCAAATCATGAGGGAAGCTTGGGAAGCGGGCATTATTACACGTTTGCCAAGAACCGAGATGACAATAACTGGTATGCTTACAATGACGCAGAAGTGTTAACGCTTAACCCAGAAGACCTCGTATCACCTGCTGCATATTTATTATTCTATTCGAAGACCTCTGTAGATGATTTCAAACGTCAAACACTCAGCCGGCCTGAGGCGTGGCCGCATGTTTTCAGGAAAAGCACACAGAAGCTGATGACAAAAGGCAATCACAATGATGAAGGTGCTTTTAACCTACTTCGATCCAGAGATAACTTTGACAAGAGGTTCCAGGTGAATCATATTACTCAGCAAAATATCGCGATTTATAATATAAACGTCAGCCCTGGGGACAGCAAAGGCAGTAAATCCAACCAAAACGATAAGTTCTATGATAGAAAGCCGGCTGGCTCGACTAACCGAGTGATCATAGAACACGGAGTGACACAGCGCGCACCAACAAATCTCTATATGCCTGAAGAAAGTGCTCATAAGAGAAGTGGTAGTAGTAATAAGCGGCAAAGAACGTTGAGCAGTAAACTAAGAGGCGCAGACAGTTCAAGTCTATATTTAGACGATGGAAAGGAAAATGTGACAAAATCGCCTCTTCTGAAGGCTGATACAAACCCTCCAAGCAAAGGTAATGAAGAGAAACGAGGCTATCTTCCTGATATAAAGAAGAGTCGTGAGTATTCCCATGGTGGATTTGATAATTTTTTCGATAAGAAAGACAAAGTTTTTGAGGATTCACCAGAGAGGATCGGCTCTCGTAAACTGTCGAAAGGATATACGCCTGAAGGAATGAGGTCGTTTCAACCGAATGCGCAAGTTCTAAGGAAAATCCAGTAACGCTTGGGTTAGTCTCGAGTTTCCTTGAGCGAAACTCGTTTATTATTGATAGCTTCAACTCCCACTATTCCCAGCTATGTAACAGCTGGAAGGATAGTCATACTCAATTTGGTTTTTTTAGTTTATTATGTTATTATTTTTATTACTTTATCCAAAAACGATTTCTCACTGTTTAGCATACCTTGCTCTGTTCGCAGGCCTTTGACGGTGAATGTGTTATATTTTATGATTTTCGCATTGTGTAACTTGGATAGCAAATTAATTTAGAAAAAATACTGTTTCATATAATTCTCTCTTCAGAAACGAGTACTCATAGAACACATCTTGAATCGACGAGGTGATTAACTAATTTGATTAAAGTTAACAGGTAGAGCCAAATACTTTAAGAATAAGTTGCATCGAATAGAAATTATATTATAGTCTGAAATATTAGGCCAGATTTCCGTTGTTAATTATTTGAATTTAATTTCCTGAATGGACTGAGTTCTAGTCTTTTGGTCTTCTGCAATATATGACACTTTAACCCATGAGTGAATAAAATATTATTCCTTCATTCAAACCTACTAAACCAAAAAACTTATTTTTGTAAGATGATCAGAAAATATTACGGCAATTTTTTGATTAATGATTTGAAATCCGTTTCAAGTAATTTAATAAATTAATTTTGAAGAAATATATACGGAGAAAGTCCCTCAAGCACAACAAGCGCAGACAGGAGAGAAAATGTCAAAAAGGGGCGTCGATATTCAAAATTTCCTCACCCGAGCGGACAAGCTCAAAATGATGACTCACATCCCTATCTCAACCCAGAACCGCATCATTGTAAAATCAAATAATGAAGGAATAGGCTTTCGTTTCGATAGCTACGTCAAAGAATTCCTACATCCACATCTCACCAAAGAGACCTTTGATGCCACAGTGCGAGGAGCTCATAAAATCTGTGAAACTGTATGGAGTATTCGCAAGCAAGAAGAAGAAAGAGTTTATAACGTCAAAGCCAAGAGAATTTTCATGCTTTCAATTTTCATGCTTTTCGTATCTCTCATATTTATGATCGTGAAGGTCTACGGCGATATCACGCTTGGAAACTGGCTCGTTTACGTAAGCTTGATTTTGATGATCTTTTCAGGCGCAACTACGCTTGCGTTAATTATTCTGAGCATGCTTACAAAGCCTCAGTTCACTGATTTCGAATCAACTATTATTAAGAAGCTCGAGCAATATTTTAGCAAGGAGAACGTAGCTTACGCGAGGAGAGGAATGGAGTGGAAGGTTGGAGAGAAGTTTTATTGGATTGAATTGCATATTTTCGAAAGAAATGAGCTGCGAAAATCGACGACTCTGTTGGATGAAAGAAGGGAAGCTGAGCTAAGGAAGGCGAAAACAAATAGCCTGATAAGGACAAAAACGCTGAGATCTCCCACGAGTCACAGTCAAGGTGGATCTCCGGAAAGCCGAGCCAGACGAGAGAATTTGAATCGTGAAGAATTCGATTAAGAATGAACTCAATTAATACACAACCAGTTTTTTGGGCATATGAGGTGAATATTTGCAAATAGTGTACTTTTTGGAGAAAAGAAATTTTTATTTATGCTAATGTTTTGGTTTCAGTGCTTGGTCTAATATAAGAAATTCCATTTCAGAATTGTTGATAAGCAATGATGCACGGCAAGGAAGCTAAAGCATACAGCACAAAAGTCCATCAGATATTTAATAATGTGTTCAGATGATATTAAATCTCAAATAATTTGTTTTCAAATTGATACGTGCGACTCTATTTACTTGGTAGTTAGAGATTTGAAATTCATCTAATTTGAAAATGAATAGGGAATATTACGAAAATATGGATCTCTTATAGTGGAAGGACAAAATCTGGGTTGGATTTTTTTTGCTGCCTGTGCCAAATGGAAATTTGAACGCGAGTAAAATAAACTTAGTTTTGAGGAAAAATGAATGTAAAAGTTATCAATCTTGAAGATTGTGACCTGATTGGATTTTCAACTCCAAAGTAACACAACAATGAAGATAATGTGTTTAGATTTCTTGAATGTATTGTGAATTATTTTTACTGTCGCATGCATCTATCATTTTTCTTTTAGAAGTAGTCGCTCGTATAAAGGTAAGCATATCCACTGGGCAGCAGTCCCGCTCCCTCTTATTACTACTCGAATTATTATCTGACTCTTAGTTCTAAGCACTTCCTTTGAGAATGATATATGATTTTTACGGTTTAGATATAAAACTTTTTTCCTAGCAATGCACGTATACTAGTATCTCTGAGAGAGAGAAAGGGAAAAAAAGAAAACGTTCTTATTCATGCTTAATATCTCTCAATGTATTTCTTTTATGGTTCATTCACTTTCAACCAAAGAGAATTTGGAGGAGAACTATTGTCAGTGACTAATTTTTCATAACTCTGCATGAATTTGAAATCAGAATCACTCAACTAGGCGTTTTCCTGGCCTCTTCAAATCCAAAGTTTCTTACTCGATAATATCAGTGACCTCAACGAAGAACTCTTGTTGAATGGAATAATTTACAATAATAGACAAATGTTTGGTGACACATTTCAAGTTTTTCTGGCTCGTCCGAGTTGCGCGGGCTTTTCTGAGACAAATAACCGAAGGATCTTGCGAATTCACCCAGAATATATTTTGTCCCATGATTCACATCAGTAATTTTTTTAAATTAATGCACCCATATACCCCTTTTTAAAACCCAATCTACCCTTGCAAAAAGATCTCTTCTCGAGTTTTATCCATTGGCTGTGCAAACCCGCATATATAATGAGTTCAGAAGACTAGGGTCCATAAAGGACATCCGGTCATAATATCTTCCCTCTGATGGTATTAAGCATTCAGTGATCCAATCATTAGAGTCCCAATTTCCAACAAAAGAAGTGAATTTAGATTAAGTAAATCTTCTTTCATAGAATATACAGTTACATACCATGTGCATAGAAAAAGAGAAAAACATACACATATATCTTTCATACTCACTTTATCAATCAAAACTGATATATATATACAAAGAGCTTCATTCATACATCAAACTGGAAATTGAGAGAATCTAGAAATCTCTAATGCTAATTTCAAAAAATATCAAACCGCTACACCAATTCTTGGGTGCATGGGAGAAACGAGAATAGGTATCTCAGAAAAAGTCTTTACAATTGAGATACTATTCCCAGAGTGTTCTTCATTATTGACATTCATCTGATTACATTTTTGGACAGATTTTCTCTCAGGAACGCTGGAGGTTATATTAATGAAGCTACTCAGTGAATATTTTCACTCTTATAGCTGTGCATTTTTTCCTCCACCGCTTCCTGTAGTGATACTAATTTAGAATTGTTTAACCTTTTTGACAGGGAATTCATAGGCCTCGTCATCACTTGTGGTCTTTTCAGTCGAAAGCTCAACCATATCGGAGAGCTTCAAGGTCTGTCTGCTTTTGTTGAATTTGGAAAAATAGTCCCTAATTCAAAATATCGATGAGATTCAAAGAAAATTGAAATAAATATTGCTTACATCAAGTGATTAGAGAAAATCTCATGAGGGTGAAGCTTGCGAGGTTTAGGTGCTCCCAAATTATTTGTAGTGTTGTTATTAACAGATGAATTGTGAATTTGAGAGTTTCCAGTCGCCAAGTAAATCGCCATTAAGTTTTTGACAATCAAATCGAATTCTCTCAGTTCTTCTTGGCTTCTTTGAATCTTCTCGAGTAACTCCCCATTTTTCTGTTGCTCTACGCTTCTCTCTGCCTGTGCTTCTTGAAAGGAGCTCGCAGTATTGGACTTTGTGAAGCTTTTCTTGGAAGCGGCTAGTTTGCTTTCAATCGAAACTTCAGAGGCTAGTTTTGCAAAAAAATATTAGGATATGAGCAGCTATAAGACGTTTTACCTTCACGGAGAGGAAGATTGTCTTTGAGGCTATCTTCGGATGTCTCGCTTTTGACGTTTTCTAATTATATGATGATTAGAAGGCAGATGAGAGGGAATTAGTGTACCTGGTTGCGTGTGGTGCGTGGAAATTGAGCCCTCGGAGATTTTTCTAACAGAAACGGATTGATTGGCGTTTGTCTGCATTTGCTGCTTTGTCTTGACTTCCTTTTCGAGTCTGAGGAAGAACTTCTGAGCATGGGATCTAATCTGAGCTCCGGTACGTGTGCCAACGAACTCTTCAACTTTCTTCCAGTTTTTGCCGTAGACCTTGATGGCTTCGACGAATCTTTGGTGTTCCTCCTTAGTCCATCTTCCGTTAGAGGGTTTTCCGCCGTTCTGAACCTCAGAGGATTCTTCAATGAGGCTTGCCGAGTCAAAGGTAGCAGAGATCATCTCGCTTCGGCTCATTTTTGTTGGATATTCAAGCTGTGGATTTTTTTCGGTAATTAAATGTTTATATTTATTTAGGAAGCTGTTGGGAGTTATTAAAGCAGCAGTTTCGAATATCCGAATAAAATTTTATCTCGATATGATACCAATTAGGCAATTGTCAAATTCTATTTAGGTAATCACTCAAGATCGCTCCTGACGAATTCTGAATTAAATTAAGATGAATTTTAATGAGGAATAAAATTCGTGAGCCGAGGTACTTGGCTGATAATAAATTAGCGCTTTGGACAAGATATTTCGGTTCTCACAAAAGGTTCTCATTTTCAGAAATGAGAGTTTTGGCTGCTTTTCCTAATAAAGAAACACTCAGAAAGGGCACTTACTCAAAGATAGTGATGAAGAGTCTCTAATTTCCCATTTAAGTGGATATGTAGTGTGAATATGTTGGGACATCTGTGAAGGGGACGTAAGTGTTAAATCCTCCTGCAGCGGCTCATTAATCAGGAAACTGCTCAAATCTTGTGTTTTCATGAGAAATGGCTCCGATTCAGTCCAAATTGCAGTTTGAATCTATGGTTGTAAGAAGCTAAAAATGAAAATTCCGGTGCGGTGTTCTTTTGGCAGGCTAAGCAATTCAGAAATTTTGATATTGGCATGTGTTTTTGTGGTCAGCGTGAAATCAAAAGCGGAATTCGAGGATTTTATGAGTTTTTGGAGCCATTTTTCGAATTTCTCAGCTTTTCATAGACTTTGATCTGATTAGCAGCAAAAGTGTTTCAATATTTCGATCCTATTCTCTCCTAAAAAGCTTGTAGGGATCTCGTGGTACTTTTTACTTTGGAATAAACATATGCAGTTAGGCTTAATTTGAAAAGAACGGAAACTGACAGCAATTTCCGAAAAAGTTACAATAGAAGACTAGTCTTTTAAAGTTGGGTAAGAAGTCTTTTTCGGCAACTTTCTTACTTTAGAACTCACTTCCAGGCTGAAATCTACATTTTGAGAGAATATAGCTCGAGGGTATACTTTTTCTAAACGATACTACAAGCCAATCATTACCAATTTTGAGTAGCAGCCCTAATACGTTCATTTTCTCAGGCTTTTCACCCACTTTAAAGGAATAATTCATTTCCAAAATTAACTTCAGAATTCAGCCAAATTAAGTCTTTTCTTGGGGTTAGTCTATATTACGAATTTAACGTCTAATTGGATACATATGACGTATCTAGAAATATTGTGTCAATAAATGATCAGTGAGCGCATAAGGATACAATCCCTTGATTAAGATTTTTGGCATAACAGCATTATCATAATAATGGTAGGGACTGTAAAGTTAGAGCTGATTTTCCAAGAGGAAGTTTTATTGATTAGAATAGAGCTTCGTAGGTGGAGATCGTCTTATAATTACAACTGAAGCTTTGGCTCCACAACACTTTTCATCTTTGTGACTGGCTCGCTAACTGGAAAGATTTGTGAGTTTTTTGCGTTTTGAGGGAAACTCCGTGTTGTTGCTTTGTGAAAACATTTGAAGCGTGCGTCTAACGACGAATAGTATAAAAGAAAGGTCTGGTTTATCCCTTTTCCTCTTAGATCAACGCATTGCCAGCAAAAGTCAGTTTCTCTCTGATTTTGAGCTTTCCTGAAATGCCATTTTAGGCATTGAAATAAATCTCAGATTCGCAGCTGAAATCTTCATGACTATAAATAGAGTTAAAATTCGGATCGGACGTTCTCAGCTGTACTCCCATTTTAGAAGATCAATCTAGACAGATTTTGCCGGGAGAAGGAATTAAAATTAACCCACCAATCTTTTCTTCCTGATAGACAATGTTTTAGTTATATCTCAAGCTTTCTACAACACAGCCT
>ENA-UOTZ01001910-UOTZ01001910.1-compost-metagenome-genome-assembly--contig:-NODE-1910-length-12392-cov-29.991474_pt1 | contig 12392 bp, 9 predicted proteins | sample MGYA00238144_ERZ746983 | MGnify/ENA primary metagenome ERZ746983 (study PRJEB28759, sample SAMN06268863) | compost metagenome | isolation source: single cell | place: USA: California, Emeryville, Joint...
GATTTTCTTCTGATACCTGATATCTCATGGGTAAAAAATGAAGTCTTTTATATGAAATCAATACTTTCTGCGTTGTTCGTATGCAAGCCTGATTTAAACAAAAAGAAAATTGACTAACAAAGACAACTATTCTTTATCCACCTCAGTTACCTAGTAGATGAGACTTGGCATTACTATTTAGAAAATATTATTTAACTCTGGCATCGATAGGGCCGACAACTCTTAGTGTGTCTCAATCTAAAGAACATTGAAATGACTGAAGAAGTTGTGGCAGCTGTGAAAATGACTAAGCTTTCTCTTTCAAACTAAGGATCTCAAGATTAACTATAATTTCAGTACAGTCCATATTAAAGCACATATTACCAGTTAATCGGGCTGCATGACCATTCTTCGCTGGCTTTAGCAAAACTAATTAATTAAATTTTTTTTATCATATTCCATTCAGTAAATAAGTCACTCAGAATAATTCAAATAATGATTACCAGAATCTTTCAACTAGAAATCTCTCCCTTATTTCTCGTTTGACTGCTTCACGATCCAATATTTTCTCATTAAAGAAACTACGAAATGATCCCGAGGAAAAGTGACTACATAAGCTTCAAGGAATCAACAAGTTCTTTCTCTAAACTCGAAGGCATTGATGCTTTTGCGTTAGGATATCTCTCTTCAAGCTCTACCAGTGAAACTAAGGAAGTAAGTTGGGAAATTTTCTCCCAAGTTGTGAGTCTTTATAACACTGGTGGCATACCATTTTACGAAAAGCTGAATCTCTTTGCAAATCTCATTATCGAAGTCACTTTGGGCGTGTACTCACCAGAAATTCAAAGAAAATTTCAACAGACGCTATTAGAAATCTGGGAAAACGGGATCGAATGCGCTCATTTAGAGTCCGGAGAGCTGTATCTCGTCGGAATGTTCAACGGCATTTGCCCTGGAAGCGATGTCATTGGTATCATATTTGAAATTGACGAAATCTGCACGGATCTCAGAAGCTACGTTACCCAAGAAGAGCTCATTGACAATATATTAAGAATATTGGAAACTCAGAGCAAACAATATTCGCCCCAAAAAGCAAACGATGGGTTCATTCCTTCTAAGGAAGTATCTATAGAAAAATTGCAAATTCAATTCGAAGAAGAAGAAAAATTGTCCTATGATGCCATCAGAATGATTATTGAAGAAGAGGAACAGCAAGCAGAAAAAATAGAAAAACCGGTTAACTGCCTCATTTGCTTAGAAGACATCACAAGGGAACAGGCTATTCTTCCAATCGAAGGCTGCGAGCATATATTTCACCACGAATGTTTTTGTGATTTCTTAAAATCAAAGATCGACGAGCGAGCGTTTCCGATCAAGTGTCCCGGGGAGAAATGCAAAAATGAAATCGGGCACGAATTCTTAAAAGACTGTCTGGGCGACCCAAAGTATCTAAAGTACCAACTAAAGCTCGAAGAGTTTTCATTCAAGTCTTTCACTGAGAAGCATGCCGACGAGTACTCATGTTGTCCAACAGCTGATTGTAAATATATCTTTGTATACGAAGAAGGCGTAAACGAATTCGCTTGTCCCAACTGTAATAAGGAATATTGTTTAAAATGCAAGACAGAATGGCATAAAAATATGACATGTGAGCAGTACCAAACACAGAAACAGCATCAAAAAGATGAATATATTATTGAATTTGTCAAAGGAAAAAATTACAAGCAATGCCCTCAATGCAAATTTTGGGTTGAAAGAACGGAGGGATGCGATGCTATGAGTTGTAGATGTGGAACTCAGTTTTGCTATAGATGTGGTAAGAGAGGTGATGGGCATCTGCCCTGCACTCAGCATCGTTAGTGTATGTATATTTTAAATAAAAGGGTACTGTCTTTAGCGAAATTGTGGATATTTGCTCCGAAAATCAAAATAACCACAATGTATATTAACTTAATGCTAAATTCGATTCATATTAATTCATATTACTCAATATCTCATGAGTAACAAATGCTCTCCGAATGGCAATTGAAAGAAAAAGTTACTCGATGAAAATTCGTAATTCAGTTTCTGAATTCGAATGGTGCAAGACCTCACAAGCACTTGGCCAACGAGATTTTCTTGGCTTTAAATCACTCACTGCCTTAACGAATTTTAGCAGATTACTTTTTTTATAGTTTGAAAGCATATAACAAAAAGAAGTTTCAGCCTCATGAGAGTTCAATCCCGAACCGATGGTATGACAGGTTAAAGTACGCCTGCACTATTTATTAGCCTTCTTCGGCTATATTTCAAAGTGAAAGTTCCTATATATATATACATTAGACCTAATTTCACCGAAATAAATAGAGATATTAAACAGTTGGCACGCTAGCTCCCGCTGTCTCATTTTCTCAGCTAATGCAATGACTTGACTCTGCATTGAGGAAGCCGCTGCTTCAAATCTCAACAGTTAGGAGACAAAAACCAGATATCAATAACAAACGTTATTGGTTACATCCTACATAAGTAACGTCTGGTCCTCTCAAATGGCTACAGATGCATGCGTCATTTTCCTCTCCATTGGAAACTGTGGGTTTTTGCTGTCCTTCTATTGAACCTTTCCACCCACCTTTCAATTTAGATAAACTCGATAATTTTACCAATACTTATTAATGAGCTTCATTTTAGTACCTCAACAACGTTAGATATTAAATTGTCTGTGACTGCTTCAAGATTGTTAAATAAATATAGCACCCGAACTCAACGTATAACCTATGTCAAAAATCATGCTGGAAAAGAAGGGACGGAACGAAGAGAGAGCCTTTGATGACAACGAACAAACCCTCGAAGTAAATGGAAGAAGCGACAATTCAGATCGAGGAAATTCTCAATATGATGGATCCCCAATTGATTACAAGAGCAAGTACATGGAACTGGCCAAGTCATTGGATGAGTTTTATAGCGAATTCAAACCCTATGTCATGAATGAGGTATTATAATAGAACAGTTGCATGAGTTTAGAAGGATATAGGAGATAGTCTGCGGAAGCTTCTAAGCGAAGAGAAGGACAAAGACCCTTTGATGATTGTAACTTACATGAAGCATTCCATTAAAGCGATAAACCGCCTCCGAGAAAACTCGACAGCAGATTCCAACGCTTCTCCGAAGTCGACAAGCGTAACGCAAACAAATGACAATCAATTAGAGCCGTTGCTACAGAAAGCTGAAAACGACATCAGACAACATATTAGAGTGAGTGCCCTAGCCATTTCTGTCATCATAACCTGCTATAGATCGAGCATCAATTTAGATTGTTAGTGGAATCATTAGAGCAAAAATGCGCTGATCTCGAAAAAGAAAAACAGAATCTTACAAACTCTTATAAAGCGCTTATCAAGGTAAAATCCACCTCATTTCATGCAGTATTCAATAGCAACTGACCTTAGGAAGTTAAAATGGACAACTCGAAGCTTTCTGAAATCGTTCGCAAAAAAGAAAACGAAATCTTCAACTTGACCAAATCGCTCAAATCGATGGAAGAGAAGTTTGATAAGGATCTGTCGACAATGCGGTCAGCAGATAACAAGTCCAGATCCACTCTCAAGACCATTCAGTCAGCAGACGAAATTAAACAATTCTATGAGTCTGAATTGCAGTTGCTCAATTCTCAAGCAATGAGCGTTGAAAAAGCGCTTGAGATGAGTAGTCCAGTTGAGGATAAGGTGAGCATGTTACAAAGAGAGTTGCGGTCAATCAAAGAGACCACCTTGAAGAAAATACAGATGATTGAGAACAAATTAAAGAATTTCTCGACGACTCAAGAGAATTTCCTTAGCTCAAGCCCTCGGAATACCTGGAGGGAAGAAACTAACGAGAACATCGACTCGAAACCTACGAACAGATTGTTTAATTACATATACGACGAATATAACAAACCTAAGACGTCTCATGGAATGAGAAAGCAGCCTTTGGTGTCCAATCAAAACAATTCTCGAGCGTAAAGCAATTAAAGCCTTAACGTTGTATAAAGGTCTTTATTGTTTAGAAACACTGATATGGGAAGCTTTGACTCGTTTAGACAAAAGACTCAAGCGCAACTGCTTAAGAAAATTTTGAATGACAGACGCCCAGAAGTTGCTGACTATGATGTAATTTCTGCATGGCATTACTCCGTTATCTAATCGCAATTACAATAGAAAAATCTAACATCGCTCACACAACGCAAAGAAAAATATTCGGTCAATTTGTCACATTCGAGAGATTTACAGAGAAGCGAAGCAACCCTTGATCATTATTTTAAACAGAAGTAAACTAAATTAGTCATAATCGAAGCTAATTTTCGTATAGGCTAAACGATACAACTAATAAAGATAGGGACAGAGAGTCCTCTCTGCGCTCGTTTGAAAGAAACAGAGCCCCAAATAAGTCCCATATAGCACAAGACAACTTGTCTCGAAACTACAGTTCTGATAAGATAAAATTCAATGATCTTTCGCAAGGACCTTACAATAAGGTTATGAAACCAGTTGCTGTCATCCGTCCAAAAGGGTCCCATTCCAATAACAGGAGTTCTTCAACTTCTAATTCTGCGATGGCGAGGAACGCTTCGTGGAGCGTCCTTTACAGAAAGTAAAATTTTAACAATTTTTCGTGATTTTTCTGCTTCTTTTCTATAAATGATTGTAACGATAGTTCAAATGTTGTTCATTGGATGTATAATGCAATGATGGGAGTTTGATGGACTCCAATGATTTTTTCTTCATGCCAACTAATATTCGTTCATTTAGCCATCTAAAAGAATTTAGAAAGGTCTGAGAGCACTTGTAGATATTAGTCAATTTACTGGGTAAAAATAGCAATATTCGTTGATAGAGAGTTTTATTTGGAATAAAAATATTGTGTGCGTGTCAGATTTTCCTTTCGAAAATGAAAACGCTGCTGAAGATCAGACCATATCCTGCTAAGAGAAAACTGGATTTTGAGAAAGTGATTTGCATAGATCTCGTATTATACGGAATCAGCGAGTTCCTTGAAGAGAGGGATTTGATAAGATTCATGATCGTAAATCTTTATCAATATTTTACACGATTACACTTCTCTTGCATGAGCAAAAATGCCGAATTTCTCTGTTTAGGCTAGCCGAGGAATCTATCTCAGATGCAAATCGAATGCAAAAATTCAAATACGGATTGCGAAAGTGAAATTGCTTAATGCTACGAACGAACTGGAGGTATTCAGTTTCCTTAAAATCTTTTCGCATTGGTAATTCTTGAAAATAAGCGGCTGCGTAAAGACCCTCACTATAAACACCGCAAGAGCAAAGAAGATCTTCAAGAATCTTTGGTCATGACTCTAAATGTAAAATTTTCATTGGAGAAATGGAAGCTGATTTCGTATCTAGAATGAGCAGATACGATTATTTAAAACATTTCAAACGCAGAAAGCGACTTTGTCATCAAATGCATTACTGCGGTCTTTGATATTTGGGAACATGATGATGATGAATTCAAACACATTTCGTAACACGAAACTGTCTACTGAACGTGAAGATTCAGCGATTGAGCCTTATATGCCAAATAAGAGCGGATTGGATCAACCTATCCGAGAGATAAGTGCTGAAAAGGATCTAAGTTCAAATGAAGCAGTGGGTTTTCAAGAGAGGCTCCAGAATATAAAGGAAGACCTTAAATGCTACTACTACTGTTTCCTTTTTTCCGTGATCGCTAGAGATTATTTTAAATAAGTAAACCGTGCTAATAACTTTTACATTATTGAGAATTATGTTGTAAAAAAGAAAAAATTGTGATAAGCTACTAGGAGAACAAGGCAAAATATACTTTTTTCTTATGTTGCTTTATTGGATCTTGAAATCGGCATTTTTAGTCATAATTTATTTCTTTACTCCCTTTCAATGCATTGGAAAATCTAATAAAGCTCTTAATTTCCCTAATTATTGGAAAGAGCGAATAAAGGGGAGAGATATATGTCGTGTGCTAGAAGGATTTTAGAAATTGCTCTTATTGTCGAGTTTTGGACTCAATAGGTAATCAAGACGATGACCAAGAAGAAGAGCTGTTTCATGAACAGAATTTCAAGGACCTGTTAAATGGTTGCATGTTACAAGAATGGAGATAATAATCTCGTCTCATAATAATTCTTTTGTTGCCATTTTAGGATAACTTATCCTTATTATGATTTGATAAGCCGATAAACCAAACAGTCTTTAGGATTGGGTGAAATACCTGGGCCCTATTTTGATTCTCCAAGAGCTCAGATTTATTCTTAAGTCTTTGATTATTTCGTAAACAACTTTTCGTGGGTTTGTGTCAGAGCCGTTGCTTGTTGTTTGGGTTATCTTCTTAAGAGACTGATTTTAAGAATTCATTCCAGCTGCACAGTTAAATAAAGTCGTTTCATCCCGAAGAATCTTGTTGACCACAATTATTTCCAGGTCTCTGGTATTTGGCATGGGTTCAAAGTTTTTTCTCTTTCTTCATAATCTTCGTGAGTATACCAAAAAAATCATATGCTAACCTTTATTGTCCCAATTTTTTTTTAGACTAGTACTCGTATTCGGTTTGTTGCACATCACCCTTCCGCGTTGTCAAGAAAATATCAATCCACTGGCAATACTACAGAATTCTGAAGAATTGCACGAAAAGAAAGCATGCAGTTATCATGAACAAAGAGAAAACTACTTAACTCCTCCAAACAGAAGACAATATACTCATAAAGAAGCTGGATTTCAGTTTTATGACAAAAAAGGCGTTTGATACGACCCCTGGTACGAAGAGCTATTGCAATTAGAAGTAATTCTGATTCACTCCAATGAGAAATAGATTCTTCTACATAGTTCTCAGATAATGTTATTTAACAAAATAAAATCTTATTCAGTAAAACCGATTTCGAAGGACAGTATGTTGTTCCCCTACTGAACAACGACCATATAAGTAAGTATATAAGTCGGTCAGATTCGAATGGAATATCAGCAATAAATTTGAAAGAAACTTTAGCAACAATCCATGATAAAATTCGGTGCAGTTGTTGGTCGTGTAGCCTTACCCGCGACTCGTAGTTTAGGAACTTACTCTATAACTACATGGGAAGAAAGACAGAGGTCTCTTGAGAAACAGCATTTTATGAAGGAAGAAGGTAAGTTCCCATTTCCTATAGACTTGTTATTGACTCACCTTGGTATTAATTTGTAGCGAAACTTTTGAAGAAAATGAATGAAAGATTGAAACATGAGAGATACCTCGCCGAAGTTGACTCATCTAATCTAGAGTTCAGAGAGAAGCAAATGAAAATGTTGAAGGTAAAATATAGCCTTTCGACAGAATGAACAATTGGTATTTGTAGGACATGTTCAAGAGATATAGAGTCCAAACTGACAATGAAGAGGGGCTCCTTGAAGAGCTTTATAGTTGGAAATTTGAAGAATAAAGCAGTTAGGTACCTCAAGACTCACTAAAATAAAGAATGAGAAATATTTTGGTCTATAAACCATAAAAGAATACATACATATTTGTAGAGCAAGCTTACTGATTAATGCATTATATAATTTACGCCGATGTAATGAACTCTAAGTTATGTCACTTACTTGTCTAACTGAATAAGCAGCAAACAATAAAAGCATCTCTCTTGTGTTTTTTGTTTTGCCTTTGAGTATCATGAGGTAGTTGCTGCTGAATATATAATCTGGGCATCAGAAGGATAGATAGAAGTTTCGAAGAATTCTTTAATTTTACCTATCTTATGGAATATTTAAAGAACCTCCAAAATCTTCAAATGTATATGGTATATGAGGCAATACGAAGAACGACATTTCTAATTCCGGACGAGGATCATAGACCTCAAGGTAGCTAGCAAAGCATATATCGGTATTTCTTCCTCCTCTTCCAAAAATCTAAATTCTTTTTCACAGTGCGCTAGAGAGAAACTAGCTTAAACTGCTAATTTTAGATGTGCAGTAAAGTGTATTTGTTATGGTTTCTCCTAGGAGAAGAGTAAGGTAAGAAACTTTTCTTAATATTTCATTCAACTTTAAGTGATCTTCAAATATAAAGCGCGCTTTTGAAAAATGAATCAATCCGTTATGTAAAATACATCAAATATTTAGCTTCAGAAACGAAAGTTTTTCCTATTAGATCTTATATTTAACTAACCTCATCTTGGAAGCATTCGAAAATAAGTTCTCCCTGTTCATTCTCATACTCGCGAATTCTATCCTCAACCTTCAATTCATTAAGTTCCATGGTCTCGCTGTTGTCTAGCGTTGTGTCTTTTGGATGGAACATATGCGCGCACAGATCCAGCACAGTTTTCTTGTCAATCTCGATCGCTTCATTCTCTAATATAAACGAAAATATCTCATCAGCTAAATCTCTAAAGCCTTCAATATCTAACCTGCAGTGTTAATTTGAGAGTAGCTTTCAACAAACTCGCTTATCCTATCCACAAACTGGCACTCCTCGATCTGCTGAGAGAAGTTCTCTTTTGAGAGGTACGACAACGCGATAAGCAAATGCATCAGGACTGAGACAGGGATATTCTCTCTGATTAGCCGCAACAACGATTCCATCACCTAATCCATTCGAAACCAATCAACTTTTAGCTTTTCAACAAACATTTTTCTACCTGAGTGGTTAATTGCGGATTCTGCTCGAAATATTGTATCGTGGAAGGAGTATGAATGATATTTGCCAGCATCGCTGAGGCGAAGTCAAGACAGAACACATGGATTTTCGACTGGAGCGATTTCTTGAGGAGGGAAATCACCCATTGAATCATACCATGATCAACGAGGCATGGGATGATCGTGTCTTTGATACTGCACTTCTGAAGGATAGCGATGCAAAATCTTTGAGTCACGCTTCCGTTTTCCTGCTCTTTCAAGATCTAATCGGATTGATTACCAATCATATTTATCTTTGAATTAAATACCTTAACCACACGGTCAATCACCACCATCCTATTCTTACTGATCAAATACTCCACGCCTCGCAGCGTCGACGAAATGACACTAATCAAAGAGGTGATCGCATGCTTCAATGAGTTATTATTGATATCCAGAATCGAAATCAAGAAGTCGAAGCTGTCGTTCTCTTCTATTAAGAAAATATCGTTTCGGATCAGCTCGTACACGAGGTTCTTTCGGAGCTCCGGCGCGATCTGCAGCGCGTTGACTCTCAAAGACAGCAAAACTTCTATTATCCCATCAACGTTTTTCTCCTGGTAGTTAGCAATGAGCTTAGTTTTATGCTCCTGCATCACAGCTTCAGTGATCAATTCTCCTCCTTCAGGCTTTCCTTCGTTGATAATCACCTTGTGATACTTGCCGAGCTGAATCTTATAGTTTTCGAAGGTTTCAGCTAGGTTCTCATTCTTAGAAGTCTACACATCATTGGTATGTAAATTATCATGAGGATTTTCATTTAGTTTACGTCTTTGAGGCTGTGTAACAATTGTAAGCAATTGACTGCAACGGAGAAAATTTGTCGAGCGGCTTGTAGCACCTGTGTGTATTTTTTGTTGAGTTGTTTGAGTTCTTTCTCCGCGTTGAGGTTCACTTTGAGTTTAGAAGTATCTCCCTTAAGCAGCTGGCAGATTCGAGGTTGATCTTCTAATTTCTGGCTGGGTAATTTCGACGTGGTTTTGCCCGAAACTTGCTTCGTTCTGAGCTCTGCTTCGAAGCATTCGATTGTATTTTGGAAGTTGTAATGGCGCAGGTACTCCCTGATGTAATCGTTGACCTCAATATTGTCCATCATGATAGTAAATATTTAATTTTTCGAATAACTGTTTGTCTGAGCAATTGTTTGTTTATTTATATTTGTGCAGTGAAAGCGATTCAAAAATTATCAGTAGTAGAATTTTCCTTTCATTTCCCAAAGCATTTCCATAGGTTCAACTTGAGCTCTGCATTCAGTTGCTTCAGAATTATGTCCATAATCATTTAATGGTAGTTTCAGAGTTTTCCCGTTGTGTATCTCAAAGGAATCGAGGATCAATTGATAGTAGGTGAGTGCTTGTGAAAACAAATTAAAAGAGAAGAAATAGAAATAAAAAATCTCAGATAGGGGTCACATGGCAGAAGGCTCAAAGACTTATCAATATCAACCTCCCCTGAAAAAAGCAGTCGAGGATGCTGAGTTCGAAGGCACTTATAAGACTATTGTCCCAAAGGAAGGTGAAATCCGTCTTGTAGCAAACCGCAACAAAGAATGCGGATATTTTTATGTCGGTATTGAAAAATGCAGAAAGGACGCGCTTGTTGGAGCTGGCGACGAGAACAGCGAGAAGTTCGGCAGAGGATTCCTGCCTTGCAAACGTCTGGTGGATGCGCATTATCGCTGCTTGACCGAATCACTATACGGAGATACACTGGAAGCGGCTCCTGAGGAAGTGGGAACAGCCAGGAATGATTTTTTCCAATGCGCATTCAAGCAATTGAAACCAATGGCGGATTGCAGAAAATATTTCGATGAAGTTCTCAGAACTCTTTATCGCATGCCATCGAGCAAGCTTGCTGGTTCCTACTAATCTGATTGATATATCGATTGTTTGCGTACACAAAGATGAAATTCTCTACACAGATTGAGCAAAACTAATTCTTTTGTGTACAATAATCGATAGTAAGATTAGAATTCGTGACTTTATGCTTTCATAAACAGACCATCTTTCAAAACAAAACGTAATAAAATGGCTTAGATGCAATCGTTTGAAAATATTGACTGCGATGCGAGGAAGTAAAAGCAGATATAGCACATATAGAGATCTTAAGGAGGATTAATATTATTTGAGTTGCTAAAAAAAATATGCAGATTCAGCAAAATTCTAAATGTATAGGAGGAGTCGGGATTTTGAAAGGGTTTCAAAAGAGCAGCTAAACTCAAATAGTGTATTTTCTAATGTTGTTTGTTGAAACAAGAACAACTCAGCATTATCAACGGGTGCTTTGAATATATCTGTAGGTTTGTTGAATGTTATAATAATTAATAAAAATACAGATTAGAAGCCCCAAAAAAAATGAAATACAACAATTAGGAAGCTTGAAGAAATGCACTCATATCTAAGAAGAGAGAGAGCACCCTTTTCGTTAAGGGGTGCTCTCAAGTTGGATGTTTGAGCTTTTTCCTCGTTGACTCTGACGGCAGTCAAAAACATCTAATGACTCTTCGTGTAATTTTAGAGTGAATGTGTTCTTCGTTCTGTTTCGAAAGCCTAGATTGGGTAAAAGGTAAATTGGAATAATGCAAATACATAAGCTTGAAATATGATTATTTTCATTCATGTAAAGGATATATTATAAGAATTAAACGAAGTAAACACGAATTACGAAATTACAGATTAGATTCTACTTTAATCTCATTCAACAAAAATATTTTTCAATATTGAAGATAATTATTCCTAGTCTAAGAAATAAAAAGAAAGAAAAGACAGATTACTAATTTGAGTTCAGAAAATACTATTTAATAAATACTATGGATAAATGGAAAAAATCCAAATTACTCATAGATACTTCTATCCCAAAATTACTTACCACTTTTACTTTTGGAAAAATTTGGAAAAGTATTTCATTCGTAGTAAATAATAATGAGGTATTCATGATGAATGATCACTTTGAGCAAATCAGAGAAAATAATATTGTAATGAATGTTTCACGGCTGTCAAGGTTCTGACAAGTATCAGGACTAAACTAGTTTGCCATCTAATATTGGCTAATTTATTAGTTTCTGCATACGTTCATTCTGCAAGGTTTGTCGCTGTGCCTCTTTGCAATGGAGTTCACTGCATTATGAAAATAAGTCTCAGTAGTTCGTTTCTAAGCCCAACAATCTTTAAAGTTGAGCTCATAGCAACAACTTTCTTCATATATATTCCTTTGAAAGCTTAATCGTTAAGATGTATTCTGCCATTGCTAACGTCTTAAATATCACAGCTATTATTTTTCGAGAGGATGGGACGCAGGTCACACCCAACAAACTCCTGTTCTATGGTTGAATTCACCAAGAAATTTATTAATTCGGTATTAAGCAGAATTAATAATATTTTTGATAATGGAAAAAGAGAAATTGAAAGCAGAACAAGCTATTTCTCTACATCAAAAAAAATAAAAATAAAAAATGGAGCTTATTGTTTTTGAGCCTCCAAACCAGGAATTTGTTTTTTCGTTCACTTCATATGTTGCATGATATGGCACTTTATCCCGAGTATGGCTTTAATAATGAATAAAACTCTCACAGACACAGGTAAATAAAAATTCCGAATGGAAACTAGCGTATTGGTCAAATTCTTACCTCTATCGTTTGCTGAACGTATTTCAGACACAATTATTTTCACTAAACATGATATATTCAAGTATGTTTCAATACAAGGAATCTGCTCTAATTGTAAAGGATTTCAAAGAATTTATTAAGTTAATCTAATACATC
>ENA-UOTZ01001913-UOTZ01001913.1-compost-metagenome-genome-assembly--contig:-NODE-1913-length-12362-cov-17.883028_pt1 | contig 12362 bp, 16 predicted proteins | sample MGYA00238144_ERZ746983 | MGnify/ENA primary metagenome ERZ746983 (study PRJEB28759, sample SAMN06268863) | compost metagenome | isolation source: single cell | place: USA: California, Emeryville, Joint...
CGTCATGGTCATGCCAAACTTGTACGGTAGTATTGTTGCTCACATTGCTGCCGGTATCACTGGAGGCCCAGGAATCACTCCTGGAGTCAACATCGGACAGAAATACAACGTCTTTGAACAGGTATGCTTTTCATGACGTTTCAATGAGTAAAAGGGAAATAAATAGGGAACCAGACACACTGGTTTGGACATCGCTGGTAAAAACCTCGCCAACCCAACAGCCTTGATTCTCTCTTCAATTATCATGTTGAAACATATGGGATTGCCATTTTTCGCTTCCAACATCGAGAAGGCGCTCAACCAAGTCTACAAGGAAGGAGAGGTAGTTAAAACATTGTAAGTTTGATCTGACTTTGTAAATTTTCTAGTACCGAACAAGAGACTTGAAAGGCAATGCCACCACCACCCAATTTACTAATGAAATCGTCAAGAAACTCGAGAAGATCGCTAAGCCATAAAAAATTTACTCTTTAGATAGCAAATTCAAATCGTAGGTCCGGTATAAGCTTTAACAAAATTCCAAATTTTAGCCGTTCAAAAGTTCAAAAGTTGTTGTTGTTTCCTCTTTTCTCTCTATCAGTTCTGCATTATATATAGCCAGAGATAAAAGCAAATCATATTTGATAAAACAAAAAAAAAAATAATGAATGAAGTTTCTGAAAATGAGGAGTTAGGAGCAATCAGAGATGGAGAGTAAAATAGTTTCCTGATACGCAATGCGAATTAATTCTCGAGTTCGCATCTAAAGAAACACAAAAAAACAAACGCATGAAATAGCATTAGGTTTTTTTACAAGTAAAACAAATTAATTAGTTTAATTAACACACGAATATATTTTATTTCAGCGAATCCTTCAGGATCAAGATCTCTAATTAGTAGAAATGGCAATGCAAAGAAAAAGTCCACGGACTACAGCTCGTCTCCCTCGTACTAATACATAATTTGCCTAACCAGTTTCTAATTCTTCAATTTTTCCCTTTCAGCTTCGCTATCTCCCCATCACACACCACTAAATGCTCGCCCAACGCCAAAAAAACTAATTGAAAACTCTGTAGACCTTCAGCGAGGTCTAACCACCCGAAACAACAAATTAACATATATCACTTCATTGAATAATATCTTCACCTCCAAGAAGAAGATGATGAAATCACAGAGCATGAATAATCTTAAACGCAAAGAAGTCTTTTTTCCCTGCAAACGACATACCACCGAAGGAATTAAGTACGTGAATGTAATATCCGGAGAATTTGATGGGTTTTGCGAAGCATGCATGGTCAGATCAGATTTTGTAGGCAAAAAAGTAAAGTTAGAGCATCTTGCTGACCTCCTACCAAGAGAAACGAAAGGCTCTTGTAAAAGCTTGTGAAGAGCTTTCTGATTTAGAGGACAAAATTGCAAAGTTATATAAAGAAATCGTCAAGGCAAATCTCGCAGGGGTGCCAATTCTTCAACAGATAGACGACATGGAGAAGAAAATCGTGAAAGAGATTGAGAAAAGCTTCAAAAAAATCAAAGCGAAATTCATGAGATATAATCCTTTCAAAGAGCTTCGAGAACCGATAAAGGAGAAGCTCGAACAAACCATAGAAACGTTGCAAACATTGGATGGAGGAACTTCAGAAAGTTTTTCGGTGTTGAAATCGTTGTGCTGTTATGAAAATAAGATCGTGTATGAGGTGGCCGATTTTATCAGAGAGGTGAATGCAAAAATAGAGATGAATAAATTGGCCAATCCTTTATTGGATTCGGATTTTCTCAAATTATCGCATCAATATGGTAAACTTTCTGAGAAGATCATCAGGGCTTGTGCTAGCTTCAGTGATGATTTCAGCATTTCAGTATGAAGTGTCTATTTATCATTGAAAAAACCTTTAATTAGTTGTATCGTCAGAGAAAAATCTGCAACGGCAATCTCCAACGCATAACTTCCTCATTATTAAATGTCAAAAAAAAGAAACCTAGCGAATTGCATTTTTCTGATCGCCTAAGACCATTGTTTGTTGAATTTTAATGTCTTTGGATTATCCACACGTTAATCTCCTTGGTTTATCTGAGAATAACTTAAAACGTTTTCCCAATGGAATCATATGTGTTAATATTAGGATCATTAGTTTTAGCGTATATATATTCCTTTAAACGGGGATAGGACCAACAAGCCGCTGGATTGCAGCTTGAATTGGAGTAGAACAAATAGCATTTTTCAAATTTTATTTCCCAGAAAAACCCTCGCGACGCATTCAAATTCGATTCCCGTAATTTAATCAGACCAGTGATTAATAAGAAATTCTTGTTACTGTCGTTTTTTCCGTCATTTCGAACCAAAAGGTCAGCTTGTTTCGATCCACAGAGCTACATCTTCCTTTATGAATCGAGACTGATGGATTTTGCTTTCGACACAAAACGACTATTTGAGTGTATCCACTCATGCTTCCTGCAAGTTAATTAACAATTATAAGATTTAATCGTTAAATTTGGAACCCTTCAGCTCAATACTGCTAATTTTGAAAGATCTAAACTGACAGATTAGGATTCAAAAAATCGAGCGTTTCTGACTATTTTAATTGTTCCGTAATCTGATACCTTCATTTGACGTAATACAGGTCATTCGTGTTTTTCACTGAAAAACTTTTTTTCTCAGCGCAAAACGTTGTGTACATCCACCTTTTGGAAAGGCGAGTGCTGATTGCTCAGAAAAGCATTTCAATCGAAAAGGTGAGCTTTTCTTTTTTTTACAGTTTGGATGGCAAGAAAGGTAAGTTCAATTTAATTCTGACGTAAACTCGTGAACTGGTTAATTTTCGATCTATTAATAAGAGAGTTTTCATTACGAAAATAAACTATTTAATAATTATGGAAGCAAAAGGGACTACTACTACCGTCGCTACTACCTCTGTTCTCCAAATGAAGGAGTTGGAGCCACAGGGTTTGACTGATGCAGAGAAAGTGTTATTGGTAAGATTACAGTTTCAACATCTATTAATCTCGTCCATTATAGGCTCCTTTCGGCAGAAGAAACAAAATGAGAATTGAAGGACACAGAGGAATGGGTCGCTATGAGCCTGAGAACACCCTCCAATCATTTGCTCGTTCAATCGATGAGCAGTTGGATGGGATCGAGCTTGATGTGTGGCTCACAAGAGACAAAATTCCAGTTGTTATCCACTCAAAAGTTATTGACGGCGTTAGTGGATACATCACTTTCGATGACGGCACTGAAAGTAACAATTTCTCAAACGAATTTGGACTAAACAATCTTATTAGGACCAGTCTATGAAATGACTTTTAAAGAGATTCGCTCCAAGAAGATCTTAAACGGGAATATCGTGCCTACGCTAGATGAAGTGTTCCGTCTGACCAAAGACAAAATCTGTGTTAACGTCGAATTCAAAGGAGAAGACTTAAATGGCGCTTTGGAAGTCTTAAAACTCTGCAAAATTCACAACAATTTCGAGCAAGTCCATTTCAGCTCATTCAACTGGAAATTCGCCGAGGCGTTGGACTCTGGGAGAGAAACGCTTAACATCCCAGTGAGACAACCCTTTGGTTTTCTTACACACACCATGGATGTGACTGAATCATTCACGATCGGAAAGTCAGGAGATGGCGTCACCTTTGGCTATGACTTGATTCAAGGGAATAAAGAGGGCTTCAAAGAAGTCGCCAAGGAAATTATCAAAAACGGCTTCAGACCAAAAGTTTATTTCTCATTCAAACACAACGAGATTTACGAAGACTATGATTTATTGGATACTTTTGAAATTGACACTGTCATCACCAACGAGCCATTCCTGATGAAGAGATATTACGAACAGACAAGAGCTCAGTAAGAGAGCTGACCTTGATAAAACAATTTGAAGATAAATCTGAGTTAAAAGATTTATTTCATACCAATTCCATGCCATCTTTGTATGTAGGTAAATATTAAGTTCTTTATGTAAAAGATATCGAGCAAAATTTATAAAGTAAGGTTAGGTATTTAACCACAAAAAAAAAGTTAGATAGAGCCATAACGACTCATCGTACCAAACAGGACGATTTGTTGGAAAATCGTCGGCGTACATTCTATATAATTGTAATGTAATAATTTGTAGTTCTTCTTTGAAAATCTCCGTTCGAGCGGAGTTGGTAGTAAATTTTATATCAAAAGAAAAGAAAAAAACAAATGACGAGTTCTTTAGGATAAGTCTATGGTTTTGTTTAAAAAAAGTTAGTGATAACTCGAGAAGTCAGGAATCGCGTATTTGTCTCAGTTTTTATTCATTTTGTAAATCTTTTTGGTCTCTCTTAAAGCTTATGAATATTATTTTATGGACTATGGATCGATAACATGAATCGCAAGAAACATTGTGCTGTTAAAATTTATGGCAATTCTTTTCTCTTTTTCACGATACGCTGCACTCACAATTGTTTTGGATATTATCGCTTTGTAGCAGGAGTCTTTAATTCGATTCAGCTTGTGTCTTGAATGTACCGAAGAAGAATCCTTGAATACCTTCAAAATTAACCGAATCTACTGGTCCTTCAAATTCCGGTTCAATAAATTTCACCGTCGCCGTGCCATCTATAAGCCTGATTCTCTCAATACTCAAGTCTCCACTATCACCTCCGAAAATATATAAAGTGTTTTCATCAGAATACCCATGTGCTCCAGACCTTTCTTTCTTCAGCTCCGCGATTTGGTCGATTTTGTTTTCCTTGGCATTATAAGCATAGACTGCCTTGGAGCGCTTTTTTCCATCGGTGCCTCCAAGGATGTAAATTTCATCAGGATTTGTTCCTCTCAAGCAGAGAGACTCAGCTAAAAACGGATTCAAGACTTTGTCTCCGAGTTTAACGTCTTTAATAAGCTCCCATTTGTTCTCACTTACAACATATCGCTCAATGCTGTTCACTTGCGCCTGAGTGCCAGAATATCCACCGAACACATAAATGGTGCCACCATGCTCAAAACTGCCGAATTGAGCTCTTCTGAAGTTCATTGGAGCAATAGATGTCCATTTTGAAACACCTTCATCCACCAATGGGTATTTTCCAGTGGTCACTTTCTCCAGTAGCTTTGGAATGTCTAAATATTCACAGTCAGACAGAAATTTGAGCTCTGTTGAAGTAGCCTCCTTAGATATGCCTCCAAGCACGTAGAGCCGTTCTCCAAGCTTCACGAGTTGATGGCAGTGTCTGGCTGTTTTTAATTGAGGGATTGGGTTGAGTTCCCAGAAGCCAAGGTTTCCTTCGACAATAAATCCCGACTTGAGAGAGTAAAAAACTGTCTCGGTCTCAACCTCCAGTCCGCCCATGAGGATGTAATGATTTGGGCCAAGTTGACAAGATGCAGAATAGTAGTAAGGGATCTTATCAATAGGAATCTGGCTTATTAAGAAAGGATAATTGAACCCTGCGTGCTTTGGGGTCTTTTTGCTCACAAGAAGCACTTCATTCTGGAGCCCTTCCGTGTCTAGAATGCCCTGCATCTCGCCTTCTTGAGGTTGGAAGAACATGTATACAAGAAGCTCGTCTTCTGTCTTAAGTTTCTCATCGACATCAATAGTGTGATTGCATTTATACGTGAGTGAGCAATCCACACAATAGGCAACTTTTTTAGAGCACTGACCGCAGCTGTAATTAATCAAGTCGTCAACTGTTTTGCAGACTTGGCACTTTCCTTCCATATTCAACTAAGATTTTTTCTGAGTGATTTTTCGATTTAAATAGAATTAGATGTATCCTCTTTATCAATCGCGTGATTGCGTATCAATTAGAAATTAGTTAAAATCTAGGCAATATTTCAAAATATTAAGATAATCCTATCAGCATCTCTTGAGATTTCAATGAATCATAGGTACATACAAAGGCAGTTGTACTGAATATTTCATGGAATGTAAAATTTCTTCTCAATTTGAATGAATTGTTGTTGGAGATTGAGTTCATCATCAAAGGTATTACCAGAAAAAGATATACCAAACCTCATATCAACTGACTTTTTTTGATGTGGAATTTATCAAACTATTGAGCTTATAAAGATGAGCATTGAAGAATCTCTTTTGACGATTCGATCATAGCATAACCCTCTTAACTGTGAAAATGCTATTAATTCTCCTTAAGTGTAGATTCCTTAATGATATTGAGATCACTCTATACTCATTTCCCGAAAATTAAGCAATAATTTAACGATCCCACTGAGTAAAATAAAGAACTCTTCATAGCGTCTTCTTTGAGCAAAAACTCGTCATTTAACTTACATTGTTTGAGAGTTCTTAAACAATAAAACGAGATCATATAGCAACACAGAGAAATTTTCTAGTAACCGAGGAAAGCTATATACATACTCCTTTTCAGCTCATTCGTATTATTGAGGTTTCATTACCATGCTCTAAAACTACTCCGGCTTTTCTGATTTTTCAGAAGCTTTGCCCTTGAATTTATGCTCTGCCTGACTCCATGCCGACTCATACGCTTTCTTTTTCAGATCGCTTATTTTGTCAAACAAAAACTTTTTCTCTGCTTCTTCAGTTTCCCAGGAAATCTCATCAGTGAATCCAAGTTTCTCAATTTCCTCTTTCTCCATCAAGCCACTAATCATTGATCACATGAAAAAAGTTCGTTAGTGTGTGAAATACCTCTTCATACGACATTGAAGATAATCAATTTGGTATTGGCGACATCTTTTCGGCATCAGCTGATGTTTTATGATGCATTTGTTATATATATCAGATTCTGCGTCGCATTCGTGGAAATGATCAAGCGGAAACGATCCTTTATCAGGGGCTTTAGCACCACTTCTGAATCCTTTTGGAGTTGCCATCTATTTCAATATTTTTAGTAAAAATTATTCCTTAGATTCAGACCGCAGGAGCAAATGAAATTTCCGATTGAAATAATTGCATGCAGCAGTTCCAAAAGCCCAAATAGAATCATACTTCCTATCTATTTAATATTTATTACTCTTTATGGACAACCCGAAATATGAGGATGACAAATACGACTTTAAAAAATTCAAAGCACAATCAGCCTAATTCACTGAGAAGTGTGAACTATTACCTCAAAATAGGTGTTAGAATGAGAACGCCTTGAAATTTCTTTGAGAGTTGGAGTTATGATCAAGCAATCAAGAACTAACGCTCATGAAAGAGTTGGAAGCAACCAGCTGAAATAAAACTCAATCAGAAAATAAATAAACTCTCAATAAAACAACCAGCGGTAAATAAATTGGATATGACTTACCTTCAAGTACCTTGAGCAAACTTATATACGTATTGCTAATTAACAATGGCTTTAGAGACCTTTTGGAGGAAGCAAAACTATAGAAGATAGCTTTAGCAAAGATCTCAGTTTTAGCCGAGGAGGCTCGAGTGCGGGGTTGAACAATTCGGCTCGCTTGGGACGACCGAGCCAAGAGTTTCAGGGAAACTTTACCTCCTTTCGACAAAATCTTCGGGAGCAAGTGACCAATAACTTACAAAACCCCTTGAGACAAGGAAGTCCATTTGGAGCAAGGCAATCAACATCTGAGTATGGCAGATTCTTTGTTTCCAACAGGAATTCAGAACAGAAAAATCTTTTTTCTTCACCTCGAGAGGCACTTACAGTGTCAACCAGCAGAAATAAACTGATGTCTGCAACATCACAGAATGATCCACTTAGTTTTAAAAAGAGAATCGCTGATTCCGTCGCCTTTCGTTTGAGTCCTGGCAAGCAAGATGGAGACTCTCCGCTTTTGGTGACTCGAAAACGAAAATCTGTCAAGGATGAAGGTCCTCAGACGCATACTGATATTTGGGGTCTGAAAATGGCAAATCCCACAAATTTAACGCTCTCTACCTATTCCCCATCATCAAAAAAGTATGATTTTGCTTTGAAACTAGCTCATATGTTGCTGTTCTTAAGTAAATTAGGATCAAACGCTCCCAGCGCAAATCCAGCCACTGGTTTAGGCCAGAAATTGGATCTAAATTCGAATATTGAAGCGCTAAATCGCATAAGGAAATCATCCACAAAAGAGCATGCTTCCGCTAAGAACTTGTAAACTGACTCGCAGCAATTAATCATCTAAACAACCACATAGACTTAGTCAAGAAACGCCTTCCTCATCTAAATTGACCTTTGGTTCCGCGCTTTTCACTGCAAGTTCTCCAGCCAACAGTTCATCCGGTGGAAGCGCTTTACTCAGTCTCAAAGAAGAGCTTGCGAGAAAGAAATTAATTCCTTCTCCAAGTTCCAAGCAGAAAGAAACTGTCGAAAACCGCCCGACTAACACAGGAGCGATCTCAAGACTAAGACCAGATTCTGCAAGAAAAACCGAAAAAGATACAGCTCCCGACTCCAAATACAATGTCCCTCTAAGGACTCCTGATTTGAAGATACCGGAGTCAGTTAAGCCTAAAGAAACTAAAGAAGAGAGCAAGACGAGCCAGATATTTTCTAGTTTGGCACAGGAGCTCGAAAAAATTCGCGGCGAAAGCCTCCTCACAACCTCCTCTCCGAAAAGCAACGTGTTAGACCGAATCGGTAGCCTCACAAAGACTCTCGGGACGAACTCAACACAGGAAGATAAGTCTGAAAAGGACCCAGAGACACCTTTAGAAAAGTATCAGTCACGAAAGGCCGAGATCCGCAGGGCATCACTTACTGAAACCATTTCGTTGAAAAGACTATATGAAATGCAGGATATTTTAAACGATGTCTCTGAAAAGGAATTCAATGAATTGCCTTCTAGGTATTTCTATTTCCCCTTTGTTTCAAACTAATGATCGTTTTTTTCATAGTTATGTCGAAGAGATGGTAAAGTTAAGCACTGTAATTATGCAGAAAGTTAAATCTTCAAATCATTCTACTAAGAAAGATTAAATTGTCCATAAACCTCTCTTAAAATCAACGGATGAAAAAAATTGGGAGTTAAATTAAACGCATATTTCCTCTTGTTTTGTAGAAAGCTTAGGAAGCCCTTAAATAGCTTCGATTTTGGTTGATAGTATAAATTATTTACTAAATGAACCTACTATACTTCGACTTCGAGAGCAGTGAGAGTAAGGCTTTCCTCGTTGTGGTTTCATGCTTGGTGTGGACCACAATATGCACACTGCTCGAAAGTACCATCAAATTCAAAACGCTGACAAAAAAAGCTGATCATGATGTGAAAAACCGGTTTGTTTCGATCATTCACGGGCTCGTCGTGATGGCGTTAGCCGGGTATAGTTTATTCCATGATCAGCCCTCATATACTGCGAAAAACTCCGATGTTCAGATCTTCGTGCTGCTGATTTCTATGGGATATTTCATCTATGACCTGCTCGCCTGTATCTATTACAAAATCTGCGATAGAGCGCTGGTTATTCATCATTCTCTTGCGGTATTTGGCTACTTCATTAGCGTGTACTTCGGCAATAGTACATTAGCTATGTGCGGAATCTTCTATGGGGAGACTTCAAACTCGTTCATGCATATCAGAGCTATGCTGCGAGTAGCTGGAAAAAGGCACACGAAACTCTACGAGTTGATGGAAGTAGTCTATATGTTGACTTATATTATTGCAAGAGGGGTCTGCATCACGAAGATAAACTACGACACGGCGTTGAATTCAGAAATTCCTTTCTTGCTGAGATTCGCCTGCCTTGCTCTCTGGTTGCAATCACTCTTTTTCATCAAGGAGATGCTGGGTATCCTTCAGAAGAAAATCCTGCAACACAAGGAGAGGAGAGTAAAATCAGTCGATTACTATTGGTTTTCGGAAAATCCAAAAGTTGAAACTTTATCTTATTTTAGAAAAGCTGGCAAAGAAAAAGTGTTTTAGATATTACCTTTCTTCAAAATTTATTAGTTTAGTTTGTGCTTGAATTCTTCTAAATGCCATTAAATGTGGCACAATGTTTTTTTTTTGTTACTTTACTTTACCGTCCATAGATTTAAGAAAATCTTGCCAACTCTTTCATTCATACATAAATCTAATATTGCATTAAATATCTAACATAGAAAATTAACCTAAAAGTTTGAGAAGTTTTTATTTTGCCATCTGCATGAAAGAGCTTGCTATAAAATTTATAAAATTTCTACTGTTATCTATGAAAATACGGTTCTTTAGCACTTGCTCCAAGCAACCAATGCAAATTTTCTTCAAGAGTTCAGTAGATAAATGGCTCTGTAAGAATTCGTTATATCCAGTTTTATTCGAAATTTAATTTGCACACACGATAAATTTCCAATGCAGAAAAATTTTTATCGCTCAGAGGATCGTAAGGCAGTCAAAAGTTCTCTTAGTTCGTCCAAGTTCTCTCCAAAAAGTACTGCCTTATGCAACTAACTATTCCTTAATTTTTCGAAAATTACAACTAGGATTGCTACATGGACACGACAATATGGATGATTCTCCTGTCGCTAACAATGGTGCAAAGGATATCTTATTGGTCAAATGCAAACAGACTATTGAAGAGCTAAACATGGAGCTAGAACAAGAAAAACGCTTGAGAGCACATGCAGAGGATTCGATAACGAATTTGGAATTGACTATTAACGAGAAGGAAGCAGCACTAAGAGAAAACGTCTCAAGAAATGAAAAACTTGCTGGTATGCAGAGAATTATGTGTATGTCTTGAATAAAATTTTGTGAAAAGAGGAAAATCGGCAGATAAGAAACAATCTCAACACGCTTATTGAGCAGCTTGAGCAGGCTGGAAAGCATCTTACTTATTCAGTGACTTTAGAGGCATCTTATAATGAGCTTCAAGTTAAATATCAAGGAGTTGTGGCATCGAACGAAGAAATGAAGGCAAAAATAAAGGAACTGACAAATGAAATCAAAAAGAGAGAGCAAATGGCAAATCAATGGAATACTACTCTGGTTTCTGTTGATACGAAATTAGCGGATTTAGAGGCTGAGAAGGAAGGTATGAGATTATGTCTTTCAGCAGCGAATAGTGATTTATTACGCATCAGAACTCCAGAAAGAGAGGGACGAAATCGCGCGTGAGTTAGAAACTACAAAGACGCTTTATAAAGAAAGCCAGAACCTCAATCAGCTTTTGCAAGGAAAATGCGAATATTCCGAGCGTTTAGCCAGTCAGCTCGAGCAAGAAAATAAGCTTTTGCAAGACGTTGAGGAGGAAAACAAAGAACTGCAGCAAACAATAAATCGACTGAAAGAGAAATCGGATAAATTAGCGAGTGAGGTTACCCAAGCTCTCGACCAACAGGAAAAAGATTTTGAATTTGAAGTGAGGACGCGTTACATTCATAAAACTTATATTTTCTTTTGCAAAAGAAAGAAAAATTTGTCAAGGAACTGCAGAAAAAGCATGAAGAAGAGGTCGCAAATCTCAGAGATCAAATAAACAAAGTAAGGTTATGAGTACTTGATAATGAATCAAGCGTTGAGTTAGCTAACAGCTGAAAAAGAATTTGCGAAACTCCTTGGGTACGATAGCAAGCAAGGTAGCGAAAGTGTCAAAACGAGATTGGGACAAATTCATCTCGAGAAAACGGATGAGATAAAGAATTTAAAAGGCGTGATTGAGGAGCAAGGCACTTTGATAAACTCATACGAACGCATAGTTCAGAAGTTAAAGGAGGAGAAAGAGCAAGAGAGCCAGGAATATGAAGCTTCAATTCGACGTCTGAAGACCGAAATACAGGAACTGAATTCTAAGATCGCAACCTATAAAAGCAAGATCAGCGAATATCAAGATGAGATCGTACGGCTTCAAGGGAGACTTAAGCATGGTGCTTCATTTGAAGAAGATAAAAACGCAAAAAGTGTAGAAAAGTCGAGCGCTACTGAACGACAATTGCTTGAAAAAGATGTAAGTATTGGCTGCAAAATTGTTTTTCATAAAACCTTTAGCAGCAAATTCAATTATTGAAAGAACAACTCGCACAGGCCAAAAAAGAGCTTGAGACAAACACAAATCTTAAGAAAGTAAGTGTTACATCATTCAGAGTGCCTAAATAGAGGATGTAATGTAATACAGGATTATGGCGAAGAGTTGCTTCGAGTGCGTGCTCAACTTTCTCAAAAGAACTTAGAAATCGATGAGTTGCAAAGGAAACAACATGATGGCGATATATCATTATATAGAAAGTTAGAAGAAGTTAATCAAGAGTTGAAGATAGAACGAGAACGAAGGATAGAAGCTGAGCATCTCTGCACCGTAACACATAGTTAATTTGATTAGAGTATAACCAAAATATCTACATAGGGTTACAAAGAACAGTTAAGTTCTCTCGAATCGAGCATGAAGCGAAGGATTGAGTCTCAAAATCTAGAGATTCATAGAAGGGATGAGGAATTGGATCAGTACCGATATACTAGAAGAGTAAAATGAACTGTTTATGTTTGTGATTCAGAGTGATCAATGAAATTCCAGGGTGAAACAGCC
>ENA-UOTZ01001917-UOTZ01001917.1-compost-metagenome-genome-assembly--contig:-NODE-1917-length-12332-cov-7.351285_pt1 | contig 12332 bp, 8 predicted proteins | sample MGYA00238144_ERZ746983 | MGnify/ENA primary metagenome ERZ746983 (study PRJEB28759, sample SAMN06268863) | compost metagenome | isolation source: single cell | place: USA: California, Emeryville, Joint...
ATACTCGTATTTGAGGTTTGATGAATTCCTAAGATCAGCACTGTTTATCTCATTTGGAGTAATATCGAATTACTCATCTCTTGTGCGACGATCAATGACTCCAGAACAGTAGGTATGAATCTCGCTCTCCTCACTTCTTCGATTTTCTTCACCTTCTTCGGTGATCTTCAGCTGAGGAGTACTGCCACTACGGAATGGATTATTTCCTAATAAAAAGTAGAATGATTTACTTGTCTTGTGATCTCAGTAGTCCTACACCAGAAGGACTTCTAAGATGGGCCACCGATAGTTTCGGCCCTTTCTTCTGGAAGGTGAACATATTTGAAAGTACTGTGTTTGTGATGCTTTGGCTGTCCACACTTAATCTGCGTTGTCTTTTCTTTCGCGAAACCAATTTAGATGCCAATTCATCCATTACGAAATTTTTCGCAGCTTCAATTAGGCCCTCAGGTGAGGATGCTGGTTCGACCTCAACGACTGACTGTTCGACTGGCCTTTTTCTAAATTCTTCCAAATATTTTCCCAATTTTTCTGTTTCCTGTATGTTCTTATCTATAACGGTGAACACTTCCCACACCATACCGTTGATCATCGAGAGAAGGATGAACTTATTAATCGAGTAGAAGGTGTCGAAATATATAGCGATCGAAACGAAGCTCAATTCAAATCGCACTGCCTTATCGTTGATAATATCAGACCAGGTCTGGTCTGTAACGAATTGCATGAAAGACAAGTAGGCCTCAGTGATTTCGTCGAAACCGACATATGGCTCAGACATGTAAATTGTTGGACGCGACCCAGGGATTTCGAATTGAGAATTGTACATCTCCATACCAACGATACCATAAATATACATGTTGGCGACAGCGACCAAGAACAACTTGATGACTGTTGGGAGCACAGTGATGATCTTCTGGAAAAATTTCCTGACTCTGTCGATGATATCCCAAACTGGTAATACGAGTTTTTTCACACCATTCAAAGCTTTGAAGCTTTTCTTTGGGCAGTATTTGAGCAAGCCAAGGCAACGAATTAACAATATGAACCTCACAGTCTGGTCGATTCGAGCCGCGCGTTGCGTTTCTGCGGGCACTCTCCCATGAGACCATGCGGCCATGGAGATTAATGAGAAAGCGACAATCACGAACTCTAATTTATTCAAATCCTCCATGAAATAATTTCTGATTCCGAATCCAATAAATTTGAGGACGATCTCACCAACAAAGACGGCTATCAACACAGTGTCAATGGTATCCATAGCTTTAAAGACATTCTCGTTATTCGTTGCGAACAATATGATCAAGATGATGACGTTGAAAATCACAACAAGGATCATCAGATTTCGGAAGCATGAACTTTCAATAAGCTTATTTATTTTACAGTATTTGTTGCAGAAATTCTTGACCCTGAAGAACAAAAAATTAAAGGAGGTACAGTGTTTATGATATTACCGTTCCCATGGAGGGAAGAGCTTTCGACTGAGAGTTGAAAAGCTTCTATAACTCAGTAACATTTCTGGAATTCGGAAGAATTCATCAAGTTCCTAAGCAAAAAGTTTCATTGTCGAATAAAATGAAAGTGATTACCACAAAACCATTTCCATCGAAATCGAGTAATTTGTAAATTTCATGGATTTTGTCATTAGCATCTGCAGAGGTGAAAATCTTATTGAGAAGGTCCACAAAACTCTCTCCTGAAACAACCGCATTGCTATTTGGAAGACATTTAACCTTCCTGAACAGAGTTGCGAGTTACTTTTCGAAATCCAAAGAGACAAAGCAAGCAAAAAGTGCCTCTCTTTCGTACAGTCTGTCTTGGACGATACTTTTGCTTCTCTGGTTACGGAATGCGCCGAACAAGACTGCGATTGGAATAGGCATCAGCACCATGACGGCAAAGAGAACGTATGGTATAAAGAATAGAGTATACCAGTAGCTGATTCCTTTAGACAGTTTAGAAAAAAAGATAGGAAGTTTATGTTACTCAGAGCTGGAAACATCACATTTGGATATCCTTCGCAACCAATGAGCATATACATAATGTGAAACGCGAGTCCAAAGTCTGAGAAGTTGGAAGCATACTAAGAAAAAATAAAAATTATGTCAAAATAAATCCAGGAGGAGATGATATTACCTCATCTTGAACAACATTGGGATCGATTTCTGTCGGATTGCCAATCACACGAACACCTATCGCCCCGAAAATTGCAGCAAAGATGACATAGAACAATAGCAAATCGATGATATGTCGAATTGAGTGGATAATTCCGTCAAAGGTCTCATGCAGTGGCTTGTTGAAAAAGAAAATTGTCACTATATTGAATTTGCTGTAAATAAAAGATTTTAATCAACTCTTCATACCTGCTCTGAAGAACCTGGAGTACCTCAGCGGAATTGTAGGAAAAACAGCAAGCGTCCGAATAAAATCGGAGACGAACAAACAATTCACTATGATCTTGACGATGAGTTTCTTGTTCGAGTAAACGTGCATCATGGAGTGCTTGTAGCTTTCATGACTCCGGTGGAATACAGCAAGAGTTATATCGACGAGATAGAAGACAAGCACGATCGCTTCTATCGCGATGTAAGCTGGCCTGAGGTCGTACTTCCAGCTATTAATGTAAACAGCGTCGTTAGCACACGACGGCTCTATTATAGCGAGCGCCATATAGATCCATGAGAGCAAAAACAAGACTGTTTCCCAGATTGGATTTGTTTGAAAATTGAACGCAAATAATCGGAAGTCAGAGCAGTTCACTATGAAATTTGAGAGGTAATTCTCATAAAATTTTACCATCAAGATCATTTCGTACTTTACGAAGATATAATGCGTCTCTAAAATGCCTTACGGCTTTAGCAATTCTTTTTTCTGGAGTTAATTGATGAATAACGTGGTGCAATTCTTTCATCTCGTCTGTGAGATTCAGCGGTGCATCAGTGCTCTTCGCTGGTTCATCGAGACGATAATAATTTTTCAATTCAGCCTCAGATTCGATGACTAAGGTTCCTTTATTCATTCCAAGCTGTCGTGGTGTTTCGACATTATGATACGACTTGGATTTCGAGTTCTTTTTGTTCAATGATCCTTTCCAAAAATTATATTGTTGTTGCAACTATTTCAAGTGTACCTGTCACAGATGGTCTCCCCGAAAGAGGAATAGGGTCAGCTGAAAATTCGCTGCCGCCACCTTCTATCCTTATTTTTTGCATCGTTATGTGTTGCCTTCTTTTTATCTCTGTCGATAAAATATTTTTATTAAAATAACCCGGCGCAACAGCTAAGAAAGCTGAGCGATGAACTTTAATTGATGCCTTTTTTCTTTGACTCCTAAATGTGCTTAAAACAATAATTTTAAAGAGTACTACTACCTTGTATCACATAAATAACATCTTTTTTCTAAGCAATATGCAATATTGCTTTTCACTATTTTCCTTGGAATATGATGCTTCACTTAGTCAGATTACATCCTTTTCGCGACGTAGATATGAGTTATTGCTAAGGTCGCAGTATCTGCACCGATTTTTTTTTCATCTAGCTCGATTTTTTTCTCAAAAAAAAAATTGCTTAAGGTGCCATAGTTAGCTTTTGAATTTGATCAACAAATTACGGAAACTTAACACGTGGAAATTTTTTCCCCTAAATTGTAGCAAACATACTATATTTCTCCTTCCTCTCATAAATCTATGTGCATTTAAACTAAATTCAAAATAGATACGTTTCTGCCTCAAAAAATGTTAAGGTTGCAGGTGTCGTTGTGAATTCTCAGTTAATTATTTCGCATAATAAAAACTCCAAAATTAAATTCTGCTGTCGTGAATTTATTTTAGTTTAGCAACCTAATATGGAAGCCTGTAGTTCTTCTTTAAGTTGCATCATTCATCCAACTCCTTGATGGATGAGATCAGTGTCCCTTATGTTTCGTAACGTCATATGAGGTGAGGAGCGATTTGACAGAGAATCATATGTTATTCACTTCAAATTCATATCTAATCTAACAATTGCTCTTAGAAATTACAGTCGTATAACATCATTGTTGAAGTTATTCTAGCTATCTGAACGCATTTCGAAGACTTTAGTTGAATTTTATTCACAGGTATAATTGGATGTCCTATTCTGTCTCGAAGCAAGTTACAATAATGTTTGATTGGAAAATATTCTCTGGTTGTGCCACTTATTAGCGAGCTATGCTATCATAGTTGGATGCGCAAACATTTGATAGTACGATTTCTCGAATTAGAGGCTACTGGCGAAAGAATCCAAAACAAAGCACGGTCCTAAACTCAAAAGAGCCATTCTTTGAGGCAGTATACTCACTAGCTCATCAATCATCTTTTTTTTTGTTGTTGCTTGATTTGGTTATCGCGTTGACCCTTAAACAAATGAACCGTTTTCGTCTGATATAGTAGCTCAACTTGGAGCTGGACTCATAATGATAGCAGTTGCTAAACTCAGACTACTCTTTACGTCTGGGTAACTATCACAGAAACTACAGGTCCTCAGATGTTAGGGCCTTCAATCCCACCTATGCTCACTCAATTCAAATTGAATTCATTATTTCCCCAATATTTGTTTGATTACCATCCATACTCAAACCATTTTTCTCAAAGTGATTGTCAAAAATACTCCAACTAGGATGTCGGTAGAACTACTCTTGAAATTCCTAACTCAGATACAGTTTTTTCCCTTAGCGGCGCGTGAAAGAAGTTGAGCTGGAATTAGGAATTATTTCAAAGTCAGAGAGCATATGACATATAAATAATAATTAGCTCTCAGCAATTCCCAAGTTTTCAGTTCATCTCATGAGAAGAAGTGCCCACGACAGTTTTTTTCTGGAGAGCAAGGAAAAGAAGCGACTTTCGCAGAAATCAAGGTTTATTTAAGATGTTAATACTTTCGATTAGGCATTTTTCAGTATAGTGGATGCTTAAAAATATCGTTCTGTGCTCTCTTTAACTACCGTCCATGATCATTCGAATATCCGTTAGATAATTTACAGCACCCAAAGTTCATTTTCACATAGCACTGATGGTTTTCGAAAAAACATACATAAATAAAACTTTGAGACAAATTATCTCCCAGAGCTGGCCACAATTTCATTTACAAAGTCAGCTTCAAAGCTCGAAATGTTTTCAGTGAAGTATGACGGAATAGAAGAGTTTTTCCTTAGGCTTTAATTTTCAATACCTTAAAATATGCTCTTGTTAATGTGTCATTCCAGGAATAATTCTTGGAATACCATATCACATAAGGATTCTGGTCAGAGTGCTTATACTTGTTATTAAGACTGAAGATGGAAAGCTGTACCATTTGCTTCGAGAAAACATCATTAATCCAACTTCACAGTGAGTGCAACTATTGCTCTTCCTGTATCCTATCATGGTGTCAAGAGCAATTTTCCCAAATCTCAACGAAACATTCATTTCAAATCCATTGCTTATCTAAAAACTGTTCGCAACCACTAAATCCGCAACATATTATCGACAAGCTTGGTCCCAAGCAGTCTGAACACCTCCAGAAAACTCTAACTCTTTCATATCTAAAGGCAACATCCGATGTTCTTTTCTGTCCAAAACAAGGATGCAATTATGCTGGATTCGTCAATGCATCTCAAATTGACTGCAAAATACCACTCGTCTGCGAACTCTGCGATCATAGTTGGGAGCGGAAGACCTCGGACAGCACGATTTCTCGACTTAAAAACTTCTTATATAAGGAATTTATAACAAAGAAATGTCCTAAATGCAATATGTCCATTTATAAAATTTCAGGTTGCAGTCATATGACATGTGGGTATTGCAAAACTCAGTTCACTTGGACGAAGGTGCATTACCGAGGCCGACTGGTGATTCTACGAATTCTTCAAGGGATCGCGTTTTATTCTTCAATTAAGTACAGAGAAAACGTCAAGGCCTTTGCAATAAGAAACAAAGGTGCTGTCAGAGTGCTTGGTGAGATATTGGCGGTGGATTTGTGGATTGTAGTACAAGGTTTGTACCACGCTGTAATACTGAGACAAGCAAGGTCTCGTGATAGTCAAGGAAAGCAGGCTGTCATGCTATTCGCTCATCTATCGCCTTTCTTTGTCATTGGTTGGCTGTCTCGTAAATACCCAAACATAGCGAACCGTTTGTTTCGAGCATTAGCAATTGAATTTACAGTTGGGACCTCGATGTTTGGAATTGCTATATTAATCAATATCATACAAAGGGCGAAAGATCGCAGAAATAGACGCAGAAATGGACGCAGATAATTGCGTCTTCTCGCGAATAAGTTAATATGTTTCATACGTGTATGTTTCTTATTTGTTTTCAGTTAATTACGCAATCATACTCTTGTGTTAATTGATGAAATCTTAATCCTAAATTGATCCAAGAATGAATGAGTATTTTAATGGAACCAGCATATAATCTGCCTCCTAGGGTGTAAAAGAATTCACAATAATTCACCTGTATCCATGGAAAGAAAATTAACTAAAATTACATTCTGCTACTATAGCTTTTCTTTTGAATCGATGTGATGATGTAAGTAATCAGATCTATAACTAGTCACTTTTCAGAACCTGTAATAACTAAAGTCCTGCTATTTTTCCTCTTCCTCTCAAATCTACATTTCAAAATGGTTCAGAATAAAATGAGAAAATTTCACTCAACTCATTTCCATTTAATCTGTGTTTCAAATCCGTGTAAACGCTTCGAATCAATGATATGTAATAGTTAATGATTTTGTGCACGATACAGGCAAAGAAACAAATTTAGTCAGCTTTTCTGACTTCCTTAACTTTATATCTGATAATGCCTGCTCCGTTATTAAACGTTTCATCATTTCACGCTGAATGTTTTGCCTTACAAGAAATAGTCAGGCACTTTCTTCTTCAAAGTAGGCTCCATTTCATCCTAGCATACTATATTAGGCAACACTCTTGGCCAATTTGTTACCTGTGGAGCTGCTTCGAAAATTTTGTAATATTTAGTAGCGTTCTCGTCTAATTCTAAAATCGAAGCCACATTGCCACATCTACAGAGAATTAACGATTTCTTTTTAACCCAATGCTTTACCTGTAGCAATAATTTGGAGCTGACCACACAGTGACGAGAGAATCATTGAACATAAGCCTGAGAATTGAGATGTAACATATAATTCACGCAAGCTTTCTGATTACTTGTATCCTTCCATGACCAACTGATGAGCACGACAGATCAACTCAATGTTGTTAGCTCTGTTAAACGCCTTGACAACATCTCCTCCGAATAAAAATCCTGCGCCTCTTGCACTGTGGCTCCAGCCGTCAATATCTATAGTGAAAAATATTTTTCAGCACTGATGTAAATTTTTTTCAAAATATACTGTCAGGGTCAGACCACATAAGGTCACACATAGGCCCGTCATGGGGGACTTCCTGCTTTCTGTCAATTGCGCGGATCTATTTTTTAAAATTTTTTTCGTTAGTTACACATTATCAGCCGTTAAATTGGCTTACATCATCCAAGGAATTAATCGAAGGCGAAAGTCCTCCGTGCACGCACAAAATCTTGTCCTCAACAACAGCAGCGAGAACCATTAAATCAAAGACTTCAGTACAGTATCTCCACACGTTCAAAGAGCCATATTTTCGGAGACATTCATCATAAAAACCATAAACTTGAGTAATCTGTCTGCTCTCATGGTTTCCACGAATCAACGTGATTCTATCTGGATATCGGACCTACCCAATGGTCGTTTTAGGAGGCTCATTAACGAGTTATACTTTAAGAGCGAGAAGTAAGAGGAAAGTCTCGACGCTATGGAGTCCTCTATCAACGTAATCTCCTAAAAATAAATAGTTTGTTTCTGGGCACTCGCCTCCGACTTTGAAAAGCTCCATGAGATCAAAAAATTGACCGTGGATGTCTCCGCAGATCTGTAGCCTTGAGTAAGCGGGTAGAGATTCGAATAAAATATACCGTGACAGGAGCATCAACCCTTTGAACGTTGCTTTCTTCAGCCAGGATCTCTTTGGCTTTGCCGCAGAGGATCTTCACTTCGCTCTCTTTAATGAATTCGCATTTGCGGAGCTGTTCGATGTATCTGTCGAGGTCTGAGGTCATTTGCAAATTGGGACTAAGTTTAGCTGCTGCGTCAATAAAGTAATTAATTGTAATACAGGAGTGCCTTAATCTGCCTTTAAAGAATAACTCTGAAATAATTTCGCTTCAGTGTACTTTTTTTAGGTCTTATTCCGATAAGGTGCCCACGGTATCAGAATCGAAAATAAATCCAAAACTACGAAATAATTAAGCCATTAATCGAAGTTTCGGATGATTTGTGATGAGAAAAGCATGAAGACCAATGAAAGTTAATTCCACACTAATGTTATCAATCCACACTCGACTCATTTTCTTGAAATGGATGGCTGCTTTTATATTTCCCTTCTCTTTTTGCGAGTTGGCGAAGAAAAGATCGCTTCTGCTTATCTAATTAGCAGATATTACAGCAATTGATGCTGTGGAAGAAAGAGAAGTTAAATTTTTTCTGACTCTAACTCGAAAAACTATGATGTTTTTTGTAGAGTTTTATTCAGATTTTTTTTAATAATACGAGTGTTAAAACGTGCATTTTATTCGTGCAGTTATGAATATATAATTTTGAAAATATCCAAGTGGTAAAGTATAGCAAAATCAATGCTCAGGAGTGACACGAAAAATTTTTCTAAAGCTATAATAACCCTCTCAATCACCTGACCTTTGAACTTGAAAATTTTAATCTCTCCGATTTGTTAGAACGACTGAATCGAAGTCCTCTTTTGGTAGATGTTGAGAATGACGTCAATCAACTCATGTCCGATTTCCTATGAAGCGAGCTTAGATCTTCTTATTTATAAAGATGCAACTTACCTCAGAAACAGCTGAATCTTTTTTATACAATGGATGGTTGAGGACAAAGTCTCTCATCCATTTTGCTGGTGTCGGTCTTTCTCCAGAAGCTCGTTGATTATATGATCCGTTATATAAGCCACTTGATTTTTAATAAGTTTGTATTCCTCAGGGTTAGAAACAGAGGCCGCAAGTAAATCATCTAATAAAGAGACGAGTCCTTTATACTCTTCTTTTTTTCCTACTAAAAACTCGTGAATTGTTAGCTCAACATATTCATCTTCGCTTCCTAATCATTGAAAACAAAATATCATTAGCTCATCATAATTTAGGAGTCACTTACTATAAGAGGTCTTTTCTGAACCAGAATTTTTCGGTTAGCACCGCGTTTCTTTTCTGCGCTCTTTGGAAATTTTCTTCACTAAAATCAGTGCAAGCACATCAAAAGCAGTGTTTTCTTCATCAGTCGGTTGAGCATCACAGGTTCGAAGCTCGACTCTCCATGGAATTTTGCTATCAAACGCTGGAGGAGGTTTAAACCTCACGGAATTCCAATTGGTACTTTGGAAATTCTCAAAATGAGCAGAACATTTATCGTTTTCGAGCTCTATACGATGGGAATATACCACCAACGGGTCTCTGAGCATGAGGAAACCAATATGGTTCAACATTGCATCGTCTAATTCGACTTTGAGTTCTGAGGCCTTTTCTTTAGCAAATCTGATAGCCTCATCATTCACAGGGAATTTGTAATCGTTGTATTCTTGTCTAAACACAGGGTCGTTGGAAATATAGAACGAAATCGATTCATAACGAGATTTGGGAATATACTCAGCGCTGTAGGATCACGCTCTTGAGGAGTTCGGTCATCGATCGCTTGCGCCAACGCTGCCCATCTTGTATCGATATCTGCCAGCTTGCCCTTGAAAATCGGGCTTGAGGCTAGGCTGAAAGAGCGAGCACAATGGGAGAAATCACACCGAGTTGGTCGTAAAGATATCTAGCTTCATCGTAGTTCTTTGCGGAAAAAGTCTGCTGGATACAGCAATTTCCTGCGCCAAATTGCATAGCGTCCATATAAATAAACCCAGGCTCGGGTTCATCCTTCGATGCTTTGAATGATGTGAATTCGTCTTTAAAAATCGGGAGGAAGATGCAGGCCTTTTCACCTCTCCGGTTTCTCACGTTTTCTGCGATAGTGGCATAACGTGGATGGTTTCCTAAAGTTTCATCTGAAATGAGCCTGGACAAGGTGACTGGATTCTCTTCTTCGACAGATTCTTTAGAAGGAAGCGTACTCTTTGATTCTTCAAGAATTTCTGATTTTTGAGAAGGAGATTCAAGGTCGTCGGATATGATAGAAGGTGTTTTTGGATCTTGAATCTCGTCTTTTTTGAAGTAAAAATCGCCAACACCGAGCATGGGGAATATAGGACTTGCAAACACAAACTGTCCTGGAGGAAGGTATTCTTGAATGCCGGTCCTTTGGAGCTGGTATCCTTTCAAAATATCTTTAGGGTCAATGTTGACGCTATAGGGATTCTTAGGAACGGCTTCGATCATCCACCCGCCAAATTCTTCTTGAGCGTCAAAGTGGTCGCTTTTGATCCGTTTGATTGTTTCGATTTGATTGAGACAAATTTGGGTTCTTTTGAGGACTGGGTCAACTCGAATGATATGATACTCGATCTCATCACCCCAAAGATGTTCCGTAGATTCTATGTGTTTGAATTTTTTTATGAGATGGAGCAGTTGGAATATCGCGTCCTCTCGAATCTTTGGAATGTGGTTTTTGAGCTCATCGAACGTCAACGTATTTCCACTATCGACCAGGTATCCCATCGTGAAGTATTTGCAGTATTTTTTTCAAAAAGATTATAATTTTTGAAGCGTTTATATGCGGCTGCAAACGACTCATTTATTTATTCAATAAAAATGCCAATTTTTGGTTATTGAGTTTGCCTCGTCATAGAGAGGTTGGCTTTCATTCTCAGGTATGAGAGGTTATGTAGATTGAATTAACTTTCGAGAGAGAGAAAAAAAAAGTGGTACGATTTGATGAGAGATGATTCATTCAGAGTTTAAGAGATGAAACCAGTGTGAAATAAAAACTTGAAATACTCTGCAAAAAGTTGCTTTTATGTGACGTAATACATTTGCTGACGCAGATTGATCGATTAAGTTAATACTGACTGTTGTTGATATGTTGGTTTTTATGCTGAGAATAACTTATTTCAGGCGTTGCTTTTTATTAAATTGGCAAAAAACATTAAAATAATACATATCAAGTGATTTTGGTAATTTTCTGCAATTACCTCCTAAACGAAGAGTTTATGAGAAAATAATAAACTATTACTCGAATAAATGTTGTTCTTTAACAGAAATCGACTTCAAGCGACTCGATATCGTTGAAGCGTGCTTATGATAAATCATTGACTTTTCGAGAGTGTTTGTATAACCAATTTCGATCGTTCTCTAAATTGTGTCAGTTCAACAGTGATTGCTTCCGATTTCAATTGAAGTAATGATATTCTCATATTTGATTTTTCAATCTAAGTTGGAGGAAGATATGTAAAATTTCATCACTAACCATTGTAAAGAGTTTTGTTGAATGTCTATTCTCCTTGGCTGTGAATAACCAATCAATTATGTTTTTTGAAAGAACAGGAAAACTCAAAGGTAATATTTATATATACCATTAATATACATTTTTTAAAAAAACATTAAAAAAAACAACAAAAACCAAAAACCAAAAAAAACCATCAACAAAATGTTTTATGAGAGGATATTAGTATGTACTTATTTTTGCTAACCAAAACGAAATAGATATTATCTTGAATGATAGAGATGAGAGAGCTTTAAATCTGATCAAATTATTGTTGAATTCAATTTCTTTTACATAGCAACTATGCCTCAACATATTCCTACATACCCCTAGCAGCAAATCAAACCTTATATTGAGGTTCAATCCAAATGATAAACGCGAGTATACAGCCTAATGAATTTTATAATGGGTTTCAACAATGGCGTCAAATAGAAAAGAAATGAAATCTCTCTATTTTCATTCTGTCAATAACTCCTTCAATTCACCATTCTCGAAAATCCCCCGAAATTCTTCTGAATCCAGACAATAGGTCCCTTCTCCATGATATTTACCATTTTTCCACTGTCCATCGTACCAATCTCCGTCCTTATAAGCCATCCTTCCTATTCCATGCTGCAGTCCTTCCTTAAATTGTCCCACATATTTCCTTCCGTCCGCCCATGTATAAGTTCCGCATTCTTCAAATAAATTATCTTTCCATTCTCCATCATACACATCTCCATTTTCATAAATCATTTTCCCTTGGCCTTCTCTTTGATCATTGAACCAAGATCCAATATAAATGGCATTCTTACCGCTTTTACTATACCAAGTATATTTCCCTTGACCTTGCTTTTTACCATCAGCCCATTCACCTTCGTAGATGTCACAATTCTCAA
>ENA-UOTZ01001918-UOTZ01001918.1-compost-metagenome-genome-assembly--contig:-NODE-1918-length-12329-cov-14.635733_pt1 | contig 12329 bp, 14 predicted proteins | sample MGYA00238144_ERZ746983 | MGnify/ENA primary metagenome ERZ746983 (study PRJEB28759, sample SAMN06268863) | compost metagenome | isolation source: single cell | place: USA: California, Emeryville, Joint...
GTCCATTTTTTATTTATGAACCGGAGAGATGAATTTTCTTTGGTGACTTAATCTAATAATATGACTAGTTCGCGTTAATGTTTTGAATTGTTTGTGTGTGCAATTATTGCTTAAATAATATTATATATTTACTATCCAAAAAAAAAAAGAGGAAAAAGTGTTCTGTCTTTGTTAAGGATGGATCTAAAAACTCACAAAACCGAACAAGCAAACTGAGTGAGTGAAGAGATGGATGCATTGAACTTAACCTTTAAATGGCGAGTAGGTCGCTATCGTGGTCTGTGAGGAAAGTTTTAGATTTAGCTTGCTGAAGGGTGTCACAGACGAAGGGATTCAAGATTCATTGGTAGGCAAAACTATCTCTGTTCGATGGCATTAACTGTCTTCTAAGCTAAGTAATGACAGTTATTAGTTGTTATACTGCTTTTGTGCACATAGTCAGAATGATATCTCGTTCCCAAATCTCTAAATTCTAACTTGTTTATAATTAGTGAGATTTTGGCGATAGTGATCAAATTGAATTAGTGCATAAATTGAAAAATTTAATTTCTTACTACAGCTTATATCTAATTTCCCGTGTGAAACATCCTAATAGGCATTTAAAGGTCATTGCTGTTTGAAGGAAAATAATAACGCGATGAAATTTTTCAACTTTGAGAGAAAAATTAAGACTTTTTATATATTTACTCACTCGTACTAGAGCTATCTTATCTCTATCACTATTCAAAATTTTTTTTTCTTATATCATTATTTTAAGTCACCAATGCTCTTTCCAGTTATAGGCTTGTATGAAAGCGCTGCTGTCGTAGTTTTTTGCATCTGATTCACGGCACGTCCAGCAAGCGTTTTATGCAGCTGGATGTTCTTCTGAAGCAGTTTTACTGGGTCTACACAATAAAGCACATTAAAACGATGCCATATTAAAAAGGTTCAGCAGTACCTTTGCTGGCCAGCTTACTGAGCTCAATCGGCACGTTCTGCTCTAAGAAATCCTCAATTCCCATGAAACCTCCACCCACTCGAACTAAAACAACCGAATTAATACACTCAATGCCATCTTATTCAATTACTCTGAACTTTGTCTCCTTCTGCCTTCACAAATATCTTCTTGCTGCCGAACTGATACACTCCTTCGCTCTCTCTCACGAATAAAAACTTGACTTTGCCCGGATCGTTCAAACTGTTGATATAATCCGCCAACGCATTATCTACAGGATCTCCTTTGACTGGAATATAGAGCGGGTTGCCTTCACGGATTTCGACAATGACCTTTTTCAAACTCGAGACATAGTCATCACGATCTTTAATTTGCAAATTCAACTCTTTAACTCCCCTATTGAGCTCCAAAATTTGCTCATTCAACTCTTGGTGGCTGTTTGTCATCTTTGCAAGGTTTTCAATTGCTTGGTCGCGGTCCAATAACGCTTTGGAGAGCTAACATGAAAATTAGTATGAAACAAATCCATGAAAACTCATTACTCTTTTCTTTGTTTGATCCAGCTGTCGGTTCAAGTCTTCTCTAGCGCAAAGGAACTGCTCGAGGACAGATATCTTGGATTTGAGATCCGCGATGGTTTTAAGACTCTGATTAACGTCGCCGATTAAGCTAGTGTTTTTCTCTTCAGTTTGGGTGAGTATTTTTTTCAACAAAGCGACTTCGTCGGCTTGAGCCTTATCCTGAACCTCTCTTTGTCTATTGGCAGTGGCGATTTGGGTTTTAAGCTCTTCGATTTTTTTATTAAGCGCAGCGTTATTTGTATGCGCGTCTGCGAGTTGCTCGAGCAGCTCATCGCGCTGAGACTTTTGAGCTTCGAACAACTGTTGAATTCCATTGAAATATTGAAGTTTCTGGTTCATGAGGGTGACTTCGTGAGTTAAATCAAAAGTCAGCTTTTTCTCTTGGTTGAGGAGTGTTTGGGCTTCGAGGAGCTCTTGCTTGAGTTGCTCGTTGTCTTTAAGCACGGCGTTGAATGCCATCCTCGATTCGTTGACATGGACGTCGGCTTCCTCAAATCTCTTTAATGCTGTAGCAATTTGCCCGTTTCGTTGCTTCTCGCTCTCAATTAACTTTAATTGAATGGTGCTCAGCTGAGTATAGACATCTCTGTGAATTAATTATGAGATATTTCGTATGGGTGGTGTAAAAAAAGTTAATTACCCTCTTCTTTTTGCTTCGGCTTGAGCTTCTTGGAGCTCGTTTTGAAGCTTTCCATTTTGTAATTCAAGTTTCTTATTCGTATTAGATGCTTCTTCCAACCTATTCATTTATTATGCTGAAGTGCCTCCACTTTACATCGCATGATTACTTTTGATTTAGCTCTCTAATCTTTTCAGCCAGGGACGATCTCTCTTGCATCAAATTCTGAATCTGATTCTGATTCGCATCATTCTCAACCTTCAGCTCTTTCGCCGTTTCCTCAATTGATAAGCGCAACTCATGTTGGTTCTCTTCGGTTTTCTTCAGCTGCTCTTTCAAAAGTTCATTCTCTTCTTTCAAAGCATCAACTTCCTAATCATTTAGCACCCATTAGCCAGACTAATGAGGCATCTCACTACCTTGCATTTCAGATCGAGCTCGAAGATAACTTTTTTGAGATTCTCAACTTGAGCGGATTCCCAAGCTCTCTCTGTTTCAGTCATACCCTCTAATTTCTTTCTCTTGCTTGGAGAGTCTCCAAGAGAAGTGGTTCTGTTCAGATCCAATTCATCTCTTTGACCAAGAATTTCTGAAGGAATTATCCCATTATCTTGCGTCGCTTTTCTGCTCGGGGAAACGTCATCCCATGTGACAGATATCTTAGCAGAATCCCGGAATTCAACGGTTTCTATTCGTATAATCTATAAGGCGCTAAATCACAGGAAATATACCTTTCTCAACAATCACACTCATAGATAGGTTTGGATCAACAAAAGTTCCCGCCTTTTTATTTAACGCGATTGTCTCGTTGATATCTTTATGATCCTTCACGATGCCCATGACATCGACGGTGTGCTTTTCTACAAGTTTTTGAAGATAAGCATTATATAGATCTTTGTCCTTCACAGTCTTAGCCTATTAAAAAAATCGGTTTCCATTAAATAAAAAGCCGTTGGGCTAGCTATTTACCCTTGTTGGGCTTCTTGAAGAGTTTTTCCTTGGAGAGGAAGATCTAACCGGCGAATATTGTCCTGATGGCTGAATATTCACCCTTGATTTGACATTTTTGCTTGGAGACTCGCCTCCACTGGTATTAGTGCTGAGCTTTATCTGCTGCTGGTCTCGAATCAAAATCTTATTGATAAAGAGCGTGATGATCTCGGCTTGTATTGGCGACTTATCGCTGCTAACGTTGTTGAGGGTCAGCAATGATTTTATCTGCGTTGCATTTCTTAGATAAGCTGTTAAGGGAGCCGTTTTACCTCATATTCAACAGTTTTATGGATTTCCTCAGGAATGGCGAGCTCTCCGTAAGCAATTACGTCGCCTATAAGGATGAGATAACCTCCACGAAGAATCTAATAAACCTGCTCCGTTTTCAATCGCAATTTCAAACATAGGATTGGCGCTCACAATATTTGCGTCTAGGAGAAGGCTACTCGACAATGGGATCTATCAATTAAGGTGTATCATTGAGATAGGAGAGTTTTTTGTGTAGGTTACCTGCGCGGTTTTTGTTTGATCTTCAATGGAAATTCTCAAGGCTTTGGCTTCTTGCACCTGGGACTCTAATTGATGGAAATTTAAGGATTTCAGCTCGAGTTCAATGAGAGCGGATGACCTGCGATGTAGAGTTCTCTTAGGGTGAAAACAACTCGGAAATTTTTGTTCTCCATGGTTTGCGTTTTTTTGAATATAAATCTATTAAGGTGTTTAAACTTTTTCGATTATACTCATTGGGATAGTTTTTAGCAATAATTTTATTTGCATGATTCAGGAGGCGGTGGATCTGAGTTCCAGAAAATAAAAAAATATTATCAAAGCACGTTGTTAGGCTAATCTTCTCTCCAAACAAAAAATTTTGATTTAGTTCACCGCTTCTAGATGAGATGAGTTTCCTTCATTGCGGAATGAGTTTGATGGGTTAAGTTATTTAGTGATCCTTTAATGTTGTAAATTTGATATAATTGATGAAACCAAAATCTCTATGCTCTACAGAAAAGGAGTTTGGGGTACGAGTTTGCTAAATGAGACGAGAGGAGAAAAAGTCAGCTAGCGTTTCTTAGGACTTAAAAAATCTCTAACAGACACTCTTTTTCCATCTGTCATCGACAAATTGAGCGACATATTCAATTTTTCTCCGTGTCCTCCTCCATAGCTCTTTGGTCTAGTGCGCACGCTACAATGATAGGAACGTTTAGGGACTCTCTAAAACAATTTGTTACGCTGCTGTGGTGGTTTTTGGCTGCGTTTGCACCTGAGTTTGTGGCTGTGGTTGGGTGCTTTTTGCAGAATAAAGCGCTTTCTCCAGCAGCTGCTTTGGTGGGAATTCTCGTCTTTTAAATACTCTAAAAAAACGAAAGTAGTGAGCAAGAAACTCACGAAAGAAATTACTCATAAAGCGTTTTTTCAGTATGTGTCGCCTGAATACCAACAGACTCTTGCAATTCCATATATCTAAACACCCAGCCTGCAAGGAAATCGTGTAGTTTGGTTACTTCTTCCTGCTTTCTCATCATCTCTTTTACATGTGTTGCCTAGCAAGTGATAAGATTGACGCAAAGGTTGCATCCGTACCTTGAGTTCATCATTGATTTTCTGCCAAGACTCATTCTCCTTCTTAATCGCGTTTCTCGCAGCGATCTCAAGCTCGCGGTTCAGATCCTGGAACTTCGCCATCTGCTTTTTCTGCTCGTTATAAGCCTTGATAAAACACAGCCCTTAACATTCTATCCAAACCGTTATCAATTTACCTCTTTTATCTGCTCGGATCGAGTTTTCTCGACTCCTAATTCCGACTGAAGGACGAGATTTTTATTTTCCAACCGATCATTCTCGCATTTCAAGTATTCGATTAAATTCTGGTGAATCTCCTGAATTCCGCCAAGGTTTGTCGCAGAAGCATGGGAGAAATTTGAGATGTAACTCTTCATTTTGATAATGATAGCAGTCTTTAAAGCAAGAACTTGTTTCGCCTCATCCAAACTGCTTGGGTCGCTAGATGCGTTTTTCAACTCTTTGAAACACGAATAAAATGAAAAATTGAAAGAAAAGTGACTACCTAACTCGATCTCTCGAATAAACGTCAATGGGTCTGCTGATCCTAAAGTATTTTTGCCAGCAGACCCTGAAACAGAGTAAACCGGACGTAGTCCTCCGAGAGTTTTATCCTCGAACTGCTCATGGGAATCCTCAGTGGGAATTCTTTGAGAAGCAGGCTTCTCGGCATCTTTTTGCGTCAAATTAGTCAAATTGTTCTTCGAAGGTGATCCTCCACCGAGAGAAATCTCTGAAAATATGCTTTGGGCGCCTTGTGCGTGCGGAGTGGGAGTATTGACTATTGGCTGGTCTTTCAGACTGGTGAACCTAATAATACAAGCAACAATTGAGTCATTCGATGGCATGGAACTGAGAAATTACCTAGGCCCTCTACGCTGGTCGTGCTTTACGCTACGAAGGATTCGAGCACGAGCCCCACTAGCTTTTTGGTTTGCAGCTTTTAATGTATCAAATACTGTTGGACCAACGTTTAGCAGTGATTCTCTGAGCCGAATGGTCTCGAGTTCGACGTCCTCAACCCTAATTTCATGGCGAAAAAGTTTAGAGTACTATTGGTTAGATAAATTACCTCTTTCTAAGCTGCTCATGACTTATTCGAGCTTTATCCAATACTTTTTCGAGATTCAAGATGTGGCGTTCTTGCATTTTAGTATAGTATGATTTTATCTTCGCTTTCCCGTATTCGATGACTTGCTTCCATTCAAGCGCAGAAATCGTTCTCTCCAGGTGCTGGTTGATGATAAACGCTCTATCATCATACAGAAACGAGTTAAATGCAAATAAAGCAAATAAAAGCTTACTGCAGAAGCTGCTGCTTCAAAATGTAAATAACGAATTCCGCTGACATCGAATTCTGTTCTTCCAAGGCATCTCGAAGCACACCGCCATTCGACAGCTTATTCAGTGCTGCCTTCACAGCATAAGGTATCTCGATAACTTCTCTCATATTCTAATGTTTTTTACAAGACTTAATGACCACTCTAACCCAATTTTTTTACATTTTCTGCGTTATTGAATGCATTTTCCAAATCAATTCCAGCAATAAAGGACTCCCTTCCCACTAAAGAATTTTTTTTCATATTGAGACTTGACATTTTCTCCTGTTGAGAGCCTTTTTCTCCTTTCGACAACGAATGAGAATACTTTTCCACACTAGACACTTTCTCATCCGGAATCTGACCATCGTCAATCATGCTATTCTCGTCTTGTTGACTCGTGTTTTCATCTGTGTCGCTAATCGTTCCCAGCGCGTCATCTGCACCTCTGTCCGGTGATAAATGATTATTCATGTTATAATTCGGGTTCAAGAACGTCGTTCCAGGGACTTGGTCGTAGAAAGGCTCAAAATTGAAATTAAAGCTGTGTTTGAAATAGTCCGGCAGCTTGATCTCTTTGAATTTCGGATCGTCCTGCATAAATTCAAGGAACTTTGCGTTTACAAGGCGCGACTTCTCGCTCAAGAGCCTTTCAACCTCCTGATCGCCATGACTAAGCGCCTCGCTGATAGCATTGATTTGTTTTTCAAGCACTTCAATGGTAACCCTTTGCGTTTCCAAATTATCCGTTTTCGTCTTCAATTTCAGATCATAAAGCGAGTTTTGCTGCGCCAGAATGCTGTTCTTCTTTTCCACCTCCAACAGTTGATTTTTCAGGTTCATTATCTCCTCCTCTTGCTCTCTGATCTTGATGTCCCTTTCAGCGATGTCCTTGTGGGCGTTTTCCATTTCTTTCGTGAGTTTCATCACGCGATTCGCTAAACCTTCGTTAATGGTAAGAAGTTCAAGGTTTGTCTTGTAATATGCGTAGGAATGGTAATCTTTCTTCTGGTAGAGATTCCCTATCAACCATTGGATTGAGTTAATGAAAATTTTTATAATGGATTACTGGCTTCTTCCATCTTATTTGTCATTTCCTTGCCAAGAGTCCCTTTAAAGAACTCTAGACTGTTATCAATGATTTTAGCGAGGCCTTTGCTATGGGCTTCCTGTAGTTCAGTTTCAGTCTTGTTTTTAGCGTATTCTTGCCTTATCTTCTCCATGCTAGGGAAAAAGGGTTCAATATTGGGGGAGATACTGGTAGTTACGTGGCTTGAGGGTCAAAGACGTCGAGTTGGAAGTCCTGCTTCAATGCTTCATAGTTGGTTTTCTCGGTTTCTTCGAATACATTTAGATAAGGACCTGCGAGTTCTTTCCTTCTGAATATATATGCAAAAATCTTAAAAACGGTGTAAATAGCTGTGGCTCAGGCGAAAGGTCAGGCTGGACAGCGACTTGGTGGGGCTTCAAAGAGCAATTCAACTTCTGCGCAAGATTCCCCGCTCAAACCTGCTGGTGGGATAAATGCTGCTGCGAGGTACCTCATAATGGGGAGTTAATAATTGCTAATATTGATATTATTTTCTTCTAGTGTTGCGTTTGCAAGAGACTTCATGAGTAATAAGGTAAAAGCCAGCAATGTGAAAGTCGTTGCGAGAATCAGACCGATAAATAAGATGGAGAGCGTACATTATTATTTGCAATCCAGTTCCAAATCAAAAAAATATTTCTAGGAACTCCAAGCGAGCGGGGTCGGTCATGAATGCGTAGTATTTACTTCGGAGAACTCCTGCGCTATCATGCCAGAAAATCAAGTTTTTACATTAGATCGCATCTTCAAGCCTGACTGCACCCAATCTGAAATTTATGATTTCATCGGAAAAGAAACCATTGAAGACGTCCTCGGCGGCTACAATGGCACAGTTTTCGCATATGGTCAAACCGGAAGCGGGAAAAACCCACACGATGTATGGAGTAATGCATGATCCTGACCTCAAAGGACTCATCCCTCGTTCAAGGTATTTTTTTCGATATTATAGTGAATAATAAAATTCTACTTCAATTGAAAAAAGTGAGCATATCTTCGAATATATCAATTCAATGGAAGAGGACGTCGACATTTCAATCAAATGCTCGATGTTGGAGATCTACAAAGAAAATTTATATGATTTACTCGCAGGCGATAAGCTGGTAGGAGACGGTGTGACCCGAGAGCTTAAGATCAAAGAGAACCCGAGAAGAGGCATCTATGTCGAGGGTTTAACAGAAGAGGATGTCGGCAGCCCAGAAGAGCTCATGGAACTGCTGGAGATCGGAGAGAAGCAGAGAACTGTTGCCTCGACTCGAATGAACAACTACAGTTCGAGAAGTCATTCGCTCTTCATAATGGAGATCATTCAGAAGTTCACCAATGAGGCGGAGAAGCGTGGTAGGTTGAATCTCGTCGATTTAGCCGGTTCGGAAAAGGTCGGAAAGACCGGCGCGACCGGAGAAACGCTTGAAGAAGCCAAGAAAATCAACTTATCGCTTTCATGTTTAGGTTTCGTGATCCATGCGCTGACGTCGGGCTATGAGCATATTCCTTACCGTGACTCAAAGCTCACGAGAATCCTGCAAGAGTCCCTTGGAGGAAATTATAAAACGACACTAATAGTGGCCTGCTCACCTTACTCATCGAATAAGGAAGAAACGATCACAACGCTGAAATTTGCTCAGAGAGCTAAAACGATCAAAAATCAAGTCAAAATGAACATTCAGAACTCTCCTGAGGCTCTTATGTCAGTCATCGAAGGACTGAAAGCAGAACTTGATGAATGTAGAGTGGAACTATCGAAATACAGGGAAGGTGGAGTCGGTCCAAGTCCTTTGCTTTCTGGTGGCATTGGAATCACTCCAGAGATGATGATGAATCCGCGGAATTGGTCGAAATTCAGGAACACTAAACTCGAGCCCAGCGCTTACGCTTTCGAAGACACTGAGAAGTCCAGCTATGAGGATTTCCAAAGACATATCCAGCTGGATACTTTCGATCCGAGAGCGAAGTAATTATCGATGGAAATGAATGAGTTTTGAACAGTTTTTGTTATGTTTAGCATGGAGAAAATAAAAGAAGAGATTGAAAAGAACAGAGCGAGTTTAGATGCCTCGAAAGATAAAGGGATGGCGAATATTATCGCTCATAGCAATGAGTTTATGAAAGGAGCAATTAGCGATGCGCTGTCGATTAAAGAAGGAGTTGACAGTAAAAAAATATTAGTAGTTGGTTGAGTTAATATAACTATTCTGTCTAGAAGGGTTTTTCCATAGAAAGGACTACAATTCATATGCGTACTACAGAACGAATTTGGAGCTCTTGGCCATCAACGAGAGTTTGAGTCTTCGTTTGGCTCATCTTTCCAAAGATCTTGAAACTACCAAGAAGGAAATCGCCGAGAAAGATGTCAGGATTAAAGAGCAGGACGAGGAGATTGCGCATATGAAGAGTCAATTGATGGAATACGAGAAGAAAGTTAATGTAGTTACTGAAGAGAACGATCTCTATGAGCTCAAAGTGCTCACCAAGACAGATAATTTGGAAACTCAGCGAGTGACAATTGAGGTGCTGGAAAAGCAAATTAATGCCATGAGCGAAGCTCTTACCCAAGGCGATCATGAGGTCGAGCGTCTGCTTACCGAAAGGTCGCGGCTTGTGAACACAAAATTCCTTGAGTTTTTGAACGATGATGTTAAATTTAAAGAAATCAAGTTGCCAGACTACTTCAAGCACAGTTACAATTTTAACTATGAACCTTTCTATGACCAAGTGCCAAAATCTACCTTCTTAAACCCTAACTACAACGAAAACAATAAATATCTCTCCCCTGGGAAACCAATGAACACCGAAGAATTACTCAGAACTATTGAAAGCGGCCTCGAAGATAGAAACAGCGTAGCACATAAGGACGAAGAGGAGAAAATCTCTGAGAAAGGGCTGCCTGAGCAAGGTTCGGCTTTGCTAAGGAAAGCTTCATTGCAAGCAAATGAGTCTTTTATTGCTGGAGTTGATCTGCAGAATGCGTTTAACAATGCAGAAAGAGTAAGGATTTAGATGATAAGACACTAACGTTCTGACCTTGCCGTTCAATAGAATCTAAAGGAAGTTTTAGAGATCCCTTCTGCTGTGCAGGCTGTTCTAAGCAAACTTGCTGGTGGCGGAGTGTTGCGAGATGCTTTGGAGGAGCAGAGCCACATGTCGCCGGAGTTCATTATATACATCCTCAAACAACAACTTCTTCAGTAAAAAAGTGCAAACGATGAATTTGAATTCTTATTTTTGTTAGGGCGACGATAATAAACCAACATCTCCAAAGAACGATATCGGCTTTGGAATGGAAGCAGATAATCGAATATGGCAAAGCGAAAATAAAGTCCTACTACACCAAAATGCAGGAAAGGCATATTCACAACCTGGAGCGAGTGCTAGATAAATCACGCATCAGTCACGCTCAGCTGAGAAAAAGGTACTATAGCTTCATATATTGTGATATATATATTCTCTCAATAGAGTTGAAGATGTGGAGTTAGAAACTATCAAGTCAAGAGAAACAGCTCTGAATCTTGGCGCTGGCCATGAAACGCATAAAAATATCTCAAACAAGACAGGCTCGCGGGCAAGGATAATGAGATCTTTTAAACACGAGAACAAGAGATTAAAGTATGCAGCTTAGAGATCTCACATTATACTCATATACGTGTTCTTATTTTACAGGGGACTCAATTCGCCGGCGAATAACCCAATATTCATCACCAATAACCTCGCTCATACGGAACCTATTCTCATCAGCCCACCTAAGTATCCTGGTATCAAAAGAGATTCTGAGGTTGGAGAGTCGATGAGACTTCATACAGAGACGGATTCTCACGAAGAAGACACCGCAAAGAAAGGTAATAAAATTTCTGGTTGAAACTGTGGCCTAAGAATACTCTTATTAAAGCGCAAGGTATTACTTTCTCCTTCGCTGCGGGGGTGGCTACGAGACAAACACTCAGTAGTATTGGAGGCCAAGACCACGTTTCTTTTATGAAGGAGATTGAAGCTGGTAATAACACATTTCTTGAGTTATAAAATCTGATGATGGATACTTTGAATACAGACATAAAAAGCAGCTCAGCTGACCCCAACAGTTTGGAAGAAGCTAAACAAATTATTAGCCTCAAGAACACTATTGTGTTGAAGTTGAAAAACTACACTTCGAGTCTGATGAATTCAGCAAGCTTTGGTCCGGGAGATCAGCAAACACTAATCGATTACCTGAAATACGAAAATGAGCGCCTTGAAAGCAAACTCTTGCTCATTCAAAATGAGCTAGGCGTCGAAAAAACGAGAGCAGAACAGATGAAAGAGGTAGGATGGGTTTATTTTTCTCAAACCGCAACACGTTTTAGGCTTTCACTGAACAAAAACGACAAATGATCAAACTAAATGATCTGAATAAAGAACTCGAGATAGCTGCTCGTAACGCCTTAATGAAAGAGAATGAGTCTTGGCAGAGAATTATAGATGAAATGAAGGTTAAATAGAAATATCATCAAAGTATTAACTAACATTATTTATTTTGCTAGAGCACGCACTTAAAGGAGACGACTCGCAAGCAGGAAGAGGTAGCAAAATTACATGATTTCCTTGCTGGCTGGGTGTTCCGGTAAGCCTTTTTGTAGCCAACATTTCAATGAAGAACACATAATTAGATACATGGAACTCCAGGAATCAAAAGGTGTCATTCCTACTCATGCAGAAAAAACGCTATATGAGTAAAACCACGACTTTTGTGCAAAAAAAGTTAAAGATAACAACGTTCTTAGGGTCTTCAAGAGGAGAGAGTTTCCACCAAAGCAGCTGCTGGAAAAAGCCTTGAATACATCGAGGTCGGTGGCGCAGTTGAGTCCGCAGCTGAGCCCGCAGCCAACATTGACGTAATGTGTTGATAAATCCTAGATTTTAATTGAATCATTTTAGATCGAGAAAAACTTCGCAGCCTGTACTCCTGCAATATACCGGCTCGCTTTATTCTTCGTCGCCAAACTTAAAGAAAAGACTCTCTAGAGACTATTTTGGCAATTTTCCAAAAGTTTAAGCCGAATAATGAGCTCAACTATCGAAAGATAGGAGAGCATGATAAGAACATTTTTTGCAGTTTTTTATTCTTCAAAGCAAATGAACAGTAAAACTATATGAAATTAAGGATTATTATAGTTTTTATTGAGATAGCTGCTCGTAACGCCTTAATGAAAGAGAATGAGTCTTGGCAGAGAATTATAGATGAAATGAAGGTTAAATA
>ENA-UOTZ01001919-UOTZ01001919.1-compost-metagenome-genome-assembly--contig:-NODE-1919-length-12318-cov-37.951883_pt1 | contig 12318 bp, 8 predicted proteins | sample MGYA00238144_ERZ746983 | MGnify/ENA primary metagenome ERZ746983 (study PRJEB28759, sample SAMN06268863) | compost metagenome | isolation source: single cell | place: USA: California, Emeryville, Joint...
CCCGGAATTGAAGTTGTTGAAGCAAATAACAATGATGTCAAATCATTGGTTGCTGCTTTTAAGGGAGCAGAATATGCGTTCTTAGTTACGAATTTTTTTGACCCTGAAGAACACATGGATCCTGACACTGATTATAAACAAGGAAAAAATTTAGCTGATGCAGCGAAAGAAGCTGGAGTGAAATTCGTGCTTTGGTCATCTCTCCATAATGCAGAAGAAATTAGCAAAGGAACTATCAATGTTCCTCATTTTACTGGAAAAAACAAGGTGGAAGGATACATGAAATCGATTGGACTGGAATTTACGGCTTTGTATGGTGGGTGGTTTGCAAACAATTGGGAGCGGTTCGGAATGGGTCCCTCGCGAGAGAAAGATGGATCGCTGGTTCTTCGACTTCCCTTGAGTGCAGATGTTGAAGTTCCTGTGATAGACGTTGAGGCAGACTTTGGTAAATTTGCAATGAGGGTTCTTCAGAACCCTAAAGAATATGCGGGAAAGCATATCTTAGTCGCTTCTAAATATCAGACTTTTCCTCAAATAGCTGAAGATTATACAAGAGTCACTGGCGAGTCTATCAAAATTGTTCAAGTTCCTGTGGAAAGTGTCCCAGTGAGAGAATTTCAGGAGATGTTTAAGTTTATCAATAAATACGGCTCGTTTAATGGAGAGCTGATAGATAATGATGAGTTCTTCGGGAAAGACAAGCCAAAGTTAAATAGCTTCGCTGATTACCTTGAGAGAAGCGGATACAGAATTCCTAAGTAAGTTGCTGTTATCTGAAGAATTCATATTCAGTTTGAGTTGAATTAATTAGCTGCCCCCATAGAACAGAATAGATTTTGTTCACTTTGACATATTTGAGTATTTGTAAGGTAGAATTCATTTGTGAAGAGTAACTAACAATGAAACCACGTCCTAGAAATTCAAACTTATTACCCATTCTACAACTTAATCCATGGAAATTCGTGATTCAGCTTTTAAAAATTTTCCTTCTAAACTTGGAAAGGAGGAATCACTGCTTTTTTTCGAAATTAAAATTATCATTGGCTTCTTTGGAATCGCTCCCAGTAATACTGATCTGAGTAATTAGATATTTCAACCCGCATCAAAATAAATAAGAATATAAAAAGAAAAATACAATATTTACTTAGAAAGAATTAATATCTAGAGACACAAAATGGTTTCCACACAAAAACCAATATTCACAATTGTTGGTGCAACTGGAATGCAAGGAAAAAGCGTCCTTGCTGAAGCTCACAAAACAGGAAAATACCACATAAGAGCAATCACCAGAAATCCAAAGTCAGAAGCTGCACAGAAACTCCAGGCAGATTATCCTGGAATTGAAATTGTTGCAGCAAATAACAATGATGCCAAATCACTTGTTGCAGCTTTTCAAGGAGCAGAATATGCATTCTTGTTCACGAATTTTATGGAAGATGAAGCACATATGGATCCTGACACCGATTATAAACAAGGAAAAAATTTGGCTGATGCAGCGAAAAAAGCTGGAGTGAAATTCGTGCTTTGGTCATCTCTTCATAATGTAGAAGAAATTAGCAAAGGAACCATCGATGTTCCTAATTTTACTGGCAAAAATAAGGTTGAAGGATATATGAAGTCTATTGGACTGGAATTTGCGGCTTTGTACTGCGGATGGTTTGCGAACAATTGGGACCGAATGGGGATGGCACCTACTCGCGAGAAAGATGGATCATTAACGCTGCCACTTCCTTTGAGAGCCGATGTTGGGATTCCTGTTATTGATACTGAGGCAGACTATGGCAAATTTGCAGTGAGAGTCCTTGAGAACCCAAAGGAATATGCCGGTAAACATATCCTAGTTGCTGCAGAATACCAAACTCTACCTCAGTTTGCTGCAGATTATACGAGAATTAGTGGCGAGTATGTCAAGGTCGTTCCAGTTCCTTTAGATAGTGTACCTATTAAATTCTTGCAAGGGATGTACAGGTTTATGAATGAGTATGGTTATTATAACGGAGAACTGATCGATAATGATGCGTTCTTTGGGAAGGACAAGCCAAAGTTAAATAACTTTGGCGGGTGGGTAGAAAGAACTGGTTTCAGAGTTCCTAAATAAATGGACTCGATTGTTAAATACTCTTTAAAGCAAATGAGACTCTCTTTCTGAATATTTTTACTTATCAATACTTAAATAAATAATTCACATTCTAATAATCCAGTAGCAGATATCTATAGTTTCGAAAGTAGATCCTTTGAATAAGGACTTCGAAAAACTCAAATGTGTGGCTATCTTCTCCAATTATTGTAAAATTATCATGCTTTGAAACGAAACTAGCCAAGCAACTATTATTGATAGGTTAGCTGATAGAATATTTTCAAAGACAGAGATAGAGAGAGGAAAAATCGTTTTGCTCATTTACTCTATTTTCTTTCAATCTTTCCTCTCGTCACACAATTTTTTTCGTCTTTTCAAAGTCGAAGCGTTAATAGCATTCGGATTGCTCTCCAATTGAAAAAAGAAAAAGTGGATTAGAAAAACTGATTTCGGTGAAACGAAAGAAATACCATATAAGCATATTAGATTCGAATATAGCGAATAAAAAGTAACGATTCTGATGCTTGCTTTGAGATAATCAATCATTCGCATTATCACATCCGTAAGTTTTTTCATGATCCAATCCCTTTCCAGGCGATTAGGAAAAAGTAGGAATCACAGTACAATTCAGCAACGAAAAGAATCACTGTGCTTCTATAGATCAATTTTGGTCAATTCTGATCCAAAAATTTGGTTATTTAAACTCCATCAAATTATAACCAACAAACATAAAAAAATAAGAAATAAGAAATACCACACCACTAATAGACTCAAAATGGTTTCCACGCAAAAGCCAATTTTCGCTATTGTCGGCGCAACCGGCATGCAAGGAAAAAGCGTCCTTGCAGAAGCTCATAAAACAGGTAAATATCACATCAGAGCTTTGACAAGAAACCCAAAGTCCGAGACTGCACAAAAACTACTTGCGGATTATCCTGGCATTGAACTCGTCGAAGCCAACAACAATGATAGCAAGACAATACATGCTGCTTTCAAAGGAGCAGAATATGCCTTCTTGCTGACGAGTTTCTGGGACCCTGCAGAAAAACTAGATCATGATACTGACTTGAGGCAAGGAAAAATCATGGCTGATGCAGCAAAAGAAGCTGGAGTCAAGTTTGTGCTCTGGTCATCTCTTCATGATGTCGAAACTATCAGCAAGAAATCCATTGAGGTACCTCATTTTACGAACAAGAATAAAGTCGAGAAGTACTTGAAATTGATTGGACTAGAATATGCTGCTCTCTATGCTGGATGGTTCACAAGTAACTGGGAGCGCTTTGGAATGGGTCCTACTCGCGAGAAAGATGGGTAATTAATTCTTCGAACTCCTATGAGAGCAGACGTTGGACTCCCTGTGCTTGACACTGAGGCAGATTTCGGCAAATTTGCTGTGAGAGTTCTTGAAAATCCCAAGAAATATGCTGGCAAGCAGATTTTTGCTGCCTCAGAATATCAGACTTTTCCTCAAATGGCTGCAGATTTCACAAAAGCGACTGGTGAGCCCGTAAAGATTGTTAGAGTTTCTTTGGATACAGTTCCTGTGAAAGAGCTTGCAGAAAATTTTGAATGGTATAACAAATATGGTTATTATAACGGAGAACAGATCGATAATGATGAGTTCTTCGGGAAGGACAAGCCAAAGCTAAATAACTTTGGCGGATGGGTAGAAAGAACTGGATACAGAGTCCCTAAATAAAGAAGTGGGCCAAGTGCTTAACTATTTAGTCCTTCCTACATATTCATCAATGTTACTACAATATTTTAACATTGATAGTTTGAGAAAAAGTATTGCTTATATAGATATGAAGGACCTTTTACTAATTTGGAAACAACATCATTTACCAATAGACTATGAATAATAGCCTGCATAATCTCCAAACATCCTCCTTAATTAAAAAAAAAAACATAATAATTTCTTCTCTCTTGCTATCCTTTTTTTTTTTTGGAATTCAAGCTCCCACTAATTTCGTTAAGGCATCACAGATTCCAGAAATAAATCGTAAAATGAATTTGATTGCAATTAGATTTGTCTCATGTAAATTATTTATTGCCTTCTAAAGAAATGATATTGACACCTCACTCAGTTTAAGGAAAGTGTCGAAAAAGTAAGTCATTTGCCTGCTCTTGACGAAGAAACGCTTAGCTGTGAAGAAGCTTATTTGTTACAACCATTTTCAGTCAATACACTGGCGGTGAAGACAAAAAACAAAAAATTAAACTTGAGAACAACTGATGGACGAAGTGATTCACTACTGAAACGAAATGAAGAATTTTCGGATCAAATTGTTGATTTTTTCTATTCTGACACAGTATATTTATGATTACAACATTAATTATTGCTATTCAAACAACCATAAAAATGATGAGGAAATCGTGTGAACTGAGGAGCGACTTTTCAACTCAAAAACAAATTTTTTCCTCTAATCCCATATTTTTCATTGGAACTTGATCGCTAATTGTTACTTAATTTCAGTGACTTAGGCCCTTGACCAACAGATTTTAAGTTATAAATTTAGGATTACTGTGCAAGCAAGTAAAGAATCACTTTCGTTAATCTGATCAGATTTGAGTGAATCATCGGTCTCTAATTACGAATATTTAAGGCCTGTCAAAAATAGTAAAAATCAATTTAACATAATAAAAACAAATTACCCCAAAGAAGAGTTCCAATGGTTTCCACTCAAAAACCAATCTTCGCTGTTGTTGGTGCAACTGGCTACCAAGGAAAATCCGTCGTCGCTGAGGCTTATAAAACTGGAAAATACCACATAAGAGCCTTAACGAGAAACCCTAAGTCAGAAGGTGCCCAGAAGCTCCTCGCAGAATACCCTGAAATCGAGCTCGTGACAGCAAATAATAATGACTACAAATCACTTCTGGCTGCCTTCACAGGAGCTACGTATGCTTTCTTCTTCACAAACTTCTGGGATCCTGCTGAAAAACTTGATCCTCTTACCGATCTCAGACAAGGAAAATTGCAGGCTGATGCAGCTAAAGAAGCTGGAGTCAAGTTCGTAATTTGGTCATCTCTTCCTGATGTTGAAGGTATCAGTAAAGGAACTATCGATGTTCCGTTTTTCTCTAACAAGGCTAAGGTTGAGAAATATTTAGAGTCGATTGGGCAGGATCATGCGGTTATTTACGCTGGCTGGTACGCAAGCAACTGGGATCGATGGGGTATAGGACCTACTCGAGAGAAAGATGGATCATTATCCGTCCAATTTCCTTTCAGAGCGGATGTAGCACTTCCAGTAATTGATACTGAGGCAGATTTTGGGAGATATGTTGTGAAAATTCTCGAGAATCCTAAAGAATACTCTGGTAAACGCGTTCTGGCTTTTGCTGAATACCAGACCTACTATCAGATTGCCAAGGATTATGCTCGGGTAACTGGAGAGCCTGTGAAGATCGTGCAAGTTCCTCTGGACAGTGTCACCTCAAAAGAGGTACGAGAGATGTACAGGTGGTTCAACGACTATGGGTGCTTTAATGGAGAGCACATTGATAACGACGCATTCTTTGGTAGAGACAAACCAAAATTAAACAATTTTGGTGGATGGCTGGAGAGGACTGGATTCAGAGTTCCTAAATAAGTCTTTGCTAATAAGTATTAATAACTAATTTAAGCAGAATAGTTAGCTAACCTGTACGTTAGAAGAATTATTATGATTATTTCTTTTTTACTATAATTACGAGCAATTAAGAGACAGAATTATCGATTAATTATTATTGGTACAAGCATTGTAAGCAGTAACATATCTTCAAATATCCCCAAAAAATTTTCTCTTTCTACAGATTTGAACGCGCTGTCATAGTGATGCTGAATGCAGATGGGCACAAGCTAAATATTTAAAGAATAGGAACAATTCACATATATATTTTGTTCAGAAAAAGGAATTGATGATGTTTGACTCACCTCTCAAGGAGAGCAGTCTTAAATCTCCTTTGAGTTATCGCACTATGTCAATACTACCAGAGCCCACCGGAGCAGTGCTTTCTGTGTTGACTACTCTCTACTATGGTCTTTGACGAATCGCATTATTGGTTTTGCTTCTACAAGAGTTAATGTAGTAATCAGTTGACGCAATCTGAAGTTAAGCCATGAATTTTATGGTCGATTCAAACGTTACTCAAATAGTAGCTCTTTTCAAATTCAAAAGAGAAATCTATTATATCATATTGTGGGAAGTGTTTCTAACTGAAAATCTTGATTAAATTTCTGCAAACAGACAATATCCTTCGAAAAATTATCAGAAGGGGGTTTAGCCTTCAAACGACCTTGGAATTCATGGGAGCCAGTCGAAAACTGCCTATTACTACAAATCCACTTTTGAAGTCATTATCTCAAAATCTTCTTATAAGTAGAAAAATATTTCGACAGCCTTTTTTGCTCTCATTCTATGCTTATGCCACAAAATTCTTCCATGAAATACCGATATTAGCTGAATTTTCTATAAGACCTCAAAGTCGAATCTCTTCAACAGAGCTGAAGGTATTGTCATATTGAATTCATCATTCGAAAATGCTTTTTTATAAAAGTGAATAATGAAATTTGCACTTCAGGGTCCAAATGTGAACTCCAAGACTTACATTTGGATATAGTATTTTTGTATTTACATGAAACAAAACCTAACGAATCATTTCGAACTTTGCAGTCTTCCAAGCTTATGGTTTAATCCTCGGGATTTTTTCAATCACATTTACTCCTTTCAAGCTTTGAATGTTTGTTGAAACATAAATAGTCACTTGACTGAGCTCTCAGGTTGATTTGTTTTCATTATATCAGTATATTCAATATCGCTTGCATCTAAATTGTTCTTTAGTTAAAAAAATTGCCCTCAACACCCTTAGAGCTCAACCTTCGAGTCATCTGTGATAGTATCATTGCCCTCTGCACTCTATTTAAGAACTCTCTCAAAAAGGAAATCATTTCTCATCTGTTTTTCTTCCTTTCGAAAATCCATTGTTTTGCTTTACACTAAAAGCGGTCGTTTTGTTATCATTCGATGAACTATTAATCGCTTAAATTATTTTGCTGATATTGCTCATAACTAAAAAACAGCACTGATAAAATTATTGCAAGATGAAGAGACCGGCAAGAGAAAACGTTCGCAAATACAAGATCAATCAGCACCAAACTAAGAATATCCAAAGTCTGAGTCCTCCCCAAAAGCAGCTTCTTAAAAAAATAGAGAACGTCCAGAGAGAAACACGCCATAAATATGAACATTCAATGCAGGATAATTATGTGCGCCCTGAACAAAAGCAAGAGGCTCAGGATTTCCGTGTAGAGATCGAAAAACGCTTCCAAAAATCAGCAGCCAACAAAAATTACACCTTTCCCTTTCGTAACGCCACTGAAGGCCAAGAATCAGAGGCAGATAGCTCGTGTGACTCACTTAAACATGTAACAGTCTATGACCTAGCGTCTCAAAATCAAAAAAAGAAGAAACCGGCAAAAGGAGGCTATAATCCTCACACTTTGGATCAGGAATATCGGACTTACTACTTAAAAACGGAGGGAAATGAGAGCATTGGAGGCATGGACCAGGAGTTTCTCGATGAGAGTGATCAAGAAGTCCCAATAGAAGTCCGCATTAGAGACAAAACCTCTTCGACATATCGCAATTTCATCAAAATGTTAGAGAGCATACCCATGTTTAGCCACAATTCGACCAATTCTCAGGCAAAGGCCAATCATCAGCCCCAAGTTCGTGACTTTGGAAAAGCTAGAAAAGATGAAAATGAGACTCTGAGCACAATTGATGGGGGACGCAATTACACTGGACAAGGATATTCGAGTAATAAGCAGGATATGTACACAAATTTCACAACTCAGGCATCGACAGCGGAAACATACAAAGGGCATCTGAGAGACGGCTACTCACCGAACGAGCGCATAAAAACGCAAGAGCGAGACATCAAATCATCAGAAAGACGAGAGCGGAATCAGATAAAGCCATTGAGCGAAGAAAAATATGCCAGGGTTGATCTAGGCTCCAAATTTATCGATTCAACGAAAATGGCTCAAGAAAACGCTAAACTACTTTACGCCCAAAATAATAACTTGAATAAGTCTATTACACCGCAATATCACCCAGGAGCTTCAAATATGAATGATATTTTCTCTAGGGAGGGTCATTTTAAAACGTACACCAATGATGGTTCGAGGACTCAAACTTATTCAGGCATGACCCAAGTTTCACATCCGAGCAGGAAAAACCCTCTTGAAAACCTGTACCACCGCGCGCAAAATGATGTGATGACAAATAAATTCAGACTCACGACCAATAGTTCTGGCGGTATGAATCCAATAACCACCAAATCATATATTGCTAAACCGACGAAAGATGGCGCTCATTCAAATTCAAGCCTTGGGCATTCGATGACACCTGTTAAAAGAGATGAAATCCCGAAAGATATCTCGAGGAACCTCGCTTTTACAAATTTTTATGGGGCGAATCCGCAGCAGACAGCAGAGCGCTTTTCAGCCACAAATTTTTCTATTCAAGGCAAATCCTCGCAAAAGAGTAGCGCAAATGCTTTGCAGATAACGTCACCGTCTCCATTAAAAAAATCTAATGATAGCGGCTTTTACACATCTTACGATCTCGCACAAGCACAGTTCTTTAATCGTCCTCCTTTCCAATTAGACACGGGGATTGCAAAGCGCAGCCGAGGACACAGGTAAAAAATCAGTTGTTTTTGTTGGTTTGCTCATATACTTGCATTTTAGCCGTGAAGCGCTCTCAAGCTCTCGCAACCGGAATAAGACTCCGGATAAACCATTGATAGAAGCTCATAACCTGCTGATGAGGACGAGTTATGATACAAACAATACCTTTACTAATGGGTTAGTAAGCACTTCCTTGCATAAGACTCCAGTGAAGCCGTCTGGAGTCGCAACGCAAATGACCCGTAACAGTCAATCAGCAAAACGTAGCACTAACAAATAGTTTTTCTTGGGATTATGATTTTCCCTTTTAATTTTTTCCAACCAGAGACGACATTAATTTCGATTTTTCATTTGTGCGAAATAATGTTACTCGGTTGATTGATTGATTTTTCTTGAAGATCTTGTATTGATTAGATTGTTTTAAATTGTATTTTTTTGTGAGAAACTATATTCAAAGTTTCATATAAGCTCACATTTTTGAGATAATTACAGAATTATTCTTGCCCTATAACTCCTTAAGCTGAAATGAATTACTAATAAGGTAATTACATTCTATAGAATGAAGTGAACTTCATAATAGCAAGGTTATTTGCAGATAAATTATGATTCATGGAAGTCTGAGGAAGTCCACCAGAGCCGATGCCAATTAAAGCATCTCTGAAATTTGATTGTAAATAAATTTGATTTTTGTTTTATTATGAAGCTCACAGCACAAAAACACCGTACGAGTTCGCTTTTTCGTAGTGAGAGAAGGGATCATCATAATAATTAGCTTCAAAAAGGCTTCCTGGTTCTTCTGTAACTCCTTCCTGATCAAAGAGGAATTTCATTATTTATTTCGGTTCGTAGATAGTTCAAATTCGCAAGTAATTGCTGCCTGTCGAGCCATTCTCGTTTGTCCAATCTGATTTTGGCCTGGCGCGGCCTTCTCTCTATGTCTAAAACTTCCGAGTCAGTTTCGCGAGACCTCCTTGAGAAATAATATCTCGCTTCTGCGTCATTTATATGAGGCGCGAGCGCCTCTTCGCCTTTCTAATCTTTCTTTAAACTTGTAACTGTCAATTAATAAGCTTGTGGTGAGCTCCAGAACTGCTCGAATACTGTTTGTGGCAGCTTGTGTAGTTTTTTTAAGCAGAATGATTATCCTCATACATTTTTGAATGTCTTAATGTTTTTTTTAATTGATGCTTTTTGGGGTAGTCGTTCTAGATTCGTTTTTTGTAAATCGATAAATATAGAAAACAACATCCGAGGTTTTTCTACCTGGTATCACAAAAAAAAAGTGAAAGAGATCGGTCAACTCGTGTAATTTATGCTTCAATTCGTATCTTTTCTTCTTGAAACCATTAGTGAATGCAATTTGTCAATAACGCGAAATAAGCCATTGAGAATTTGTTGAGAAAAGGGATTTTTTAATTAAACATTTATTCGTAAGATTTGAAGACGGATTTCCCGAGGAAAAGGACAAACGAACTAACTCGTAAATTCTACAACAGCCGGTGTTATTCTATAAAAAATCTTCAATGAAAAAAGAGAATCTTCGAGAATCAAACCTCCATCTTTCCCAGCCTGAAGAGGCCATACTACTGCTGTCGTTTAAGGATTCAACGATTTTCACGATTGTTCATAGGCTATCGACTATTGCGAACTATGAGAAAGTACTAGTAATGGACAAAGGAAAAGTGATCGAGTTTGAGCATCCTTATATACTGTTTGTGAAGAATGTGGGTGATAACTCCATTACGAATTTAGAAGGGGTTTTTCATCAATGGTGATGAATACTGGAAGCAAACACTCGAATGTAATCTTTGAAATAGCGAAGCAAAGCTATTTTGGCCATAAGATTCAACATTAGCAGTTAAGCTTAAGAAATAGTAAAAACCGAGAAATGGTAGAACAAGATAATACTCTTTGTGTAATTTACAGACGAGATATGAGTCAGATACCTAGGATGTGTTATGATCATGGTGTAATTTAGCAATTCGTAATATCATTTTAACAACCAGAACAGTATTAGGTACGTACGTATTGACACAAATCATAATAATTTAGAAATTAATTACTTGAGTTATCGAATTATAAATGTGATGGAGGAAAGCTAATTTGTTAACTTGATTTTAGCTGTTCCTAAATGAAGGTGCGAGATATTTACTCAATCTAAGCACTAAAGCAAGTCATAGAATGATACCTTTTTGGGTAATTATGAATAGCTCATTCACTCTTTCCATCGTATCAGCATAGATCGTCAGATAGTAGCAGTCTTTGGAGCATAGCTGAGATAAAATCACACCTTCTCCCTTTGCAAAATCAAAAGCTGTGCCTAGATCTTGCAATTGTTCTATCAGTTGAGCGGGAGATTGATAAAAAGCAGGCTTTTTTAGCTTCTTGAGAAAACGAAACTTTTTGGATATTTTTTTGGAGCCAAATAATCCTTTTGTCCAAGCATGCGGCCAGCTTTCACCTCCTTCTCGAACATTAAGGTCAACAGGATAGAGATCCCATTTTATGTTATCCTTTGAAATCGCACAGAATCCCAAAGCAAAAGCTCCTCGACAACCATACTCTTGGAGCCACTTACCTATTTTAACTCCATATTCCTTTGCTTCCTCAAAGTAAGTTTCATTCCCTGATTCAGCTCCTTTATATGCTCCAATCTCAGAGAAAAGTTCCTCGGCAGCTCCCATAAACTCAATAGATTCATCAGAAATTACGAACCTAAAGCAAGGAGAGTTCTTATACGGAGCGTTGAGCCATTCTTCCGCAATGAATCCCGTTTTGAATTCGAGCACATTTCGCGGAATTGATTTCTCCAAAATAGACCAAGCGGCATTCCCGAGATTACCATAACTTTCATTAGCCTTAAGAAACCATTTAGCGTGATCTTCATTCGGGTCAAGCAGTTTGATGTGATAGAGCAAGTCTTCATGAGAATGTAATAGAGGAGTGCCGAGTGGCAGAGGGAGACCAGCTTCCTTAAATGCCAGTCTTCCGCTGACTTTATCATCCGTCCAAATTTTTCTCCCTTCCTCTATTCCAAGTTTCTCACATAATACTTTTGCCTGCGTTTCAAATTGATAACAATGGAAAAAGGTTTTTTGAGCTTGACTGATATATTTTTCTTTTAGTGTTGCAACAAGTAAGTCATCTGCTGCAGCATTAAGCATCAAACTCGCTACATCTTCTTTTGGTGCTGGAGTATATCGAATTAATCGAGACTCATAGCCATTCGGAAGATCAGGGATCTGCTTTAGATAGTATGCTAAGATAACATCATCAATAGGTCGGCTAGTGATGAAAACGAGGGTATTATTCGAATCTCGCAACTTTAGGAGATGAAATAAGCCTCTTTCTTCTTCTTCAACACATAATTCAAGCGAATATTCCGCATAGTGGCCAAAGCTAAAGACCACCAGATGAAGATTGATGATTTCTGTTTTATCCTCCATGGAATTTATTTATATTTTTAGATTAATCGTAGCGATTTATTTCTAACGCCGAACTCACTTAGCAACTTATACTCGATTAACGCAAAACAGATGAGACCCTAACCTTCCTTCAA
>ENA-UOTZ01001922-UOTZ01001922.1-compost-metagenome-genome-assembly--contig:-NODE-1922-length-12276-cov-9.357570_pt1 | contig 12276 bp, 10 predicted proteins | sample MGYA00238144_ERZ746983 | MGnify/ENA primary metagenome ERZ746983 (study PRJEB28759, sample SAMN06268863) | compost metagenome | isolation source: single cell | place: USA: California, Emeryville, Joint...
CATGAGAATTTGAGTCCCGAAAAATGCCGATGTTATCTCCTTCACCAATTGAAAGAAATGATTGCTGCGAGCAATATCAACGCCGTTTGGAATGTTAAAGAAGCAGCCTTGACTTCATTGCGACAATGAGAAACATTCAAACATAGCTTAAGTGTTAACAATTCATTTCATAGAAAGGCTGGTGTTTTTTTGCGGTGGAGTCGCTAGAACACATTTATTCGTTTGTTGCCCTGGAACTGCCAGCCCGAAAACTTTTTAGGAATTCTTTTACGGAAAATTTTATAGCAGGTATGAACGCAATGGCGAACGTAATAGCCATCCTCCTCTCGCGAGGAAAAAGAAAACCGCCTTTTCTCTTAGAATAGAGTGTAGAAAAACGGATGAATAGCAATGTTTTTTATCTTTTTCGAGTGGAAAGAGGTGAAAAACCGATTCTTTAGCAGTAATTTGGTTCTCCGATTGCTCTTTGCAAGGACCTTCCACTGCACTTGGGGGAAAGAGCAGTATCCAAATATGGGTTTGGAGGAGGCTATTATAATTTTCAGCCAATTAAAATCGGCCAATCAGAATCGAGTCTGATTTGATGAAGCGGTTATATTTTTATATAATCCCGAGTGGAGCGGGTCTTATTTCCGTTTCATTACATATTATGACGATTCAAATGTGTACTCGAAGCTGCTCCAGTCTAGATGAGTTGCCACCTCTTGATGTTTTCGGAAGATAAGAGGAATCTCAACCTCAATTAAATATCATATAGCAACCTCATTGCTGCCAAATCAGGCCTTAACTATCGCATAGTAGCCTTTGATTTGACGCAATTGCTTCAATTGATTCATTGTTTCCGTTCATATTATTCAAGTAATACAATCTAATAATATTGAGGGGCAACATTAATATTAACACGAATGATAGCAATAAATATTCACTCTTTTTGTAAGCTTTTAATTAGAACTCCATTCAAAATCATCAACACAATTCATTAATCCAAATGTTTTGACAATTCAAGATGATGTTCGAATCTTTCTTCCATGTAATCTTCCTCGCCGAACTCATCAAGGCAACGCTCTCCCTCAACAGGAACCGTTTTCTCATGCATTGAAGTGTAGACTTGAATAATCCTAATAGCAAATTTACCAAAAGTTGTGTCTTAAAATTTACTTAACACAAGGCTCATCAATGAACTCTGCGAATAGAAGGCAACTAGGTAAGTTTCCGATTTTATCAGGTTTCATTTTCCTCATCTCCTCACAGATTATATGCGTCTGCTCCGCCATGCACAACATTTCAAACGTCATCTTGCTATGATTCTTCCTGCCATACTCCTCCCGATCGATTAGCTTCTGGTAGTGTCTTATCAGCGTCGACATACCATAGGCTTTGTAGAACTTTATCCCAAGCTCGATAAACTCAAAAATTTCTGGTTTAATCGCCTTCATATCGAGTTCAAGCATTGCTTTTGCTTGCTTTAACCGCCGGAGATTCCCACTTGCGACTTTAGCCATCTTTTCGTAGTCTTTGTGCAACCGCAAATATTCTAAATAGAAGAAATTCGCGTTCACCTCAAGGATGCTAAGGAGGCATTATCGCTACTAAGGAAGATAATGGAAATAAATGTACTCTTTGACCGCATCTAGCGTGTTTCCTTTAGCTTCTATCAGGTTTGATCCCTCTAACACAATCGATTTCTAGTGAAACGAGTTATTTATTGAGAAAAAATTCGTATTGATTACCGAGACAAGATCGATGACGTTATAAAGTTTCCTAATTTTCTCCCAGCCTATGTAATAATTGTCTAATATCTCGACCAACGCTTGCCTTGTGTAAAAAAATTTTCGTAAGTCAAGGACATATCGTCATCATTAATTTTACAAATATTTTTCGCTGGGATCATTTTCAGGTTTGAAGGTCAGAGGAAGTTTTTCTCTGATGAAATTAACCAGTGGCTCAGCCTCATTATAAGAAGCAAAGGCAAAGCAGTATCGAGCCATTATCAATTCAATAGCCAGCGCTTCTTCATTGGCTGAGAGGAAAAACAGAGAGTCATTCATTGACAAAAGAGGAGTAGAATTACAGCCTTTGGTAGTGAAACTCTCAGCGTCACGGGTAAGGAATGTTTGCCATGTCAACGCTATTGGCTTGGTGTTTCGTTTTCCAAGGATTCCTAGCTGCATTGAGATAGAATCAGAGTATTTCTTGAAGGTAACTTACCAAATCTACGCTTTGGCTCAGGTAGGCTTCGAAGCTTTCTTTATATTTCGAAAAATTTTCATCCGATGTCTGCTGGATGGGGTAAATCTGCGTAAGCAAATCACTGAATTTTTTGCGAGTCTCGTTGATTATGGCCAAATTCGCAGCTGTTTGATTGTCTAATGGAGACGTTAGCAATTCGAAAAAGTCGGTTTTGTCAAGGATGATTGGAACAGGGAAATTGTAAATCATATTGATAAATGAAATTTTCTTTTTTTTTTTGATATATCAATTCGCTAAACTGACTTAGCGGTATATATGCCTGAACTTATTAGCCTTAATATAGCAACGAACGATAAGATGATTCAAGAAGGCACTGAACCAGATCATATCGACTTCGTTATCTTTACTGAATGGAACGCGATATTATTCCGCTTCTAGATTCAGTAGCTTCCTACTCGAATTCTGGTATTATTAATCTGGTTAGATGAGATGAAAACTCTTAATTAGCTAGACTTTAACTACTGATTCGATGTAAGAAACTTCATAGGTTAATCAAATTGGAAAAAGGATATCATTGCAACAGTTTTATAGAAATTTTGGGATCCTTGGATTAAAAAAATGAAAATCGAGCTTCCGACATTTTGGTGTTAGAAAATTCCTCGTTTATTGCATTGAATGCGCTTTCTTGTCAATATATGCTAAAGCATTGAATATACAATGTTAAAGAAAAATAATTTGCATAAATCGAAATTCTATCAATAATTATAATTGAATTTTAGGGTTGAGATTGCTGCGTCTTCGATAAGTGTTCATTTCATGCTCCCTCTTATTGATGAATTGATTGAAGGCTCTTCATCTAGCACTCTCTGTTGATACAAATAAGATATGAATAAATCCTGTGAGGAAAAAAAAAAATTACCTTGAGCGCATCAATTGAATTCTCCCATTCCATAAAGGCGTATTTAGAATCTTGCAGTTCCGTCCTCAGCTATATAGCATTAATAGATTGAGGATATCGCAAATATATATAAAAAAACTCACTTGTCTGAATATCGCATCAAGTTCTTGCTTTTGAGTCTCTCTCGTCGTAGAGAGATTTTCAACCTTTGTTTTCAAGGCTTCATTTTCATTTCCCAACTCCGTGAGTTTTTCAACGAGCCAAATATTATCGTTTTCAAACTTTTGAATGAGATAAGCGATAAACGATATTATGTCGAAATATTCGTCCTTTCTTCTGCAAAATTGAGAAAAAATTGCCTGAGCTACTGAAACTGCAAAAAGTTTGTTACCTCTCAGTTGATTTGTTATCGAAACTCTTGTAATGAGTCTTCATATGCTTATCATACAACGGCTTCAGCTCAGTTCTCAGATATTTCACTATCGTCGAAAGATTATCGAGTTGCTTTGTCTTCTCAGCAAGTTCTCTGTGGAGTTCATCCAATCTGTCTCTCCTAATTACTTCATTCTCGCTTGAGGAGGGATGAAGCTGATTTCCCAGCTCAAAAGCCTTTTCTCTAAGCTCACCGAGTTGGATCTCATATGTGTTTTTAATGTGATTAATTTCCTCTAAATGAGTGGCTCTCATAGCGGTTATCCGCTCCTGTTTTCTCGGAATTAGAGGACATATTCAACAATAGTTTCATTTACATTGAGTCGATTAACCTGATCTGACAGCTCTTGATTCTTCTCTAATAGTTCAATGGCCTGCAATTGCTTGTTCTGGCTCAACTAGTTTTGAAAGGAACGATAAATGCCATTTGAAGCCTCATGAATTTACTCTTGACATGAGCATGTCAATCTCGAGTTTCAGCTTGTGCTCAGTTGTTTGAAGCGACTCGATTTGGTATTGATTCTGTCTGATAGTGTCACCTTGTTTCGTGATAATTTGCCCAACTCTTTTTATGATATCCAGGCCTTGATGCTCTAGGCGTTCAAACCGGTTGAAATGCGTCGTAATGAGACTCTCATAGCTTGCTCTCAGAGCGCTTTCCTCTGTGTGAATAAGTCAAGCGATGGTTTTTTGGGACAAGTTTTACGTCTTCCTTTGAAAGCTGTGAGTTTGTTTGTGAAACTAATGCGATTGTCTCTCAGCAACCCAAAGTTTCCAAAACTCGAGAACTCTTCAACTATATAAGGAAATGGAAAATCTCAAAGAGGGGAAAATGGCAATGATAGGTACGATTTGGCTTATTATCGACATCAGCAAGTATGTTTTGAAGCTTCTCATAGAGAGTATTTTGAGATGAAAATAAATATTCAATAAATGTAGCAAAATCTTCAATGACGGCCTTCGAGCCCTGAGAAGAAGGTCCTTGGGAGTCTGTTATGATATGAAATTGAGGGTGTGAATAACAAAATGGCTTACGTTCGAGATCTTCTTTAGTGAGTCGTACTTTCTGAAACGTTTTTTCCTTCAGAAGGTGAAACTTTTTGGTAAGTTCTTCTGGGAGTCCAGCAAAATGAAGCAAGTCTTCTGCGACCTTCAACATGTGCTTATACGCGTCGATTTCTTCAAGGATTTCCGGCATTTAAATTCTGGAGTTTCGAAATTATCTCAAACCGATTTTAATATGTTATGAAAATTTGATTTTATTTCATAATAACGTTATGATTTTGCACGAATAAACTGCTTTTCGCAAGGATATTATTTTTGATAGTTTCTTCCAGTTATCCTTATTGCGCTCCATTTATCGTTTCAATGATCATAATAAATTCTTTAGAGCTAATACGAACAGCTTGAACACTAATTACTATAGTTTCAATTATTGGAAAATACCTACACATATCTTTTGACAGAATTATTCACCATCACAAGGAATGAATAAACATAGAATTGCAGATAAAATATTGTACAGTAGGCTTTATCATCGTTAGTTGACATGCAATATCTACATATCTCGAAAAATGGCACCGAATACTAAAGCTCAGCCTCGAGTTTGAACAAAGAGGTCCGTCCTTCAATATTATATTTCTTGTTTTTCCTTTTTACGTAAATTGTTTTATTCTCACTTGGCCTTATGACAAACTCCTCTCTTTTGCAATTGCACGGTTTATCTTCTAAATTAGGTTCAACCTAGCTCCAACTTGAATTAGTGTTAAGCTTACAATAGTTACTAATGGTCCTGCGTTTTTAATCTGCGAGACCAAGTCTCCCATCGTTATTTTGATATTTGTCTGATGCTTTCCTAATCTTTCCTGCAGCAACAAATCCAACTCATTGATAAGCGCCTTAATTTCATCGATACAACATCTGGCTTTATGAAATGCAGTCTCATTATATCTCAAATCTTCCAAGATATCAGCTCGATACTCACAGATAAATCTTTTCAAAGCGCTGCGAAATTCCACAAAAGTCATCATATAATCCAGCCAGATCGCGTTGATATTCTTAAAACTTGGCTGCCTTAGCATTCACATATTTGAGAGAATAAAATTTACCTCCATCGGAACTCAGAATCGGGGTACATCATAAAAAACCACTCCCAAAAGCATCTCTCTCGTTCGCATGCGGTATATTGAGTGACTTGATAATTTTTAAAATTCGTCAGCCAGAATTTTCGAAGAGTGAGTCGTTCTTCCTGGCCTAAGTGGCCGAACGCTCCGTAGAATCGAAAACTGAAAAATCCTATCTAGCATCGATATGAATGTTAAGAGAGAGCTTCCAGCCAGAAAAGAAAAATTAAGGAAGAGTCTCAACAGCGAGGACATTTTGCAAATAAACTTATTGAAAAGCTTACCTCTTCAAATTTTCCCATTTTTTTCTCAGGTTGGTTCCTCGCAAAGTTCATTAGTAGTACTACGGGAGGAGCTATTTCTTCCTCTTCTAGATATTTGCGTGGTTGCTCCATGACACTCTCTTGCTCAGCGGTGCGCTCTTCGTAGGCTTCTTGATATGTTACTACTCCTACAATTAAATTTTGCCCATCCTGCTGCCTTGTGATAGGGCAGAGATGCTGCTTCCCATTCTGTGGGAGATTCAATTCTAGGTTTAAAGGTTATTGAAAACAGCAATTACAAACTGCTACTCGAGGTGGAAGGGCTTTCTTCTTCAGACATTTGATAAGTAGCTTCCGAGAGATTTATGGTGCAAGACTTTCAAGGGAAAAAAATATCGTACTTTTTGGATAAGTTCGGGAAATAAAAGTATTTGTTTTCGAAAAATTATTAAATGTTGATTTTTCAATACATTTATAATCAAGCAATTGTCCCGAGAATTACGCTGGGGTAAAAATGAATAAACGAGGGTGAACAGTAATGATAGTCAATTGATGTAATTATCAAAATTGCAATACCAAAAAAAAACAAAAAAACAGCCTGCCTTGGAAGATACCCTCCACACACTTGAACTGAAACCTGGAGAGTAATAATACTTCTAAGGCTAAGAATGAAGCTTCCAGCAGAAATAAAATAAAAAAGTGCTTCTCTCGCTCGCAACAGTCTGACAATCGAAGAATCATCTAATTTCCCGAATAATTTAGAAACAATTATTTCTGAAAGAAAGTACTCGTTCAGTATTTAGGTCAATTTTTTTTCGAAATTAGAAGCGCAATTAAAACTTCTTTTTCCCCTCTTTTCGTCTTGATCGCTTTGATAGAGACTAGTTTCAATGGGAAAAGCGTTCATATTTTTGATACAAGGAAGACACCTCCCCCCTCATCAGTATTGTTAGAACTATCTTAATATAATATTGAATGGAAAATCTCTGCCATGTAGAAGCATACTATCATCCTCTTTTGCTCCCGAAAACCATATTTTCTTCTATTAGTTACATAGAATAATGCTTCGGTCTAATATTACTGTTAAATGAGGGTCAGAGACTTATAAACGAAGTCTTAAGAATTGTATACAAAGTTTACTTAAGTTAGTTATTCAAGGACGATACGACCTTAACGGATATATCATCTGACCCTTTAAATCAGATACAAGTAGCAGTAGTATTGGTCATAATTACTTAATTATGAATACGATGAATTAATTCAATTGATGGCCAGTTCCATCCTCAGTATTCTGCTTATTTGGTTTCCCAGCAGTCTGTGACTCCTTTCTTCTTCTTCAACAATTCTAATCTCTTCCCCAACTACTCGAGAATTATTGAAAAATCCAAAAAGATTATCTTTACCTTGGCTCATGTTCTCCCCTCGGCTGAAAGATCTTTGAAGGCTATCAATAAAAAAAGCAATTCAGTGTGATATTTCCTTGATCGAAGCTGGATTACATTGAAAGGTCCTCCACTGTCTGACTCACCGTTGTCCTCACATCATCCAGACTAAATGGCGCATTTTCAATTTCAGCACTCGAAAAGCCCAACGTATGCTAGATGTCCGATTATTGAAAGAAATACTAGTGCTATTACCACAAAATGGTTGCTGTTCATCCTGGAGAAGTCTCCTCTTCCATGCAGAAATAAATTATCAGGGTTATCAACTTTGAAAAAAGCTCAGTTTTTGGCGACAACATTGGTATTACTAAGTTCAACGAGCCCTCTTGTTTGATATTGAGAAGCAATAAAGTATGCCATGTAGTTGAAGGCTCCATGAACAGCCTTGAAAGCCGGAGTGTTGAGAAAGTGAAGAGAAGAATGTTGCTCGTTGTCCTTGCTATCTAGTTCATGTCGTATCGCATTAGCCGCTTGCACTCTTTGTCGGTAGATGGCTCGAGTAATGCTGGTTCTGATGATTTTGACGATGAACTTCATTCTGAGAAATTCTCCAATTAAGCTAGGAATACCGAAGTTTAATTATTTCACCAAATCAAATTCTCTCAAATAACCCCAGAGAATCAAGCACAATGTGATTGATCGTTACTGAATGACAGTAAATTTTTTAAAACCATCGCCTTGAATGAGTATTCTGACTACCTCACGAGAAATTCAACCTTGTAGAAACCCTAATATTGACTGCCTCTCTTCAATTCCTTCACTGCTGCGGATTATCTATTATTTCCATGTATTTATAACAGGTTCTTGATGAGATATCAATAATCTAAGGTGACTATGATGTATAATTACCATTCTTCAATGAGCAACTGCATTATGATGTAGATTCTGAAATTCAATACAAAGGCTACTATTATTGCGCAAAATGATAACAATGCCAATAGATTGCAAGATGCATAACCATTTTCCAAGGCTTTTCTAGAGCAAACATCCAAATTTATAGAGTTTTTTCTTTTATATTGTCTTTATTCCTGGTCTCTCTTGGTTTCGCCTCAGCCAGAGATGAGGAAAGATACCACAGGAGCCCACCAGCGATTGCTAGATTCTTCAAGAATTCTTCCAGCGCCTGATTCTTGTCAGTAATATTTGGATAATCTTTGAATGGGTTTGCCTTTACCATGCAAATCATGATTATTCCGATGATATTTAAGACTGCGATGCATTGTGCCTTTCTAAAAAAGAAATGAAGAACTGATAAAACTTGCATTCCAGCAATGGCGACGAGTGCTTTGTCAAATATGGGGAGCAAAAGACTTCCAGTGAAGGAATCCCGCGCAAACAATGCTTTTACGTCCTGCTGCCACTCATTTTTCAACCCTTCATCCATCAAAATCAAAGATCCATGAGCGACAAGGCCCAAAATTAGAATCACTTTGGCAAGTTGGTGGATAAGGTTTGCCATGAAATCTTTTATTTCAATTATTCTCAAATTTTCGAAGTCAAAGACTAACAAATAGCAGTGATAAAGTAAGGCAATCGAGGTATTTGAATTAAGGGGGACAGCATTGAGAAGAGTATTAGAGAGAGATAGAGAGAGAATTACGATTACGAATATAATGGAAACTGCTGTCTTCGACTCTTAGGAAACGGGAACTTTCGATCAAAGAGATCATTGAACCAATAAAAAAGCCGCGACAGAAATTTAATATTCTGCTGAGAAATGTTGACCTGGTTGTCATTCATATTCTCGCAATGATTTAATTTAAGAAACAAGAGCATTAAGGCTGGTTTGGAAGAAATCATCAGATCACCCCTACTGTCAAATTTAAAACGAAACAGACTCAAAATACTTGCTGTGAAATAAATAAAAAAACACACTTGAAACAATTATAGAAATATGATATCTTCAGAGATAATCTCAAGCATTTTGAAAAAATAAATTTATGAATAAATCAATCAATAGCATACAGTTTGAGTGTCCAGTATCTAATCTCCAAACTAAAATAAACTAGACGTTGCTGTTTGTTAATCATCACGTACAAGCTATGCTAAGTCGCCACACAGAAATCGAGCTCGCTCAGCTTCTCAAAGCTATCGCCCACTATGAGAAGCAGATTGAAGCAATAAAGCAGATCCTTGCCGAAAACAAATCCTTCGATTCATACAGCGCCTTTAACACCATTGATGCTGATAGAGTTGGTTACATCGATGCACGAGATCTCCAGTTTTTTTTAGAACAAAAAGGAGTTTCTGCCTCCAACGAAGAGATCATTTACCTTGTGCACCTTTTCAGCCAACACAAAGACCAATTCATTACCTATTCGGATTTCTTGGATATGATTCTTCCAGCAACTTATCCTCTCCTGGATGAATCAGTCACTCAGCGTCAAACATCCTTCACTAGGAAAGAAGAAGAGCTTCCTTATGATCTCGCATGGTACTTATCTCGGATCTTTGAGAAAGAAATCAGTTCTTTTCACACATTGCAAGCTCTGAAGCAAGGACTTGTGAAGAGATCTGATTTTGATGTTATAGATGCTTTCAAGCTGCTTGATAATGACAAGATGGGTTCTTTAGACCGGTCACATTTTCATCAGGTATTCAAACGCAATAATATCATTGTTTCCGAGGAGGATGTTTCTGCCCTACTCCGCAGAATAGATAAGGACCGCGACGGCCGAGTGTCCCTTTCCGATTTCGCTGAAGCCGTGTCACCGATACAATCAATTCCAAAACTGTCTTACCCACTTCACCAGCCAAAACCCACGTCACGTCCTCTTCCCATTGAAACTCTAACTCAGAGAAAACATCGCGCTTATGAGTTCGATCCGACTGATCTATCCCTAAGCGAAAGTCAGCTATTAGAGCGCAGCAGAGACTACAAGACTCCCGCTCGTAGGAGCAGTGGGAATAAAAGATCTCCTCAAAAACACAGAATTTCTCCTTTGAAACGCAGAGAGGAAGAGACACTAGCTAAAATATTAAAGGAGCAGATAGGACTTGAGAGCAATATTGAAAGCTTAAGAAGAGAACTAGCAATGAAAAGTAGTTTCAGCACGCTCGATGCATTTAAGTTCTTCGATATTGATGGGAAAGGGTTTATTTCATGTAGAGAGTTTGAAGACATGGTTTTGAAAATTGGGGTGTATCCAAGCACTGAAGAGCTGTGTTTAATCATGAAAAAATATGATAAGGACCGCGATGGCCTCTTAAGGTAAGCACTAATCCAAGTTCAGATTGCTGAAACTAATCTCTCAATTAGATATTCAGAGTTTGCAGACATGTTCACGCCGAGAAATCCCGATTACGCTGGAATCCTGGCAAAAAGGACCCCGACGTACATAAATACGAAGGAGTTCGAACTTGTAATAGAAATTTCTGTTTGTGCTTGAATATGATTTTTCTCAATGATAATAGTTATTCGGTTATGAAACCAGGACTTTGATTCAAGAACTGTTCAAGCTTCTCTTCCGTAACGAGTCCACGATCGAAAAGATCCGACAAGCCGTTAAACAAAGGCCGTTTTTTCAATGCTTTCGACGCGTTCAGAGCTCTTGATAAAAATGATTTAGGATTCCTGACTCTACATGAGTTTCAGGATTTGCTTATAAGTTATGGATTCGAATCAACCTCGAATGAACTCCTGAATCTAATAAAGAGATTTGACAAGGACAGAGATGGAAAAGTCTCATACTGCGAATTTGTTGAGGAATTTACCCCCAAAATCCTCACTAAAATGTAATTCGCCATTGTTTTTAATAGCAATTTTTCATCGACGTCTGGTTTTTCAATACCTTTTTTTTTTTGAATACATAGTTTTGTACTTTGTCAGCTTGAGAAAAGAAAACAATTAGTTCAACGCTTTGATTGTTGTTAATAATTCAAAGATTTATTCAAATTCCATTTAAATTTTACTTTTTCAATGACTGCTCGAGGAAAAACTCCAACTCAAGCCTCCGGAAAAGGAAAGGCTGGCTTTAACCCAAAGCTCTACGAGAAACCAGGCCTCACGGAAGATGAAATCCTGGAGATTAAAGAAGCTTTCGATCTCTTCGACACCGACGGCGGTGGCAGCATCGACCCCAAGGAGCTGAAGGCCGCGATGGTTTCTCTTGGTTTTGAGGCAAAGAATCAGACGATTTACCAGATGATCAGTGACTTGGACGCTGACGGCAGCGGAGCGATCGATTTCAAAGAATTCCTCGATATGATGACCGCGAGAATGAGCGATAGAGACAGCAGAGAAGACATCGAGAAGGTCTTTAAGCTGTTCGATGACGAGAAGACCGGCAGAATCAGCATCAAGAATCTGAGAAGAGTTGCCAGAGAGCTCGGAGAGACCATGGACGATTCCGAACTTCAGGAGATGATTGAAAGAGCCGATAGCGATGGGGATGGCCTCGTGACGCTTGATGATTTCTATAACATTATGACTAAGAAAACATTTGCCTAATTTCAATATCATGTGTAAGGCCTATTCCATTTCCATTTATATCATCCTGTAGCAATAATAGTATTAGAAAACTTAAACAATATGATAGATGCATTTCACTTTCTACACAACATAACAAGCTCAACTGTAGCAATTATTACTCGGAAAAATCGATAAGCAAAGCCTTAATCTCTGGAATCAAAAATTAAACATGCTTATCAAACGGCATGCCAATTAACAACAACATCAACGTTAAGTTCTGGCTTATATGACATAAGATTCATTGACTAAAACTAAAATAATTCACTACTACGGAGGCAGGTGTGATTGTCGAGATATATTTCGAATTTGTTATAGGCTTGCAGATTTATCAAATATGTATTTTCTTGTAATGTGAAATTAGTAAACTAATAGCTCTCCCTGCTTGGTATTTGCAAGGAGAAATAAAGCAAGCTTAAGAATTTGTTAGGTGTTCTACAATACCGAAAAAAACACAAAA